>Ga0209367_1003721_pt1 | contig 20850 bp, 10 predicted proteins | sample WorMetLIZISLAND2_FD_187412 | JGI IMG/M metagenome (GOLD analysis project Ga0209367, IMG submission 187412) | Marine gutless worms symbiont microbial communities from Max Planck institute for Marine Microbiology, Germany - Olavius geniculatus... ...
CGCTGCCCTAGATAGGCAGCGGTGGGCAGCGATAGTAAGAATGGCGTCAGACACCAACGGGCATTGAGCCCACGGTTGTCGATGATGACGATGATGACTTTGCATTGGCGATGGACCGTTGCTATGCTGTAGCCATGTAAACACATATCTTGAGTCTTGACAACGGACATAGAATAAAAAATAATACAGCGTAGTGTTGTGCAGTGCGACAAATGAATTAATGATAATGACTCAAATATCGCGATACTTGATAGTACCACAACACCAAAATAAAACTGCATAGTCCACCACTGTCCATCGGTGACTGGTGCAGACTGTTTTTCTTTCATTGTAGGTTATACAACTATTTAATGTAGTAGCTAAACGTTAAATAGCTAACGCAGTCGCTACCATGCGCTGTCTAGAGAGTGAAGCAGAGCGAGCCACGGCCAAGAAATGCTTCATATACTCCACTTCTCCCACCCTCATATAGCTTTCAACAGGCCTATTGTCTTTAAAAACTAGCAAATATTAATAAACTATAAAAAAATAAAAATTTAAAACATTAAATAAATAAAAATACCTGAACAAATAGAAAAATAGATCAGCACCTATGTTAACACCATGTACTCGAAATTGTGTAGTCAGAATATTAAATGTCTAAATTAAAACACTACAAATTTAACTCTAAACGACGGCTTTTACTTACTGACTAGTCAGCAGCTCGCAGACGACCATAATTACCGTGACAACAAGACGCCTTTGTGAAAAAAGTTACGGTCGTTAAAGATAAGTTCTGTGAATTCATTTATGACATCTTAAATGATGAGTTATGATAATTTTATGACATGTCTTACGACATATCTTACGACAATGTTTGTGAATCGGGCTCCTGTGCTCTAATTATAAGTGTAATTGCAGAATTCTATGCAGCTATGTGTGCACTTGACACTTAGTGGAGTTGTACAAATCCAAATGATGTGTTTCAGGAAAATGGCTGATAAAATGGTGTGTTGTATTATTTCTGCTATTACCAGTACTAATTTTCATCAATTCCAATTCCAGTTTTGTTTACCCAACATAATATATTTTTAGAGCTGTCAAATTAACGCATTAATTAATGCGTTAATAAATTAACGCACGTTAAAAAAATCAACGCGTGTTAAAACAATTAACGCACATACATAAATTTATGTTAATTTGCTAAATTGCGTGAAGCAAAAGTTCCAATATTACGTTATACTGCAGTTATCTAACAATCGAATGAATTTAAGTAACTAAACTGTATTTGCTGCTCCATCAGTACAGTAAATAAATAATTATTTAAATATTTAATGTATAGATCTGTATGTTTAAAAATGTGTTTCTAACTTTCTATATTCTACAGGTGGGGCCCCCCAAACGTTGCGGGGCCCAGGGTAACTTACCCCATTCTCTCCCTCTCAATGGGCCTAGGTGCGTTAATAACGCATTAATTAATGTGTTAAAAAAATTAACGCAGTGCGTTAATGTGTCAAAAAAATTAATGCTTTGACAGCTCTAATGTTTTTTGTGTTGTTAAGCTAGGTTTAAGTTGGTTATCAATGGAGAATCTTTTGAATATGGTACCTGTTTTTCTCTGACACCTAACAAACGAAAAACGTTAAATGACGAAATGTACATGAGGCATGACAGGTATGGTCACCTGTGTCAGATGTCCATTAACACTGTGTGATTGCACGTGGCAGTTGATGTTCCATAGCTCTGAGATGGATTTCCATGAAGAGCTGCAGACATCTTTGACCTTTTTAATCTCTACATGAACAACAAAAGATACAGTATTCTCTGGCAAGATTGTTTTGTGATAGGACGGCATCGCGGCCGTATTTCTTGTATCAACATTCATTGGTGGTCGTTTACCCGAGTCAGCCGCGTGGTTCTCTGATTGGCTGGAGTCAGCGGCGACTGATTTTCGTGTGTCAAAGCTTCATCTCAATTCTATGCTCTATGCTGTCGTAGCCATTGGCGACTCTTCTTATAAAGATACTTTCTGCCTTGTAAGTTAATATTATCTGTCAACAATATGTCTTATTTTGTGTAGCTGCTTTTAGAGCTCAACCTAAAGAAACCTGCTAAAAACCCACCCAAAAACCACCTCAAACTGAATCAAATTTTAGTTTTTTGTTCCGCCGATAATGAAGCATTCTATTACGGCTGAGTTACATGAAGTCGGTTTTTTGCCAATACCCCCCCAAAAAACCAAAAAAAAACCCAGGCCACCAGGCTGGGCTTTTAAGAAAAAACCAGGTTTTTTGCGGTCTTGGAGCACATATATTGTTGGTGTCAGGGCCGGATTTAGGGGGGGCGGGGGGCCCCGGGCCCCAGGCCTCCCACCAACAGGGGGTCTCCCACCAAACCCCTCAATTTTTAAAACCATGTAATTCGATAGCCAATCCTTTTCAGAAATCCCAAATACGCCACTGGGCCCAGGCCTTCCACCAGGGCCCCAGGCCTCTCACCAGCTAAATCCGGCCCTGGTTCGCGTTAATTCTAATATGTGTGGCACACTGCACAGTCAGTGCTCATATGATGGCATAAGTAAAACTGCTTTAAGTTCACATCTGGTGAAGAATTGATGTGTTTTGCAGTGGTGTAAGAATTACCTGTAGTAAAAATTGTTCTACTGTTTAGAAAATGTTTTCCTAACATCAGTACACAGTTTGGATAGTGATGTCGTTAAAAAGCTGGCTTTGGGCTTGACTGCCGGCCAATCCATTATCAGATAATCCAACCCTGGGCAATTCACACATCACAGGCCGTTGGTGGGATACCCCAATTTGGGAACCTTGCTGGTTAAATAACGAAATCAGAATATCTTTCTTTGCAGTTTAGTGTTTACATAATACTTAGTGAATATCAGTAACGCTGATTTTTGGTTACCGTATGATTTGCTTCGATTATTAATTAATGTATAATTTTAAAGTTTTTATCTGATTATGGTTTCTGGTGATTATAATGAATTATTACCATCTGTTAGTATTAATAATGTGTCATACTAGCATATATGTGGCCTTTTATGTATTATAGATGGCATTGCAGATTGCATCTAACTATAATTAGCTAAAATGTTCCGAAAGAAACTCAGTTGTGCAATAAGAGGAGAGGATTTTCTGAAATGTTCGAGTTATACATGCTGTTGTGAATATTGGTTTGTTGTTTTTATGCATAAAAGTGTCTTGAACATCAGTATTTTTCAACCATTTTATTCGTTTTTTTGGTGATCAAAATTTACTTTTTTAGTAGAGCTGTCAAATTAATGGATTAATCAATGTGTTAATAAATTAATGCGCATTAAAAAAATTAAAGCACGTTAAAAAATTAATGCACATATGTAAATTTTTGTTAATTTGTTTAAATTTACTAAATTCTGTGAAGGAAAAGTGCCAATATTCCGTTAAACTGCGGTTATTTGACAATCGAATGAATTTAGGTAACCAAACTGTAGTTGCCGTTCATCACTACTGTAAATAAATATTTATTTTGATGACAGGCTAATAGATTTCTATGCTGGCTATGATGTCAGTTATTGTTGATTCTACATTCAAAAATGTGTTTCTAACTTTCTATATTCTACAGGCAAGGCCCCCCAAACGTCGGGGGACCCGGGGTAACTTACCCCTCAACTCTCCCTCTTGACGGGTCTGGGTGCGTTAATAACATGTTAATTAATGTGTTAAAAAATTAATGCAGTGCGTTAATGCGTTAGAAAAATTAACGTTTTGACAGCGCTATTTTTTAGTGTGGCTAATACTACAGCTTCATTTACAGGTATATGTAGCTGTGATGTGATGCATTTGCTGGATATAGGCGGGAATTAAAATCGACGACTGGTTGAAAGAACTTGGCGCCTGGAGAATTCTGCCTTTGGTGACTGCCGATGAGAATGTTGTCAACAGCCAGCATGGTGGTACGAATATACACGAGACGTTGTTTAACTTATAACAAGGACCAAAGTAATTTCACAAGAGGCAAAATCACTCTGGCGAGTCCACCCAACTCTTCATTTGTATTCCCCAGATGGCAGCATTGAACTGACAGTTTGGCCGCCATGTGCCATTTTGCATGTTTTTGGATGCCTCGAATCTCCTCTTCTTTGGGGTTAAAGACCCCCATCTAACACAAAAGGTAAAAAGGTAAAGGTTGTCAATTTGTATTGCGCATCGTCATGTATACACACTTCTAATGCGCTTTTTGTCACTAACCAGAGCCATCGATCGCACAGCCGCCGCGTGCAGCCTGCAAACACAGGCTGGCGCATTGGCCAGCCAGGCAGCCCAGTCAGCTGTACAAAGGTCCCCACCTTCTGTAATCCATATAATGGGTTACTACTCATTTAACCGACCCCAGAGGGATGGCAAGCTGAGTTGGCCTTGTTGGTTGACTGATAGTGGATGCCGTACCCACAAAGTGGTCAAACAGCCATCCATCAGTCTAGCGCAGGATAAGGAAAGTCCGCCAGCCAGGACCGACGTTCTAACCGCTATGATACGCCAGCCACCAACAGTGTATCATTGGAGCCCAGAAGCATACCTACCAAATTGCATCGAAATCAGTAGAATGGCACGCATGTGAAGCTGTTGAATGGTTTAGCGCAAAGTGCATGTACATGCAACAGAAGACGGGCAGACCACGCTAGCAAGAAATGTGTAGGAATATTTGGATCACTGCCTAAAATATGTCCTGCGCATACTGCTTCCGGTATATTGTCACTTTATTGTGTGGTCATCTACTGGAGCGCAGAGCTGCCTTCACTTTAACTCCATACCCTATCTTTTGACTGTTGAACTTGAAATCGGCTCACACGGTACTCTTGCCATTCTAAATGTGTTTATTCCATTTTTACGTGCAACAACAGCTACTGCTGTAGCGCATCTTAGCTATCGCAATTCTGTCTATCCGTCTGTTCGTCCGTCTGTCTGTCTGTCACATGGGTGGATCAGTCAAAAACGGTGTAAGCTAGGATCACCAAATCTTCACCATCGGCTGTGTGGAAGACTCTAGTTTCAGGATCAGTAAAGCTTTTCCATAAATTCAAAATGGGTCACTCCGAACAAGGGTGCTAAATGAGAGGGGGTGGGAAAAATTTGCAATTCTCAGCCAATACGGCATTGGCAACGAGATAGGTGGCGCCCTCTGGTGAGTACAAGTAAAACACTATACATATTCAGCCGCTGGTCGTCTGGCGCCTTCTGGCGACTGATTTTGTTTTACTGGGCTTTCTTTGAAACTGTAGTGAAAAGATGTATGCATGAGATCTATGGATGAAGACTACCGATCACTAGTGTACGACGATGCAGTGCTGTTGCACGTTCCGTTTGCGTTAGCAGAGCTTTTTTAGTAGTCTTTGTGCCTTTCATTTTCGAGTTTGGAGCCATACAGACAGACAGACAGTCTGGTGGCGTGGCGTAGTTGGTAACGCGTTTCGGCTGAAACGAAGTTAGTCTACGCCGGGCCCGGTTAGTACTGCGATCGGTGACTGCCTGCGGGCAGGTAAACCATCTTGGTGCAAAGCTTGCCAGCTAGGTCGACTCAGCCTTCTACTCTCCGTGGGATGGTAAAATGGGTAGTAACTCATTTACATGAGTTACGGAAGGTGGGGACCTTGGTACAGCTGACTGGGATTGCCTAGCCGGCCGCTGCGCCAGCCTGTGTCTGCAGGCTGCACACAGTGGCTGTGCAGCAGGCGGCTCTGGTTAGTGACGAAAGCGCATTAGAGGCGTGTTTGCGACGATGCGCTATACAAATTGACGACCTTTACCTTTTACCTTTTACAGATGCAATCCAGTTTATTCAGATGGCCACATTGGAACAGTAGTTGTAATGGTAGTATCAGTAAGACTCAGTATCAGTGCATTTATGCCAGATGTTGGGCAACATCTCACTTCGGTGGGAAAGTAACAATTAGATTGTCTATTTTGCATGTTGACGACTTTACTTAGGAGAGCATCACAAAGTTCAGCTGTCATTGACAGGTCATTGGTCTTATTTGCAAATCTTCATGAACTTATGAGAAAACTTGGGGAAAATCAGACTTTCAAAAATCTGAAGAAAAATATGTGATTTGCAAAAAACATCATTAGAACCACTTGCGGAAAAGTTCTACAAACACGTACAGATAACTAAGTTGCTGACTTATTAAGATCTTAGGAGGAAAATCTCAGGAAAATTTCTGTGAAGTTAGCCACTAGCTTCCGAAATCGTCATAAGCCTACGTTGTCTGTTTTGTTGTTGTTAGGACTTGAAAAGGACTATGCAGTGTGGCGTCATGCCTTTTGGAAAACCGTTGAGAATGGACTAAAACGTCATAGGACATTGACGACAAATGACAAAGCTTGCGAGTGTTCTACTGATGATATGTGCTCTTGTAAAATGGACAGAATTCCACACAGCTCTTCCGAGGTACAGCTAGCAAACTTTGTTTACATGATTTGATAAGTTTCAGCCAGTCGTACTTAATAGTACAGTCAGGTTATTGCTACTCACCTTGAAACTAATCTCTGTAATCTTACTATAATGTGAAAAAAATCTGTCTGTTTGTCTGTCTGTCTGTCTGTCATACCCTTCTGCTGTCTTCAGTGTTGTACAGTCACAGATTCTGACCACAGCGTTTGAGTTCCTGGGCCTTTGGTACATATGCCCCTACCTTGCCCCCCTACTTCCCCCCATGGGCAGCCTGCAGGGATGGGTTTTGTTGCCAGGTAATGGAGTGGACCTGCCCATAGGGTGGGAACGTTGCTACTAATGATAATGCTCAAGTGAGTTATGTCAGGTTTTGGTGGCTTTGGCCTTTTGGATGGCTCCCTGTCCAAATATTTTGGTAGCATATTCTCAGTGCATTGTGTGTGTAGTACCTTGTTTACACGAGGACCCGTACATGAAGCACATGTGTTCAACATACAATGCGATTTATTCATCCATTTATTCATCTGTTCATCTATTTGTTAATTTATCGAGCACAAAGAGAACATAAAACAAATATAGTAGAAATCTAACATATCCAGATCATCAGAATAATTGCAATAGAGGTCTTATAATTCGATACGAAGAAGTTTTTTAGACAGGATAAGATTCAAATCGGACAATTTTTTGCAGCGATAGTATCACAGAAAATATTTATTGCCTAGTGCGCATTCGTAACCGCGAGTTGAACTGAGGTCAAAATTTGATCGGTGGTCAGATGGCAGTTCAGAATTGAACGGAGATCAACGCTTGAACCGCTTTGGTGCAATGCAATTTACGGCTGAACTTGGTTCAAATTCAGATTTGACCCGGGTTCATAGTTGAACGACGTTGTTGCAACGCACCCTAAGTGTGCTTCATGTGTGCTTCATGTTTGTGTAAATGGGGTTTAACGGACATTTTACAAACTGTTTTTAGGTGATGGATCGTTCGTCTTCCTACCAGTCTGATGAGGATAATGATGATGACGAGGTATTGGAAAACATTTCGGAGCTCAGTGATGCAGAATTATTGCTCGATGTCGAAGATCTTGGAAATGTGTTGGCTGGTGCCAAAAAAGCTAAGGTTTGTGTCTCAAGTTTCTTCGAACGCTGGTGTCGTATGAGTGATACAGTCGGCTGTTTTCTTTGGGCAGTCATTAATAAAGTCAGCCAAGAAACTGTGTCAATCGGATGATTTGGTTTTTCATAACTTTGTATGATATCAGCGTTATGTAGGGATGCTGGTTTATAACCAAAAATGTTCTTAAAATATGCGGGGTTTTTCGAGGCAAAATATGCGGAAAAATATGCGAAATTTAGCGAAATATGCGGAAAAATATGCGAAATTTGGCGAAATATGCGGCACATATATGCTGCATAGGCCGCATATATGCAGCATATTTTGTCGCACATTTCCAGCATATGCAAGTTCGAGTGACGGATAATCATAATCATGATCAACATTAAGATTAATAGGCCTATTGTGCACAGTTTAGACATATTCGACTTTATTTTCTTCAACATCTGATTGTAAATACCGGTAATTTTCTGCAGCAAAAAAATATTTAACGGTCTTAAACAAATGCTGGACAAGAAAAATGCTGAAAAATGTGATCGTGTGTGTGGAAATATGCGGTATGTATGCAAATATATGTGGATTTTTGGATATGCGGCATAATTTTCGCATATGCGATTTTGAAAATGCCATTGTATGCAGGAAAATATGCGATATGCGGGTTTTGGCAAAATAATGTGATCACATTGCGATCGCATATTCGCATATAACCAGCGTTCCTATTTATGGATACAATCTATGGCAGCAGTTGCATGCTACGTAGGTGACACATATATGCATTATTTTTTGCATTTATTGAACCATGTCAGATTCTTTTTAGAGTAGTTGATGAGAAAAGTTGTGAAATAAATGAATAACATGAATATTTGTTTAGCTGAATGCTGTTTGCCAGTGCTGCATAGGATATCATTGCCGTTGATCAGTCAGTGCTTTGCATTTTATTCGTGACTAAATATCACACAGAAAATTGGCACGTTTTATGATCTATTTATTTCGGACAGTGTCTTTCTTGACGACCAAAAATATACCTGGTTTGCAGAATTTTAGAACTTCAAAGTTGGGTTATGGAATGATGTGTAATACTTTAGACATATGGTATGGTGACCTTTAAAAGATGCCACATGATGTCGGCTTGGTAGTGTGGCTCGGTAGTCTAACGGTAACGTGTCAGACTTGTAATCCTGAGGTAACTCAGGGGCGCAGGTTTGACTCCGCACCAGGACACTGCCGGGTAACAATCTTAGGCAAGTTGTTCACACACATGTGCCTCTGTCACCAAGCAGTATAATTTGATACCAGCTTCACCGCTGGGACGTAAACAGGCACACCGCGCGATACACTGGTCCCGTATTCGTGGTCTCGCAGTGTAAAAACTGGTGTCTGGCTGAGGGCCTTAGGAAACGGAGATCAGCGCTGCCTTATGGGCCGTAAGGCTCGGGAAGGACTTTACGTTTTTACGTTTTTTTTTACATAATGTCGTAACCATATTTGTATACAAACTGGAGAATGTTGACCATATGTAATGTGGGCTACTTTGCGTATGTCACAATTGATATTGTGTGCATGTGTGTGCATTCTTGAATCACTGAGCTGTCTAATTGCTGTATTAAATTAATAAATTAGCATATCTGTGCATTTAAACTGGAGAATGGCAGCCAATGCCAGGTGCAGTGTGTGTTTATACATGTTCTTGAGTGTCGATTTTCTGTGCATTTATTACAGTAGTCATGATGTTCTTACACAGGATGCAGCAGTGGTTGTTGACAGCCAGGCACGAGACATGATAACTCCGTTGCTGCGCCAGTCACTCGAGAAGCAGGGTTACCGACTGATCGGAACGCATTCCGGTGTCAAACTGTGCCGCTGGACCAAGGTTCTGTTCATTTCATTGTTGTGCAGCTGTGTGCCATATTGTGCATCTTGCCCAAAGTCCATCTGTCCACCAGTCCTGCATGAGCTCAGAGCTGGTGACCCAAAGTCCATGAAGCATAGACACAACATAGTTGGTTAAACATTTCCAAACTGGTGTGCCAGTAATTTATAAACTCAGTCGTTAAGCTAATCAGCCATCAAAACCTTAGATGAGTCGGTGGCTAAAGGGCAGCTTGTGAGTTGCACCTCATTTGGTTGGTCGTGGAGAAAACCTGATGTATGTATAATATTATATTATTATATGCCGTGGCTTGGTAGTCTAATGTTAGTGCATTGGACTCGTGACTACGAGGTCACCGGTTTGACTCCCGGCCAATGCACTGCCAAATAGCAACCCTGGGCAAGTTTTCCACACGTGTCTTTGTCATCAGGCAGTATAATTTGGTGCCGGCCTAACATCTGGGAAGGTAACAGCAGTATGTGGGAGAGCCCTCCAGCCTTATATAACTAAGCTGTGTTTGCTCTCACTGCCAACTCAGGGCCTTGCCTTATCTTACCTTCGGGGTGGACAGGTTTTTACCTGTCCAGCGCTGAGGCCGCATCAGCTCGGCCCAATGCGCAGCCCCGAATGTAACCGAAGGTCACATTAGCCTCTTAGTGGTTCTTGCAAACCAAATGAGGGATATTGGCTGAACCTTACTTAGTTCTTCTTCCTCTAGTAGGTGAGATCCAAAGATGGAATAGGTATCTATCCTGCATTTGAGCAGGGCATGTTCCCAGAAAATGGAAGGTAGTTTCTTCCTCCTCACCACATGCAAGGCAAAGTGGATCATTCCGTAGTTTCATTACACTCAAGTGTTTGTCTGTTGAGTGTGGAATGTCCTGTAAGAAGACCAACAAGAACTTTGATGTCTCGTCTGTTCAGCTTTAAAACAGATCTTGAAAACTGTCTGTTTGGACCATACAGAAGCATCTTAGCCTGTCTACAGGCTGGGCCTGTTCAGACTCAAGCCAAGCCTGTTCCTTCCACTAGCCGGCTCAGGGCCTTGAAAACAAAAATGATCAGATCGTCATTCACGTCGGTCACAGAGCTGTGAGACAGCACCGTTGACTGTGGGTGATTTACATTTTTAAAAGTATTTTCTTGATGTTAATTTGCTGGTGCGATGTGTAGTCAATGCTGAGAGGTCGTGGTGGCTGTTACAAACACACGTTCTACGGCATTGAAAGCCATCGCTGCATGGAGACCACGCCCAGCCTCGCTTGCGCTAATAAGTGCATCTTCTGCTGGAGGTCATGCATTTTTCACTTGTGTAAAGTGAATTTTTTTTGCATTTAGTTTAAATTAAGTATTAAGTTAGTTATTTTTTTCTTTGCATTGGTGTTGTTTGTTGGCCCATTAGAACATGCACTTTGCATTGCCACAAGGTTCTGTGGTGGCCTAACCTGATTTGGAGTAACTCCAAAAGAGTACATTGATTGAACAAAGACTTGAACTGCTGGTAGACTAGTAGTAGTAATAGTAGTTGTTGTTGTCGTAGTTGTCATTGTTAGCTGACAGTGCTTAAGTAACAGTCAAGCTATTGGCATGGTTGTCATCTATCTGTCTCTCTGTCCGTCTGTCTGTAATGGAGGTACCCTGGGTGACGTGTAGGTCATATGGGAAAACTTTTCACATGAATAATTAGAATAATTAGCCATGTGGCTTAAACCTTGCATGCAAAATTTCAGCCATCTAGTGCAAGGGGAACATTTTCAAAGGTTTGAGTGGATGGGGGAGGAAATTCAATGGAAAACTGCCCATATCTCGGAAACGGTGAGAGATATGGCCAAGGTTACTATCAGTCACTAATAGGAAGTGGCGTACGCCCTTTCAGATGAGATGAAAATCGTCGACCTTAGATGACATTGAAAGTCACTGACAACCTGTACGGTTGGTTATCTTAGTGACAGCTGGGCTTCTTTTTGCTGCTGTAACAGCAGCAGCAGCAGCAGCAGCAGTAGCAATAGTACCAAATCTGAATGAACTCATATAAAACACTAAAACTAAAATAACGATGCAGAGTTGTTAGTATTTATATGTAGAATTGCTAACAATTGTTTTTGTCCACTTCACTTGGGCAATGAGCAGTCCAAAAGGCTGAATGTCGAAAGTCTGAAATAATTCACATGAATATTACAACTTCGGGATTGTGTAAGGACAGAGGCATAGTTATGGTTAGGGATAGTTGGATGTTGCGTTGTTGGCCTTTTTCGCATTGACTTCAAATATGTATGGTAACAAGACTGACATTTTTAAAACATAAACTGACTTTCTTTGAATAGACACATAGGTTGAAATGTAACTTAATAAGTTATAATAAATTCCTCATAATAACAACCTCTAAAATGTGTTGTTTTTGTTGACATTTTGGCAACCGCTGCTGCCTTCTTTGGAACGACTGTCCACCAGGTGTCGCTGCAGCTGACAGTAAGTAGTCATGGATGTGTGGAAGTTCATCGACTTGTCTTGTTCTTTCCTGATGTATACCGCTTCTTTGATTCACTGTTGGTTCATCCTGTTGCTTTCTCTGTCGATCACCTTGGCGTGGTCCCAGTCTGTGACGTGGTTGAGAGAGATGGTGTGGTCTGTGACTGCTGACTTGTTTTGCTCTGTTGCAGCAGATTTACTGGTGCTTCGAGTGTAGGCCCTCACATCACGTTGTGTAACTTTCAGACGAGGGGTCTTACCAACTTCCGTACGATACGTATTACGAGGAATTTGTTATAATTTAATAAACTGACTTTATATAACAGTTACAAGTGTTATTATCCCCTGAAGTATTTATAAAGTATGGCTTATTTCTTTTCCATTTAAACTGAAAATTGAACCCTTCCATATACGTTTGATGTTGTAATTTCATCGCAGGCATCACACTAATCCAGTCGGCACAGAATGGAAGTGGAAAATGGACGATCCACAGTCAATTCTTGATGGTGCATTAGCTAATCATCTAAATCTCATCCGACAGTTTAAAGGTAATAATTTTCGTTTTTTCTTGGAATGTAAGTGTGATGTATTATCTGTGATTTGCTTGTTTAATGTTAAAAATATATATGCTAGTACTGTTTTGTGTAAAATCTTTCTGTAATATGTTGATAATGTGTAGTTAAGTAATATGTTAAGCTTGTAACTTTTCTTGCACCATGCACAACCTTTCCGATAAGTTCTATCAGAATCCATTTATAACTGTTTGATTAATCTTCCGGGTGAAAAAACTGCCAGAAGGACACGGGTAGAAAACTTTTCCTCATTCTTCAGAGGAAGTTATTAGGTCGTACCTGGAGAGACTGGTAACCGATCTGTGAATGACATTGAATGTTTTGTGCTCATTTTTGTAGCATTTATTGTTATATCCGTGATGGTAGTTACTGGAAAGTGTACATCTGTTTGGCATAGGTGTTCCCGGCGTGAAAGCTGAGCGGTTCGATGAAGGTTTATATCCACGGCACTGTGCGTTGTCGTTGGTCGGTGAACCCATAATGTATCCGCGCATCAACGACTTTGTCGAGCTACTTCACAGCAAACGCATCTCTTCATTCCTCGTCACTAACGCTCAGTTTCCTGATGCCATCCGGTATGCTGAGTAGCATCTGCATGACAATAATAATTAGAAAGCAGTCAGAGCCCGCACACCTCCGCCAAGGCAATGTTGTTCGCTAGGTGGCAGCACCATCTTTGCTTTTGCAGTGGTTTCCCTTATGCCCCATTGAAAGCAATGGTAACGAAAATTTCAAAGTGATCCAGAATCCAGGATTTCTTCCGGATCACCCCCAAAATTGAATCACTGGTAGTTTTTGCCGTTCCCGACATACCCTCAAAATTTCAGAAAGATCCATTCATAACTTTTTGAGTCATCATGCTAACACACAGACAACAAACAAACAAACAAAGTCTGGCAAAAACATTACCTCCTTGGCGGAGGTAAATATGAATAATGTTGATGATAACTGAAAGCACGTGAAGAGCACAGACGTTCAGTAGATGTAACAATGCACTTGGAAAGCTATAAGCCTGTAGTTTCTGTGTGGCGATAATTAATATTCCCACCTTCTAAATCTGATTGAACTATTGTTTTCACAATTTCACATGTTGCAAATGGGTGTTTTTAAAAATAAATTTTCGGATTCAGATTGCTGTTTGGATTGCTGTTGAACACTGGGTCTCCTTTCTAAAAATTTCGTTGGAATCTGTTTATAATTGACTAGTTTTGCAAAGACAGTCAGAAAGATAAGCGGACAAACAGTGAGATGTGAAAAACTTTGCCTTTTTTCAGACATTATGCTAATAATAGCACTAACACTGCTGTCAGTAAATAGATAGTTACTGTAGCAGAGGTGTGTAGCGGAGTCACTGGTAGGCTTACAGCAAGCAACCTTGTGCTAGTTATTCAAATGTATGCCAGTGCTTGTGTTTAGAACCTCGTTCTTCTAATACAGCTGTAGAAGAATGCATTGCCTGTGTGTTTACAGCAGTCTGGTGCCTGTCACACAGCTTTACGTTAGTGTCGATGCTAGCACCAAGGACGGCTTGAAGAAGATCGACAGGCCGTTGTTCCGAGATTTCTGGGATCGATTTATTAGCAGCTTGCGAGCATTAGCCGACAAGGTTGGTGATTGAGTGAGATCTGCCTGCGCTTCTGTTTAGTGTGCCAGGGGATAAGGTAAAGGTAAAGGTGGGGCATAGGCGGAGTGCTCGTTTCCCTTTCTAAGGCCTTTGAGCTTGTAGGTGGATGTGACACATGGCTGGTGCGATGCCAGAACTTTGGTTACTTTCTCAGCCGCAGAGCGTCACCGCCCTTTGACCACCGATAGCAAATTATACTGCTTGGTGATAGAGGTACGCATGTGTGAACAACTTGCCCAGGGTTGGTAGCTGGCAGTTCCCTGGCTCAAAGTCGAACCCGCAACCTTGGGATTACGAGTTTGGCATGCTACTGTTACACTACCAAGCTGCGGGGGGGGGAGGGTAATGGTGGATGAACTGAGATGGTCAGTTGTATATGGTTAGTTGTACTTTTTATTTTAAGCTGTCTGTGCAATACATGTTTGTGGAATAATGGGAAAACGTCAAGCATTTGGATAGAACAAAAATTCCTAAAAGTTTATTTCAGAGGACCTGTCTTAACTTTGTAGTAAAACCGGAAAGTCAGCTGATTGGGGAGGTATAGCAGGGTTCTTAAAATGCTGGTGAGTTCTCATTTGTGCCCTGAAGGTGCTTAGTATATGTTAATGGCATTGCTGGAGCAATTATGCTTGAATGAGTTGCTGTTAGTTGCAACAACATTTATACAGGGTGGTCCATGAAAAACGTGCGACTTTATTTTTGTCAATATCTTTGCTAATTATTGACCGATTTTCAAAATTCTTTTACTGACACATTCTGCCCAAAATTTGCAATAATGTGAAAATTATATGTCCCACCACACCATGAATGCATCACTACACTACCTTGTGACTTATAATCGAATATACTTATATAACAATAATAACAAACATTTTGGTAAGTGATAAGAAAAAACACTTCAGACCAACATTGAGGTGAGTTATCTGTATGACACTAGACTGAGTTAGATCCACACTATCTCGTGTCATACAGATCATAGATTGCAATGTTGGTCTGAAGTGTTTTTTCATTTACCATACTTAAATGTTTGTTATTATCGTTAGTTTTTTTCTTTCATTTATATTTCACAAGGCAGTGTAGAGGTGCATTTATGGTGTGGTGGGATGTATAATAATCTCATTACCTCAAATTGTCCGCAGAGTGTGCCAGTGAAAAAAATTGTGAAAATCTGTCAATAAATGGCAAAGATATGGTCAGAAGTATAGTGGCGTGTTTTTGTGGACCATGGTAAACCAGCTTGTAATGAACAGTGTGTCAGCTTATAACTGTTTGAGTAAAGAGACAAACAGGCACAGTTGGAAAATTTAGTCTCGTTTTCCAGCAGTTGTATTAGTTCTAGCATCAGTGTGTCGGTGGATTGAAGTGTTTGATGTTAAGAGGTTGTGCGTTAAAATTTGCATCAAAATTACTCTGCTTGTTGTCAGAGACACTGGTGTTTCTTGACTGTCGGCTAACTGTCATACTGCTTATTGGTTATTTTGAGAGGGTTGATTTTATACATATTTGTGCACAGAGAAAGTAAACTTTTGCTCAACATCTTGCAAGGCTGTCTAACGATGTATTAAGTACTTGTGTCTCGCGCTTTAAATTGTCTAAGGAGTTTACCTGCTTATGTAGTGATTTTGAGGTTCTGCCAACTGACAATCTTAGCAAGGGTAAATTGAGAAGCATTGTTTTTAAAAAGTTTTATGCCATGTGCAGTAGCGTTTAAATTTTGGTTTAAATGTATTTGGCTTATTACTGTCTTTACTTTTCTTTTCCTGTCTGTCTTTTGCTCTGTTTTAACTTTGTTGTGTTATCTTACTGACGAATAAACGTACGTATTAGTGTTATTAGACTATCAGTGACGAAGAAGAAAAGGTGCAGCACCGACACTAAATGCCTAGGTGAACTAAGTCCACTGTGTTGGAGCTCATCCGCTTAGCACTATGAACTGGCAAGGGGGGAACCCAATTAAGCTAGCATACAACCAAAGTCTGTCAGATGGCTAGCTCTATTATCAGCCAGCGCCTTTAACCAACTGGGTCAGTATACCAAGTTCTGGTAGCACAGAACTCACCATTTCTTCTCTAGCTGTGGGTTGGCTGTAACCGTTGCCAGAACTTGTTTTGCCTACCCACGGAGGAATGGCTTGGCTGAGTTGGCCTGGGTGGCTTGGTTCAATACGAAGATGTGTTGATAGCTGAGTTTTCAAGGTATACCGTCTTCAGTGGCTGAGCGTCGAGTAACTTCCATAGTGATGTTGGCGTCACCTATTGGACTAGCGTAAATGTTTGTTGTAGGGCCAGCGGACAGTTTACCGGCTGACACTTGTGAAAGGTTACAACACGTCTGACCTGCAGAACTACGCCGATCTTGTGGCCATTGGCAAACCAGACTTCATCGAAGTCAAGGTGAACATTCTGTTTCAGTGTGCGTACAGTTGTTGGTGAACAGAAATCAGTTTCATTCTGATTAATTTTGTTACAATTATCGTTTTTTATATTATGCTTACTGTCAACATGTGAGAATGGGAATAGATGTGGGTCAGGGTGTGAATGGGGACAGACGCTGTAGCGATTGGGTGGCGATGGACAGGGATGGGGTTTAGTTTCTGTCTCCGTGCAGACCTATATTGAACTGTCGGAGCGCCGATGATGACGTAAGATATGGATGTGTTAGGACAGTGCCTGGAAAGAGGTCTTCTTTGCATATCTCAGTTAGTTTGGTGGTAGGTTTGACAATAAATTCATTAGAATGAGTACGTCATGCTCCAGGTCAGCCATTTTGCTGTGGTGGTGGGGCTTTGCACCGATGACCCGAAAGATTTCTAAAATCTGGAGGCGAGGAGCAACTAAGTGCTGACCAAACTCATGTAGGCAGATTGTTACACGTTACCAGCGCTCTTGTGCTGGTTTCAGCTTCACAGCCGATTACGGCTTTATGGCCGCTACCTGTAACCTTGTGGTTACATTCGGGGACGCGCATTGGGCCGAGCTGATACGGCCTTAGCGCTGGGCAGGTGTAAGAGCCTGTCCACCCCGGAGGTTAGTAAGGTAAGGTAAGAGTACGTCATGATCACATCATCACAGTGCTACTGCTCGTCTCGGGAAGAGGTTTATGGTAGAAGCATGTTTACTGTGATAAAGATGCTAATTGGAAGTCATTGCCATCGATCACAATCGCAGTATTCGATTTTCTACAGTATTTTGTCGTTCCCAGTTTTGACATGGGACCAGCATTGGTATGTGTTGAGACCATAGAAAGGCTGATATTTTGTCGTTCAGGGAGTCACATACTGTGGTGAGTCTAAAGCCAGCAATCTGACTATGGAAAACGTTCCTTGGCACGAGGAAGTGGTTGACTTTGTGCAGCAGTTGGCTCGCCTGCTACATCCGCACTACGCTGTAGCGTCCGAACACGCTCACTCAAACTGCGTTCTGCTCGCACACACTAAGGTATTACGCCGATGACGGTTTGCCATTGTTTATTTATTTGGACATGCCATTCCATTCAATTGGAATTTTTTTCCAAACATTCTGAAATGCAGTGCAAGCTGTCTGTCTTATTTTATGTTTGGCTGCACATTTTTACCGAACATGGTCTAGTTGGGTTCAAGTCCGGTGTAGTGGAAAATTTGTCCCACCGGAAAGTTATTCCCACATGCAGCAGTACGGGTTAGGGTTAAGATTAAGGCTAGGGTTGAGGTTAGCGTTAGGGTTAGGGCTAGCGTTAGTTACATTATGACAGTATGGAGGTGGGAAGAATTTTCCAGGTGCGACAAATTTCCCACGACACCGGCTTTGTTTCTAGTGCTTTGATGCTCTTGTGTGGGCAACAGAAAGTAAGTATTCTTTATAGTCAATCATGTTGCAACAATTTCCGCAAACAGGAAGCCAGGTGAACAACAAGAAGCCCAGCTGTCGCTATGACAGCTGACCGTACTGGTTGTCAGTGACCTTCAAGGTCATCCGAGGTTGATGATATTTATTTTATTTGAAAGCCAATATGCGACTTGCTATCAATGATCAATAGTAGCCTAGGCTCTATCTCACACCGTTTAGCCACAAAACATCCATGATGGACAGACAGACGGATGGACAGATGACAACCATGACAACAGCTTGACCATTACTAAAGTACGGTCAGCTAAAAATCGAAATTTGTATCGTGATTGTTGGTGCCTTTGCTCAATCTGCGGCCCCTGTCCTCCAATAGACAGCATTCTGAAATTAATGACTGTCTGGAGGATAACAGGGAAGATTATTAGAACCACCATTATTGTTAATTACATATGCACGCATATAATGGAGTTCTTACAATTTTAGGTTTAGCTTGTTTTTTTTGTATTTTGTGTTTTGTGTTTCTGTAAAGGTTAAACTTACTGTTCAATTATTATGTGTTTGTGTGCATTCCGCCTGGAAAGGCCGTCCCCAAAATGACCTATACTGTGTTGGGTGGGACGTTAAATCCTACTTACTCACTCACTCATTCTCAATCTGTCTCGTAGTTAACTGTTCCTGTAATCTAACACGGTTTGTCATGGAATAGAATTTGCCAGTGGCCCAGTCCAAGTACTTCCGTGTTTTATGTAGTGATGGATGGTACTTTGCTGATGGACTAAATGGGTGAGCCACTTAAGACAGGTTAAGGATTGACTGCTTGTATTCATTTTAGCTATTAGCTGGGCGTCCGCCTGTAAGACAAGCATCAGTTTTCGAAACTTACTGGAAAGAAATCAGTATAGCGAGGTAGCGGATTGATTGGTGTTGTCACCCAGAATGCAGGAATATTCTGCTGTTAAAAATTGTTAATTTCTTAGATTTGAATGCTGAAACTGAAATTAAAATTACCGATGAGTCTATTCAATAATAAAATTACCGGCATTTAAAAAAATATTTGGAAGTTGAAACATGCAGCGAAAAATTAAATTATTTGCGAAACAAACGTGAAGTGAAAGTGGAAATTTTCGTTTTAATGTAAAAGTTGATTACTGGAACTGAAAGCAAATGTATTTTTGATTCAACTAAAGCCTTCCCTCGTTCTCCAATAGACAGCATTTCTGACATTGATGACTGTCTGGACGATAAGAGGGAAGATTATTAGAACTACCATTACTGTTAGTTATATATGCAAAGTTAGAATTGGCAGTTCTTACAATTTTAGGTTTAGGTTGTTTTTAGGTTTCGTGTTTCATAAAGGTTAAATTTTCTGTAAAGGTTTGTTCCGTTATTATGTGTACGTGCATTGCCTGGAAAGGCCGTCCCCGAAGTGACCTATATCGTGTCGGGCAGGACGTAAAACCCTACTCAATCACTTAGTTGAAACTAAAGAGTATGACAGTTGTTGGGTCTGCTGCTGTTGTCAGTTCCGTGTGGATGGAGAATGGTGGACGTGGATCGACTATGATAAGTTCCACAGTCTACTGGCCGCGGATCGACATTTCACAGCCACTGACTACATGGCGAAGACTCCGCACTGGGTGGTGTTTGGAGCCGCAGAGCGTGGATTCGATCCGCTTGAGGAACGCTTTTACCGGAAGAAACAGCGAACAGATGAAAGTTCTAGTGACAGTTGCGCCAGCTGATGACGGAACTGTTGTAGCAATTGTTTTATCAGACTGGAACTGATTTATTTTACAATTCAAATGCACCATTACAGGAATGTTTGACCACTTTGTGGCCATCTGAAGCATGGCAGAGGGGGCAGGTGTATCCAATAAATTTTATCGTGTCAAAAACTTTTTTCTTCTCCATGGAAAATATTCCAGACTTTGACACGTAGTTGGTTCCATTTCATAATCCAGGTCACAAAATTTGGAGACCCCTATCCCCCAACAAATTGGAGCTGAGGATCTCCCATTTTGGGGGAATTTGGGGCCAGATTGAAATGTTGAGCACCCATGCAGTCTTTGTTAGAAATTTGCTTTGGCTGTCTGCTGGAAAGGTGCAACTTCTTGGAGTCTTGACCCCCCACCTGCAACCTTTTTAACCCACGCCGACTGCCTAGTACAGCTTTGGCCAGGGCATTTTATATACTAGATGTTCACAGTTATGTTGGGAGTTTAGCTAATTTGTTTCGCAATTATCTTTTAATTGCAAAGAAAGTGCAGCGAATGCTTTAGCTGCGGTGAATGAAGTGTCCACCTCTCGCCGGTGATTTGTGTTTTTTTTCATTTAGTAGCATATTAATGAAAACTGCAGATAGTTTACGACAGTTTATCGTGAAGCATTTAAAGCACAAATAGGAATAGAAATAGAGAAATTAATAAATAAATTGAATTAATAAATAGAAATAAATAAATAGAAACAAAGCATCAGTAACAATGCACAGAAACAACGTGGTAAAATCAGTTGATTAACAACTGGCAGCATCTGTTATATAGGCACATTTCATATACTTGTAGGCCATCGTAACTTAACTGACTAATTCAAACTTTAAATGCTATCAGCCTGTGGCATAACTTATAATCCTGTGCTTATTTTGAGACACAGCAGAGGCGTAGACAAGGGGTGGGGGGCAAAGGCCTCCCGCAATTCTCCAAACAAGCCATAAGCATACGTTTAAACTGCACTAAATTTGCCAACAATTTGGACCGTTCATTTTTCGAGAAAATAATTAACATTGTTGCCACCAGATCTCATCTTTTAAAATGCACCAAGTTCGATTTCGGCTCGGGCTCCACTCCAGACCTCGCTGAGGGAGCTCAGAGTGCTTTTCCAGACCTCCTTCGCTGGATTTTAGGGGGTCCTACTTCTAAGGAAAATGAGAGGACGTAAGAAGAGAGGTCAGGGGAAGGG
>Ga0209367_1003722_pt1 | contig 20849 bp, 15 predicted proteins | sample WorMetLIZISLAND2_FD_187412 | JGI IMG/M metagenome (GOLD analysis project Ga0209367, IMG submission 187412) | Marine gutless worms symbiont microbial communities from Max Planck institute for Marine Microbiology, Germany - Olavius geniculatus... ...
TTTTTGGTCTTTAACTTTACTGTCGTCTGAGGCTATTACGTACGGAACCCAAACGAAAATCGTCATCCGGGCGGACAGACATAAGATGGCAATATATACCGCTTCATGCGCGTCTGCACGGGGCGGTAAAAAATGTGAGATTTGGCATATTGGCACACAGCTTATTTCTGTTCTACTGTTTTGTTTCTTTCTTTTGAGTTTTGAAAGGGGTACCAGTACTCATGATTTTCGGCATTTGGGCAGTTCTGTTTTCAAGCCAATGTTTTCCACCAATCAGAAAACGGGCACCTGTTTTGAATGTAAACGTAAACATTAAACGTGACAAATAGTAAAAATGTAGTTTAATTAGTGAACTAGTTGTTTGTTTTCGAAAAATCGAACAGATGACATCTGTTTCTGATTACGAATGTGTTCCTTTCCCGACAAACTTTAATGGGCAGTACCGGGCGACACATTTGGTAATGAAACTCTTAGCGATCATGACAAGGCTTTGCATTGATTGTCCCTGTCTTAACAATAAGGTCACTCAATAAAACAAGTGTTTATACACATGGCTAGGGGCAGCTGAAATCGCGAGACCTGGCATCGCTAGACCATCAAAATTGCGGGGACTGACATCGCGGAACTGGACAACGTGGCACTATATAGCAAGGTGGACATCGCGAGACCTGACAACGCGGCACCAGATATGTACATAAAAGTCTTCCAGAAAAAAACTAAGAAAGTGCAGCAGCTGCTGCCGCAGTTTGCATCGAAATATGCAATGTTAAACTTTAAGGAAGTGTTAGTGGCGGGATTTCAGCACATCTATAGCAATGCTGCATGTGGTTGTCGGGTGTTGGTTCCAATATGCACAGGCCATTATCGAAGACGAAGCCAGTCAGGCGTCCATTTCAGCAGTGACGACGTCAGCATCAGAAGTTTGATTTTGTGTTTCTATTGAATTCAAGCTATGTGTTTGACCAGCTTTTATATCATATGCCTCTGCAAGTACAATAGAGATGTTTAGCATAATTTTCGTTATTTGGTGCTGTTTAGCTGACAGTTTTGTAACGGAACACTTGCCTTTTACTGCTGAGTAGGCATGCATCTTGTCAAAGTTAATTCAGTGTTTTTGTCATGTTGTACTTGATGAATTTTATCCGCTTTCTGCCGTCATTTCATGGGCTAAGTGACGTGCAAAAAAATTGCAGTGAGCAGATACTTGCACGTTAAAACAAGTCTTGCGATGTCCACCTCAGTTACTTGATGCCACGTTGTCAGGTCTCTCATTGTCCACCCTTACGATCTGGTGCTGCGTTGACAGGTCTCGCGATGTCCACCTTTGTTATATGGTGCCACGATGTCAGGTCTTGCATTTTCCACCCTTGTGATCTGGTGCCACGTTGACAGGTCTCGCGATGTCCACCTTTGTTATATGGTGCCACGATGTCAGGTCTTGCATTTTCCACCCTTGCGATCCGGTGCTGTGTTGTCAGGTCTCGCGATTTCAGCGCCCCCCATGGCTAGCTGTGCACACAGTTAAGGGTTAAGGTTAAGGATAGTTGCTAAATAAGTATTTGGCTAGCCGTGTACCTTACGCAGCTGGCTAAATGTCAAATGTAAATTTATATAGTGCATTATTGTTGAAAACCTCTAATGCGACATTTGTACAGTACTTCTACAGGGAGCACTAAGTATCAAAAACTATTAAAAATGTTTTCAGCAGTTTTTGGTAAATAGTGCCACCAATTCTACATGTGTATTATTTTAGACTTTGGCATCAAAATTAGTGCCTAGGCTTCCATTTTCTTGATATGGATTGCAGCCAAAAATACACTGAATTTTCATGAATTTTCGTCTGATCATATTTGGTGCTGGTATGGTCTTTAGTGATTCTGTGTTTTTATCTATATTTGTACTATAGTTATATGATTGTGCTGCAAACATAAATAACTGTTATTCAGCTGCAGGGTGTGTTTGTGTGATTTCACAGTGGCACAGCGTCATCGATGCATTCCGCTCGTCAATGCCAGTTGGCTGCAGAAGGCATCTGCTGCGCAGCTATGACAGTTGCTTCATAGCATCCGATGCCGTCACTTGGCTCCATCGATATTTACAGAGACATCCAAGTTTTGGTCTTGGTGTCACACGGTATTAGATTGTCATAATTGTTAATTGTTTTGTCTTGTATATTTTGTGCTTTTATGAGCAAGACAATATTTGCAGAGTTATTTGCATTATTTTATTGACTTTGTGTGTATCTTTTTTAGTTGCAAATTGCAATGCTATTTTAGCTATTTGCTGCAACATGCAGTAAACCATTATTATGTTTTGCTGTATCTAGTGAATTATCTGCAGTATTATAGTATCAGATAATGGCAATCTAATCACAGCAGTTTTGTACTAAGTTTACTGTTGCGCAGTAAACATTTGTTATTTTATAATTGATTAAAGCAGTGTTAATGAAAGATGAACTGTTTGATGTGCTTTGCAGACTGCAGGCATTGCGGCTGCTGCAGAAGTTGCATAAAGCAGCAGTGTTTGAAGATGTACGAGGTGATAAATACGATGCAGAGACATTCATCGACAGCAGGACCAGATTGTATCGGTCTGCACATTACATTACTATTTTTATTAATTACTGTGATATTGTATTGTTGCAATATTGTAATTTATTCTATGCTTTGTCATCATGCTGAGTGTTTTTAGTTTTTAAATCCACATGTGTATTTATCAACGTTTATTTTTTTCATTTTCTTGACTAAACGACTAAACAACTATTGTGGCATGTTTGACTGCAAATTTTTGTATTCCAATGGTTTTCAGTGTTTTTTTAATTCTGAAGGATGAGAATGAGTAGAGATTTTTAGTTTTAGTAGTAATGATAAACACAATTGAAGTGTAGTTAAATAATTGAAATATGATTAAAACGTTAAAACATTAAAACAAGTAGACTCATTTCACTGTAAAAAATAATTTGACACTTTGATGTTTTAAATGGCAGGTTTCTTCAAGTAGATAAAATATGTAAATGTTACTGATTATGCATATCAGAGTTTGCAATGAATGTATCAATGTTCTCAGGTTTTGTGATGAAGCTCGTACTGGTGTTAGATCTGTTGTCAGTTCTTCAAGGCAATCAAAACTCATCGGATTTTTTCAGCGAAGCACCGATCAGCAACTTAAGCCACCGGATAAAACTTCTTTGCTACAACGTGATCCATTCCATGTAAACGAGAACTGCACAAGACTTTCAGCGGTAAGCAGTGAACGTCTACCAACTGAAGTATGTTTTGTTGATTTTCCTTACTGATAAAATAATAAATTGATTTTGTATGTTGAATTTTTTCTCTTTTTTATGTCTGTGTATGTACAAGCATGTAGGCTTAGGCCTGAGGGCTGATAAATGTTACTAATGTCAAATGCTTAACTGCTGGTGTGACCAAATGATTTTAGTGCCATCTACAAATGACCAATCTTGTTTGTATTTTTATATATATCATGTTTTTTTTATATTTTTGCATGCATGTGTTTTATATTTTTGCATTTCTTGCACTTTTATATTTGATGTTGTAGGGATGTGCAGAACATTGCAATCTGCCAACTGCAACAGTGCAGCAAAGAGCTTTGAAACCTGTAAACTTTCTATCACAAACACCTGCATCTGGATCGAGGTTTCACTGTGAGAAATCAGTTGAAAAGATAAGCACAGGTTTTGATGTTGGCACAGAGAACAGTGTCTCTGTGAAATCTTCTGACGAAGCTTCTGTCAATCGTAAGAATGCTTCAGCTTATGCAACGAAGCATGGACTGGTGAAAGTATTTGAGGAAGCATCTGTCGATTGCAAGATTAATGTTAGTCAGGGAACTGATATTGTGACTTGTGGACCAGTGAAAATGTTTGATAATCAGACATGCACAGATCATAGGTCATTGTCGTTGAAGCAGACTACTGGCATGCCTGCATCATGTGCAGTGCAGCAGTCTACCGAGAGCAGTGAAGCAGATCAGACAGTGACTGCTGATAGCCGATTGGTGCAGAACACTGAGGTTCAGAATGCCATCATTCAGCTGGCTAGTGAACTCACATCAGAAGAACTTCACAATGTCTACAGTAGAGTCTTCTACAGATGGTGATGCTTTAGTTGGTTTAATGTCTACAGTAAAAGTATAGTTTTGTACCAAAAGTGAACACTAATCTTGTCTTTAGTCTGGATATAGACTAAGACAGTCTGCGTAAGATATTTTCAGCATTAAATGTAAATTTTAGTGCTGCAAGTCCCAACCCCTTAGATTTAAAGAGGGCAGTGAGTGCGGGTGTCAAAGCAGGGTACCCCCCTAAGAAGTGGTTATTTTACTGTTATTGGCTTGTGTGGTTATTTTACTGTTATTGGCTTGTGCAGCGTGAAAACGTTTGCAGATAGACATGCTGCTTATTATAACAAGCACTAATGATGAGCTTTTTAGTGATGTTAACATCGATGACCTTGAATTCCCAAAATAGGCAGTTTTAGTGTTTTTTGGTGATTTTTGGCTGTGAGGCACACATAAAGAGTGTATTGCGTAGAAATGGCTGGACATAGACCAAGAAAACCTGCGATCAGGATCTGCTAAGGCTGTTGCGCGTCTCATGAGCTTTGCTCAAGTTACTTGTTTATTATTGCAGGCATCATAAAATAAAACAGTCATTATTTTAGCTTTGACCTTTGTGGGTGCTTTGTAGACTTTATCTGTGCTGTTACAATGCAATATTTAACTTTACAGTCAGCTACCGAAAAGAGGCGGAAAACAAATAAGTATTGAGTTTTGTCTTAAATATTATCACTTTTTTGCTGCATCTTTCATTGCGTATTCTCTTCTGGTGTACATATAATCTTAACTGCTGTTTTATTCATGTAATGTGGTTTTAGCAGAGCTGTAATTGCAGTGAATGCTGTTGATAATCACTTGCAGCATGTGTCGGGCTCTGCATGTCAATACATTAGAAGGACTGCTGGTCGTGAGTGCTGATCATACCGATAATGTTATTCACAATGTCACTTACACGCGTCCAAATGGCATCGTCAGCAATGTCAGAAAACAAGGTCAGTGCAGCTTTAGTTTAATGTTGCTTCTCATGTATGCCAACTAATTTTTAAAGTCAGTTAGCTTATCAGGGCAATTTCACATATGCTTAGAGTTTAAGAAGGGACATCGGACAGAAATTCGTCAGAAGTAATGTAGTCTTTTTAATATATGCACAGTTACTGATGTGTAAGAGTCATCGTAGTAGTAATAGTATTAGTAGTTGTAGTAGTGACATCAGCAGCTGTTGCAGTTGTCTTATTAGTAATAGACTAATAGTAGTAATTATGCTAATGCTCGTAGTCATAGTAGATGCCACATATTGCCAAATGTGTGATAGTTGTATATAAATACTGGTGTGGTACAGATTTTGGACTACCATAAGTGCTTTTTAGGATAGTGGTGGTTCCTCTTTGTGCAATACCGCACAGCAATGTCACGTGTGGTATGTTTTATGACACATAAAACATTGATTGATTTGTGCCAGATGTATGAGGCATGTGTTTATGCTGCAGTTTCTGTTGTGCTGATTCATTGTGTTTCTGATGTGTTCAGATCAGCTTCCAATGTGGCTTGTTGACGCTCTGAGATGTCTTGCTTACTGTGAGTTTTACACAAATTTTTTTTGTTATATTGATGTTGCATTATATTTGTTTTCACACAGAATTTACAGTCGGTGCCTTGAGAAAGTCACATTTTGTATTTTGGTTTTTGTCATTTATATATTTGTTTGTCAAGTTGCATAGTAGCACGGATAAGCAAAGCCGGATATATTTTTCATTGGTATTGAGTAGATTCCAAGAGACTGCAGTTTTTGTTAGCTGACCATACTTAAGTAACGGTCGAGCTATTGGCATGAGTTGTCGTCCGTCTGTCATCTGTCTATCTGTAACGGATGTACTGTGGCTAACCAGTAGGGCTTAGGGAAAAACTTTTAACGAATAATTAGCTACGTGTCTTAAACTCCGGCATGCAAAATTTCAACCATCTACTTTAAGGGGAATATTTTCAAATTTTTAAATTCGGGGTTGAATGAAGGAGGGGTATGAAAAAATGAAAAATGTGTTTTTTTTCGATGGAAAACTGGCTATATCTCGGAAACGGTGAGAGATACGGCCTCGCCTAGGTTACTATTAATTACTAATAGGAATTTGCATACACCATGTCAGATTAGATGGAAATCATAGCATGTTTTCTTGAGCAAGGCGTTTTTATTGTGAGATAGATTTGCAAAACCTGCATCCAATATTTTTTTGGTTTATTTGTAGGGTGTTTACATGATGAAGCAAACATGAAGCAAATGTATTGAATATACACGTGCACGATGTGTGCTCTAAGTTTGCTTCACATTTGCTTGATGTGTGCTTGATGTTGCTTCATCGTGTAAACACCCTATTACTCTGTAGCTGTTTATATCACCTGGCAAGATGACCACCTGCATGGAACAGTAGCTATTTATATCGCTTGGCGAAATGACCACATGCAGTGTCTGTTATACTAGCGTTCATTGTGGCTTTTAAGACAGCGTTTCATTAACATGGAATGTATGGAATTGTCTCACCTCTGACAAATCGCTTTTTCTTTATGATGGGAATTTGTACGCTGGGTTTCGGACGTAGGCAGTACAGTCGCTTTTTTCTAGCGACTGCTTGTTTTCTTGTTTTTTGTTGGAGATGGAGGACACACTTTAATGATTTTATCTGCATTCCTAAATGTGCCTGTATGTGTTGGTTTGCAGGGCCAAAGCATGTGGTTGAAAACATTCCTGATTATCCGAACTTTGCGCAGGATGTTTACGCAGTGATCTGTGATTACTTCGGCTGTTTGGTTGAACCTCTGCTTACATTTGCTCTTTACGATGACATCGTCAATGTCATCGGTATGTTTTTTCAAAAATAACTCTAGCTAGGTCAAACAAGTAAATTATATGTTCATCCGTTTGTCCATCTGTTCAGTTTGTGTGATTGTTTACCTTGTTTATTTTTTACCTCAAAAGGTCAACGGTCAGGCACACAGTACATCAGTTCAACATATTTTTTTAGTTTATTAGTAAATGCTACGGGTCAGTTGTGGAACCTATAACTACTCTTCAGTGCTTTGATGCAGTTGGTTTGATGACAGGATAATCTAATTAGCAGTAGGTGGCAGGTTGATGCTCATCCTATTATTTTTTGAATGGTTTCAAGGAAATCAGTAGAAATAACTTCATCTGTATGATGCCTATTCATCTTAAATGTATCCTGTTGTTGGATTGCTGATTAGTTTCTTGGTACCAATAATTAGCTGATATTGCTTTTGCAGCTGAAGTACAGTTAAGGACCTTGGTGATGTAGAAACCTTGCTCGTTTGCACTGAAGTTGTTTTGCATTGTGCACTGTACAAATTTATTAACATAGAGCTTCGAGTCTGTCAATGTGTGTTTCAGAATATGTCTTGGAGCAGTTTGGTGAAGTAGCCGAGAAATCGGCTAATTCAAGCCGTCAGCAGTCCAACATTCAGTCTGTTAGTAATACCACCACCGCTGTCAACACTACCACTGCTGCTGCTGCTGCTGATTGTGGTATTGGTGCTACTGCTGCTAATGTTTGCATGGAAACATCGTTCGGAGTGGAAAGTGTTGAGCCAAGAACTCACGTCCTTCCCAAAGTGCCTTCACCTCACGGACTTAATCTTCAGCTGGTTCCAGGTTCAATGGCTTGATGCTTTTCTTACAGTTTACTTATTTATTTTCTTACCTGTCAGTGTTTTGATGACAGTAAGAACATCTGCCTGAGTATCGCCTTCACAATTCCCAAATGTATAATTATGCGGATGGCTTCATCGGGCATAGATTTAGATTAATGGGCCGGTTCAACTTTACATTACATTACGATTTTTTAACATGGCTTAAGTAAAAACACCTTAAGGTCCACAAATGAAACTGCAAATCATGACAAATTATGTATGACTGTCTGGAAACCATGACAATGTGTCACGTGCGACAATGTCTGATGGCCTAACGAACGTCCAAGACACGCGGAAAATGCGGTTGCCAAAGTAGCGGCACCACACACAATCCACATATAAACGGCATCTCAGGCAAACGTCGCACGTCATCCAGCAAACAGTGGCAAGACGATGTCAAGTTGTCGATCAGCTCATCGATGGGCAGCGGCTGCAAGTTGGTGTTGTTGCAACGGCTGCGGGGCCTGGACCTCTCACGCCCAAGCCTTGCAGACCACACCTGGTGGCGAGTGACATTAGTGAAGCTGTACTTGGCTTGCAGCCATAGCCCCAGCAGCTGACCACGACTCTAGACTTGGTCACACATGGCTGAACATGTAGGACACACAGAACATGGCTGCGGCCAACAGTCTAGCTAGGCTTGAGCACGAAGCAGGTTTTCCAGGTGAAATATTCCATGAGGGCATGGCACCACAGAAAACAGCATGAACCTTCGTACTCCAGTAACCACAGGCTAGAACGCAGTCATACTTTCAACAAGCAGAAATGCGTACGGCCGCAGTATTCATACAAATTCATCAGACACACGTAAAACGTGGCTGCCACGTAGCGGTGCCACACACTACAACCACATTAGTGTTTGTGCTAATTTATTGTAAAGATGTTCTGTCAGCTTATTTGCCGTTAATCTTGCATCAGTCCAGTTCGACTTTGTGATTATGATGATGTGTATAATCATCATTGCTCACAATATGTGATTATGACAGAAAGATATATGGAAATTGCCATTTGCAGTTTTGTTATTTTGTCAGGAACATAAATGTTTGACGGAACTGGGAATGTGTTCCTGCACATTTCGGATGGCTTGGTCTTATTCATCTGCAGATTTTTTTTATTCTAAGTCATCTTAATCTTATTGTTTGGTGCATCAGCATTTAAGTTTCTAGTTTCTATTAATGTGTTATCTATAAACCTGCAGTGCTGAGAATAGGAATGGAACAGTATAAGTGCTGATGCGTGGTGAAAGATTGTCTGTGGTTGATATTGTTGTATACTGAAGATGCTGCTGCTGCTGCTGCTGCTGCTGCTGATGATGATGATGATGATGGGTGCTGGAGCAACACCATCCCCATTGATGCACCATCATTGCTTTCCAGCTGCCGCAGATTGTCACAGTCATGTAGCCATCTTGCTATCAATAATACTACTGGTTAGTCTTTTCTCTTGAAATTTTCGGATCTTGTACTTAATAATAATCACAGATGCAGAAATTAACAATGAATTACACGGTTAAATCTTTTAAAGGTTAATGAAATTTTTATCGTTAAAATATCGATTAAAGTGACGTCCATAGAAATGTTATAAAGTACTGTGGATACAGTAACATCATGACAAGCATCTCAAGTCATCTCAGTCATCTGCTTGACTAAAAAATGTCAACATTTTAGTCTGTCTACAAGATGTGGTTAAAGACTCAATAACTGTCTCAGTGCATCTGTCACAGTTTATAGCTCAGTAAGTGAAAAAATTTTTAAACAAGAAGATGCATTTTTTGGCAATTACCATTGTTAGCTATTAACTAAAATTAAAAATTAATCAATCATTATTTTTTTCAACTAACTGTGGAAGAAATTGACACCTTGCTTGAATTGTCATCCAGGCTCGGTGGTGATCTCCCACGGTTGTGGGGTCTCTGCTCAAGCTTGAAGGTTGTGATGCTAGCGATGACAGTTTTCATGTGGGACATGATAACACAAGTCAGCTGATAATGTAAATTATGTGCTAACTGCATGGAAAATAACTAGAAACACTTGCATGCCTGCTTACAACAACTGCCTCATCATAACGTTTTAACCCTCTTTCTTCTCAACTTAGTGGCTGCCAGCCTCACTGTTTATACAGTCTTAGCAAACATGGCTGTGACTCACCAATGACTGTGGGTCTGTTTGTGATGTTTAGTTGACGTGGTTGGAGTCGATGATGCAAGGCAAGTGTTGACATGTCGGTCGACGTCAGTCACTGACATCTGCGTTGAGTCGGAGGCTGCTTCTCATCATCAGCAACTTTGTGAATCTCAACAGATTAGCGTCCAAGAGGAGCGTCATTTACAAACTGCCACTTATTTGTCACACTCCCGTGATATATCACCGAGCAGTGATTCACAGCCTGTGAGGAGGGTATGTTGGCAGTTAAGTTCAGTTTTGTAGATAAGTTAACACATTAGGCCTTTCTGAACAGTTTAGTTTTAAGATATTTACAGAAACCGGAAGTTGATGATAGTAAGTCTCGGATGGCTGATGATGGTGATTTTTAGGCTGCTGAACTAAACAGAGAGAAGATGTGAGACCATCCATATCATGACAGTCGAGAACACAGGATTCTCAGGCTGTGATACCACAGAGGGAATGATGATTTCAGTTTTACAAGGAAAATGTGAAGTGAAACTTTTCCAGAAGGATTGATGGTCGTAGAATATGTTGCTGCATTTTTGTACCTTGGCCATTGTTATGTACTGCTAAAGCATAATGTGATTGTATCATTCAGTAATGCATTCCTCGATCTGAGGCCATCTCTGTGTTCATGCATCTCCATTCATGTGTTTTTCATTCCCAGTATCCATTGATCAATTTTCAATAAGATTTTGTTGTAAGTGCATCTTGGACAAAAGATCAAGCTTAGGTGACAGCATGACCAAATATATTGACAGTCAGAGACATAAAAATGTGCAAAGATTGATGCTGTGCATCGGATTGAAATCTTATCATATTTTGTTGTCATTGATTTTTGTGTTTTCTGTGTGGTCATGACTTTATTTTATTTTATCTTATTACAGGCAACATTTTCTCACAGGCAGATGCATAGCAGAATTAAGTAAATTAATCAGGGTGTCATGTTGTTTATGATATTGATGTGACAACAACTACCACTTTGACTTTGCTGGTGTTGTGACTGCAAGTGCTGTTGGCCTGTAAGAAGACTGGCTGCTGCAATCTTGAAAGGTTCTGCCTTTGGGACGTGGCCTAACGTAAGGTGACTACAGAAAAGTTTAGCAAAAGCTGGAAGTATGAGTAGATAGTAATGAAGAGCAGTGAAGATTATGAAGCTGTTGTGCTGAAGTGTGTAAATACTAAACTGTTGTGCTGTTATTCACAGAGCAAGTCATGTTCTGGTGGGCGGCATTCTCAGCCGTTCGTCCGAGGTACAAGAAGACATTGTGGCTACTCACGAGCACGGTGTTCTTATCGCAGAGCCGTCGACGCCAGCTTGTCAGTCTTGACTACAGCGGACAAAAGTCTCTTGACTTCGTCTTATATGGATTCATTGACTGAGAGTAAGTCATGCAGTTCTCCAGTCTCATCTTTGTCTGTTGAAATTCATATATATTTTGCAGGAGTCGCAGATGATACCTGGCAGATTGAACCAGGGGCTTGATTCATAGACATTGTCATAAGACAATGCAGTGGGTGACAGTTCACCATATCATATTGTCTTGGTATTCAACCAAGTTACACAGGTCAACCTACTCAAAGCAGATGAGCTCTTAGCGGACCTTGATCTGTGTAGTCTTTTTAATGGTTAGCTATGTAAATGGATATCCAGGATTTTCCAACTAGTTTCTTCCTGAATTGCACGTTTTGTTGAGTACAGTAAGCAATTAGCGTTATGTAATAAGTATGTAAGTAAATAAGTAAGTTAGCGAGCAAATAAATAAGTAAGTAGAACACAGTCTTACTTTAAGCAACTAGCCTATTTTGGAGCAAAAGTCTTTAAATGTGAACTTTTGGGATTTGTTGAAGTGGCAATTGTTACAGATGCATTTTCTGTTACCAGCATCAAAGCACACTGTAGCACATTGCATTTGTTGAGTTGCACAATAGCTGGCATGTTTTTTTTGTTTAATGTGAAATCTGCAATGTGCATGTTTGACAGGAGATTGTGAAGAGGAACTTGTGACTGTGCTGCAACACTTCTGTCTTCTGGTGCCGCCTTCTCAGCGAAGACAGCTTCAGATCTTGCTGCGATATCTCAACAAGATTTCAGCCAATCTGCGACTAGTGTTACATGATCACTTTACCAACCGTCAAATGGTCAGAACATTAGTTTGCTGTCATATGACTGTTGATCCACCAAACTTTTTAACACTTTTGAGCATAGTTTAAAAATCCAAACTTTTTCACGTCACCTGTAGTAAACGTAAACCCTCAGTTTGTTATTATGCTCCTTTGATTTGTTTGTGACATATTGCGCTATATAAATCGGTTTTGATTGATTGATTGATTTATTCATTCATTCATTCATTTCATCATTTATTTAAGTTGCATTCGTTACTGTTTTCTGGCCAGATGGTATGAAGGCTTTCACATGAATATTTTTTAAGTATGTGTGTTTCTAGATAGTTTATTATTGTTATTTTTGTTTTTTGTGTTGTTGATTTTTGCTGCCAATCTGTTGTTGCCACCACGAGAACCTGGAAAGATTTGTTCCCAAAATGGCCAGAATTTTAATGTGTCAAGCGGGAAGTAAAACTTTTTTGAGTTTAAATGCGACTGTTGTTGTGATGGCCCAGGTGCTGGAATCATTCACCAAGTACATTCTTCGCGATGAGTCGCGGTCGACGACCAACACTCAACTGACACAGAAGGTCGCAGCGCTACTGGTTGACAGATCTGCCGATGTGATGCGGCTGCCTCGCAAGTTCCAAGCCGACTTACTTGATGAACTCAAAACAGTCTCTGAGAGCAAGGTTGATCTCCACTTTTACGTTTAAAGCTAATCTCAGAAATTGTTGAATGTCACTAATTGTTATACGTAGTGTGATTTGTTTTCTTGTAAATATCCAAAGCACGACTCTGCGTCTACTTGAAAACATGAACTTTGAAGTTTAAACTGTTGTATTTGTTGAACCGCACGAGTTGTTTTTTTTTTACGAAATTTGCAAGATACATTGCATGAATAGTACTCATGCATAAAACGTATAATGAAAGTACTTTGGTGCTCATGCTTGTTGTTAGTATTATTATTAATTTTGTTGTTGTTGTTGGTTATTATCAATCTTGCACTCGCAGCAGTAGTTACCATATGTGACAAGATTGACTACTTTTGACCACTTCACTGTCATTTATCTTTTAGTATTTAGTAGTGTATTGATAAACCTGATTGGACTGTGTTGGGTAATAATGTGGGGACCTCACGTGAATTTTCTGACATTGATGTACAGAAACTTACCATGACTTCGTCGTTACAACTGTACGCAGTCTTGCTGCTGTTAGGCCTACAGCATTTGAGATACGGTTTTCTGAATTCAGAAGCCTTATATAAGCTTATGTCAGAGAATGTCGTGCTGCATCGGGCAAATTTTTTAATGTTGCAGCATGCCATTAAGAGTTCCCCACAGGTCAAAATATTGCACTGCTGTCTGACCTTCTATGGCCTGTGTGTGGCTGTGACAGACTTGCCAACAGACTCTGTGAACGGGGGTTCCTTTTTCGTGGGGCCCCTGTTTGGCCGAAGATGCTGATCATGCCAGAATTCGCATATCTGTCAGTGTCATGTAGTCTGTTGAATGGTTGCTGTGTAGCTGCAGGCTGTGAGAGATTCAGCAGATAGTCATCAGCATGACACTCATCATCATCATCAACAGCATCGTCAGCGTAGTCGCAGTCGCACTGCATCGCTGCTGCGCAAACCACTTCAGCGCCTCAAGACTCTTCGCATATAGACCAGTTGTCTCGAGGGGCATATAAAAATTCAAGTATGGAAAAAGCAAGTACCGGAGGTGGAAAAGCAAGTACGAAAAAATTCAAGCATTTTCATCGTTACACATTTTGTGCTTCCATTATCCATACTTGTATTTTCCAGCACTTGCATTTTAAGCGCCCCTCCTCAATCTTGACGCTGCTTTATTGTCGTACTGAATGTCAGTCCGTCAATCAATCGAAACACATTTACGAGAGTGCAAACAAATCCGACATGCATATCTGATTTTATCATTCCGTGACATATATGCTGTCCACCTGGGCATTTTAATGCATGCCTCTATACTAGATGTAGTTTCTGTCACATTCTATGTGGTTGTCCTGATAGGCTGCATTACGAGTTATGCCTGTCTGTCTGTACGTCTGTCTTGTGTGGACTTTACTTCAAAACAAGAATCAGAAAAGTCGAAATTTGTACGAGTGTTCCACAGAGCTGGGATGGCTGGTTTGCCAATTTCCAGGTTACACAATGCAGTTGGTGGATTAGCATATCTAGGTAGACAGTAAGTAAGTAAGCAAGTAAAATGTGAATTTATATAGCGCATATTGTTAAATGAACCTCTGCTCCATGCTCTAATGCTACAGCCGCATGTCATGTAGCCACTAGGCCGACGTCTTCGCTTTTATTTTTTCGTTACATTGCAGTAAAGGATAAAAGCATCCATAACATAGACACATAACATGTACGCAACGAATGTACAATAGGCTTAGGCTACAGTACACTAGAATTCATCATGCTGCGTGCTGATATTGCAATCGTGTCTCATATTTTAGTCCAAGTCGCATCAGTTTACGTTCTGTTATAAAGTGCTAATTGGCTTAATCACATGTTAATTTGTCAATATTTGTTAATCTTCCAGTTGCCAGTGTTATCTTTATAATGTAAAAATAAAGTTTAACGTGGATAAATGTGACGAAAGTATGATGTCACAAACAACTATTAGCGTCAATGTAGCATTTGACAGAATTTGAATGCTAGCAGCATCGATGGAGCGTGGTACCGAGTGAAAAGACTTCGCTTGCATTTCGAGAATTTGCTGTCATACTGCAAGTAGGCCGACGGTATGCCCTGTCTGTTGCACCAATCGCCGACAGATTCCGACCTTAGCTTACGAAATGCAAGCTAGTTCCCCTCTCTGAGTGAGTAAGTAAGTAGGGTTTAACTTCCCACCCGACACAGCATAGGTCATTTCGGGGATGGCCTTTCCAGGCGGAATGCACACAAACACATAATAATGGAACAGTAAGTTTAACCTGAGCATGCACTGCATTGACGCTACAGCCAGCTTATGGCGTGTTAACTTTGTCGCACGCTGCAATACACGCTATAACCAAAGCGTTGTTCGTGACGGCATCATTCCGTTTGCACAACATTATTTTTATTGATGTGAAGCGATGTTTTTATTTCATCTGATCAGGGTATTATTAATTGCATTACTTTCTACACATATTTAACCAATATCGTTTTTTTCATGCGACTTGGACTTTAATCGACCTTTATTCTGTCTGTAGATCTGTGGACAAATTTAATGTAGGCCTACGTTGTGATAGCATTTGCCTGGAAAGATCCCTTAGAGTACGTTCTTTGCAATTATTGTCTTGAAACTGTCAACTGGCTTATTATTACGGAGTCGAAAAGTTAGTTTGATCCACTCAGTGGCTGCTGCTACAGCTTTGCTGATTTATTTACATGTATTGTGGTGTGTTTTTTGTTTTTAAATATATTTGTCACAATTTGTTTGCGCTTGTGTTAGTTCATTTTACATGGGACCAGACTATGTACTTTTTACCCGCTTAAGTAGAATGCTTCACGCATCTTAGCTATGGTCTGGGCGTCTGTATGTTTGTCCGTCCTTCGCACTGCTGTATTGTGTCAAAACAGTGCGAGCTAGGATCATGAAATCTTCGCTGTGGGCTGCCCCAAAGACTAGTTTTTTGTGACGAAATTTCGTGCTGCTGGCTGAAGGGGTTCTCCTCGAACGAAGATGAGTACCCTTCTTTAAAAAGGTTATTTTGCCGCTATTGGCTTTTCTACTGTGAAAGCGGTTGCAGATATGTACGGACATGTTTTTTGTCATAACAAGCACTGGGCGTGGGCTTTTTACTTTTATCAACATCGATGACTTTGAACGACCTTGAGCCCCCAAAAGAGCGGTTTTTGGCAATTTTTTTGCAATTTTTGGCTGCAACGCACATTTCAAGAGTGAATTGCGACAAAATGGCTAAAGATGGACGAAGACAAGCTGCATGTGAAATTTTTAGCATCAAACGTAAATTTCAGTAGCCTACGTCCCGACCTTCTAAGGTTTAAGGAGGTCTGCGCACGCGAGCGTCAAAGAGGGGTACTCCTCTAAAAAGTGGTTATTTTACCCGATATTGCTTTGTCTAATGTGAAAACAGTTGTAGATAGATATAGACATATTGTTTTGGTGTTTTCTTGCGATTTTCGGCTGCGGTGCACACTTCAAGGGTGAATTGCGACAAAATTGCTGCATATAGACCAAGACAACGTGCGAACTGGAACTGCTAAGTGTTTGAATAGACTTATAGGTTGAAAGGTAACTTGAGCAGTTGACAAATTCATCAAAATACAACTTTTGTATTCATTGTTATTGAATTGTTATAACAATGAAAACAAAAGTTGTATTTTGATGAATATGTAAACGTATTATGGAACTGCTAAGGTTGTCGCGCATCTCGTGAGCTTTGCTCAAATTTTTTGTTGCATACAGTTATTCGAATTGTACTGTGCTGAAGCCACGGATCGTGGTCTATGATGAAATACACCAATGCATAATTGAAATACCGAGGTCTCTGAGCACAAGCAAAGTCAAAGAACGTTGGAACATGATGACATGTTCGAATGAAGATACCGTTATCTGCATTTATGAGGGTTTCCATGGTTCCTACGATCAGGGAAAGTCAGGGAAAATCCAGACGGTCAGGGGAAGTCAGGGAATTCAAAAGTACCATGGTGCAAAAGTTAACAAAGATGCACAAAAAACAGAACTGTTGCACGCACACTGCATACAGCAGTTCAAAAATTTTTCTGCTCGCTTCGCTTGCAGATTATTTATACCTTTACTTTTTCATTTGTTCTGCTGCCCTTGTTTCTAGTGTTATTGCAAGTGATTGAAAGCCAGCATTGGTATTTCGCATGAACAAATTAGTCAGGGAAAACAATTCATTTTGTTCTGGAAAGTCAGGGAAAATGTATTCTGCAGAGTAGTAGGAACCTTGGGTCTCGTTTAATGATGAAAACAGCTCTAATAATAGCAAACAGTTACCGCCTGCGTCGGTTGATGAAGCTACTGTTAGCATCACTGCTGCATGGATGCGTAGCGTGCCGTTTTAATGATAGATAACGCGATGTATGAGCCGTATTATGTAGCCTACAGGATCGGTCGATAAAAGTACACTCTTGTGGTATTCGGGTTTCCTTTTTTAATTTGTTACTTACTAACGTGTCATTTTCATTAAATGGCGTCGTTTATTCTCTGCCGATGTGAACAAGTTCTGTTTTCATGCGTGTTAATTGCAATTTCGTCACGATGATTGTATTAACTAACGATGAACGCTGTTTGATTTACAGTCTGCGTGTGGAGAAACACTGGAATTTCGAAAGAATTATGAAAATATTTTTCGAATAATTGGGCACATTTAAACTGTCAGTAATTAATGAGCGAACGTTAGCTTTTTTAAAACAGTATTTAAACATCCTGTGTTTTGCAGTTAATATCGTGACATTATATCGACGCAGTTGAAAGGGGTGTCACGGTAAAGGGGTGTCATTTTTGCCCACCCAGTATCGCGTCGACGTACGCCGTGTCTTAGATTGAATACGTGTGTGCAATTTCTTTAGCAAAGTGACACCGTCAGAGGCAGACTGACAGGCGAATTTTGATATGATAATTCATTAAAGACGAAATTAACGAGTAATTACGTTGCTTGGATTACTTTCAGGTCTGCGTGTGTTCTTCCAAATAACAAGTTTATCGCTATTCCTGATGAATACTCGGAAATCCGCATGCACTTGCAGTAATCCGAGACACTAGCGTAGCCATAAGGGGGCAATGGGGGCACGTGCCTCCCCCTAGGAGCCTAAATATTTTCTAAAAATAGCGCAAAAATGCACCAAAACACGTCATTTTCACACCAGACCGTTTCCTCGTGGGGAAGAGACCCCCTCCCTTGCTTCACCCCTCAAGTGCCCCCACTACAACTAGATCCTGGCTACGCCAGTGATCCGAGATACGCAACGTTATGTATTATAGTGGAAACACTGTGCGGAAAATGCCACTGTTTACTGAGTTTTTTGTTACTGAAATTTACATACGCTGCACGGTCTTACGATGTAAGTAGCCTATAGGGCCTAGCGCTCAATTATTTTATGAAAATATAAGCAAAAATAATTTAGTTCGATCGACAAGTGGTGTGTGCAGTCGAAACCTGCAAACTGTAAACTATTGCGGCTTATGTAGGCCTACAGAGATATACAGAGTCTAGGCCTATCTGTGGGGAAGCAATTGGTCAGAGTCAAACGATTGATCGACTGATTGATAACAATCGGCAGCACCGTTCGATCTCCATCAAGAAACTCATTGCTTCCCTCTTCTGTCAGCGCGCATGCCATCGGAGAAAAACAGCGCAACTTGGGCGGCGTAGGCCTAATTCTCCTCGTACGTTAAAAATCAACGAACTGCGTCTAGGCACGACAACGAAGAGAACAACTTCTGCTGAACGGCACAATTTTAAGTAAATAAGATTTTTTTGTTGTTATATAGTCTACTGCGATCTTCTATCTCAGACTAAGACTGTTTTTCATCCATTTCATTGATCGTCCGAATCTGTGCCAAGAAGAGCAGCAACCGTGGCTGCTAACTAAGACAGAATCTCGATCGCACACGAACAGCTGTCACTTAATAGGCTCATCGATCTTAGTCCTATCTGACGTAATCGACAGCACTACACCAGCGGCTTATACATAATATATGATTGTACAACAAGGTGATTTGTCTGTCACGAACTACGGTACTTGCGACATGCTCGTCTGTAACGGGCAATAACGCTAACACCTCGTTATGCGAAATCCTTTTTAGGCCTACGCTGTTGTTCAGCTGATTTTATGTACACTTACTATTAGTAGTTTTATGTTTCAATTCAGCCACTTGCTGCAACACATGATAGAGTAGTTAACATTTTGTTATGTGGCATGTTTCTCTTCAGTGACCAGATAACGCGTCTGCGCTTTATGATACGATGACGATATTTCTGGACTTATCACTAACTTGTTCGTTATCTGCTGGTTCACTCCGCGCGGTAGGTCCCTACTATTAGCTATACAAGAAAGCCCAGCTAACGCAAAGGGGAACGCGCGACAGCGGTGCATATTTGAAGGCCCACTGCGAACAAAATCTAAGCTCACCGATCCCGACACGATGATTATGAACTATGAAGGCTAGTATTTATAGCGTTTTATTTACACTCGCCAGAGGGCGCAACCGGTTTCGCGCAGCCGACTGCGGTAAGCCAGAAATCGCCAAAAAGTCAATAAAACCTTTATTTTAGCGTTCAAGATCATCCAAGGTCATTGATTTCAGTGCCAATCGAAAGCCAGTGTACGATTTCCTATTAGTGATTAATAGTAACCTACATGTAGGCCCTGTTTCGCACCGTTTCCAAAATATGGCGACTTATCGGCCAAAAGCACGAATTTTTCCTATTCCCTCTCATTTAGCGCCCCTGCTCGGTGTGATCGCTTTGGAATTTATGGAAAAGCTTTCGGATTCAGAAACTATAGAGTCTTCAAGGCAGCCGAAGGTGAAGATTGAGTGATCTTAGCTTGCACTGTTTTTGACTGATCCACCCGTGTGACAGACAGACAGACAGTCGAACGGGCGGAGGAACAGAATTGCGATGGCTACGACGCGGTACAGCAGTAGCTGCGCGTAAAAATCATGCTGGCCATGCGTTTTAAGCGCTCCTTTCGTATATCACATAGCCCCGAGCGACATGGCTAGGCCTACAGAGATTGCATCGCGTGCAAATGATCGTCGAACGTCATTCTCTGATGCAACGTGACGCCAAATAACTTCAGCCGGCTTTTTGAGAAAACTGACAGCAGCATGATCACACTAACCATGTCAACGGAGTCGAGTGTGACAGCTAGGGGGTGATGACAGTTAGACGTGCAGACCTGACAAACGATGAACTATAGACTATTCTTACGCATCCAACCTGTTATACCTTAGACTACATTGTCGCCGGCCGGTCTGATACGAATATACACCCGAGCGCATTTTATGGTGTTAAGATCAAACCGATTTCAGCGACATTTTAACGTTTTAATTACTCATAATTATCATAATTATTATTTATTTGCCCAATGCATTACTGCCCCCATATTGGCCAGTTTAGTTACGGCACTCTGTATGCGCCTTTAGCCAACACAAGTTGTGCTGACTTGCGCATTGTTAGGCCGCCCGTACGTAGTAATTAGAGGCCTTATTAAGCTCCCTGAATTTTCGTTTTGCTTCTTTTTTCTTCTTTTATTTTGCAGTTTTTCTAAAAAAACGGACTGTGGACCAAGGCCAAAATTGGAGGAAAGAACGACCTTTACCTGAAACGAATTTAGGCCAACTTTCACCTAGATCCGTTAGGCCTGAGGTTTTGGAGTAAGGGGCACTATACCGCATTTATAATCGGCGGTTTGACGAATCAGCAGCCGTGGACCAAGACTTTCTGACTTTGCATGTGGTATTTCGTTAATCCACATTACACGTGCTACATAGTGTAATGCGAATGCGACTGGTCGGACCACGTGACGTTGCTACGAGGGGGATGTCAACCCCTCTAAATTTTTTCCCACTCGGACTTACGGCGCCGGGCAGTTTTACGTTGGATTTTGCTCCAAATTTCTAGTTCGCTCAATTGTTGTGATGTGGGCACTGATGGTGAATGTATTAGACGATGACGACGGCCCGCTTAGCGCGTCCGAACACGGAAGTCAGTCTTGGAGCGCGGTTCGGACGCTGAGAGCATGGGCGGCGCTAGGAATCTAAAGCAGGGGAGCAACGGGGAACAAGGACCAGAAAACAGGGGGGA
>Ga0209367_1003725_pt1 | contig 20847 bp, 7 predicted proteins | sample WorMetLIZISLAND2_FD_187412 | JGI IMG/M metagenome (GOLD analysis project Ga0209367, IMG submission 187412) | Marine gutless worms symbiont microbial communities from Max Planck institute for Marine Microbiology, Germany - Olavius geniculatus... ...
CTTGTCTATATAGCTGTTTGCCCAACATGACAATTTTGCGAGTTTAACTCTATATTGTTGTTCTTTTTGTTTGTTTGTTTTTTTTTGTTTTTCTTGTCTACCAATGTTTATTTGGTGAAATAAAGATTATCAAAGAACGACCTAGACCAAAAATTGTAAAAACTACCGATTATAATTGTGCATAACGATAATGACAGTTCTAATAATCTTCCCTGTTTTCCTACAGACAGTCATCAATCTCATAATGCTGTCTGCTGTTGGAGGACAGAGATAGCCGGCTTACATGTGTATAACTTCAGAAAAATGGTTTGACTTTCATCATTATCATCATTTCTAGCAAGCACCACTAAGAGTGCGTAGCGCCGAACGTGGACATCAATCTCCAGAGTGGACGGTTCTGAGCCAAGTCAACTGCGTCGTCCATATTAAGGTCGCTGGATTTCAGATCCTGCTGAATGGTTTTCACCCATGTAATACGAGGACGTCCCAGTGGTCTCGTCCAGTTTCCTGCGGGGGAAGCTGTTAATATCTGTTTTGCATCTGTTTCATCAGGCATTCGTGCAATGTGTCCGAACAGGGACAGGCGCCTTGACTGGACTATGGCTGAGAGATGGGGTTGCTTGGTTAACCTTCTGACTTCGTCGTTGTGCACATGTTGGTGCCAATTGATTCCTAGCAGCATTCTCAGACACCACTGATCAAGTGCATCGATCTTGACCTTGAGTGGGATAAAACATTGTTAAACAAACCTGTACAATCCAGACACCGGTATATTACAGCCATTCCACGGTCCGTCACGCAGCCTTACGGAACGTTCTGTTGGTCACTCTTGGATGAAGTTGTCGATCAGTTATATCATTGCAGACAGTGCTACAGACTGGCAGTGCGCGTGCTACCGTAAAGTGAGTACGATCAAAGAAAAATGTTCATAAGTCGCCGCCGAGCAGTATTAATCGGCAGTATCAGGGTGTAAAAGATCGCACAACGTCAGAGAGATAAAAAAAATGGTTCTGACGACCGACGCGTCTGTCCTACGTAAAAAAAAACATTCCACCAGAGAGAGAGCGCTATGCACCACCATCGTCATCATCATCATCAGCAGCAGCAGCAGCAGTTATGACGCCAGCCGAAACCACCACAGACAAACAGTTCTTAGCCTCCTAGAAGTAAGTATGATATGTGCAAATATCACAACGACCTGTCATCGCACCTCATTTCTGCGACGACTTTCTGACGTTCTGACAACGTCCCTGTAGTGCTACGTTTTTCCGAAATAGATAGGACGTTTGTGCTAATGTGACAATCGGCTTAGTGGTGTCCCAGGAAATAGTGACTTGGTGTGATAGTTTTTTTGCAGATCAATCAATACATTTTAACGACTTCATTCATTGTGTCATGACGTAAAGAGACGACGACAGCAAGTCTGTTATAAATGTCAATGGTGATCAAAAGCTAAATCAAAATTTAAACATAGATTCGCCAAATAAAAAGTAATAATGCAAAAGGAAAACAATTCAGGGCTCTCACATACCTACTAAATGTAGCATCAAAAATGAATTACGTTATATTTTTATATGCATGCGTGATTTTTACGTCCATTACCGTGCGAAATGAGAGCTGAATCCAGACAGCTGGCACAAGAAATGTTGAAAATCAAAGCACTCGTTGAGCGCAAATGTTCGTCAATTTCAAAATTTTATTTCCTCTATCCATTCGTTATCTTAATCGTTATCGAAATCTACTCGATTTAAGCCTTTCAAAATTTTTTGGTCAAAATTCGTTCATAGCATTTTGAACTATTTTTCGGACAAATAGACAGACTTCGAAAAATACATACTTTTTTAGCCTACTTTCATGAAGTTAATAAATTCAGTAAGCAGTGCGTCTTTTCCTGTTGGCCAGTTACTGCAGTTACAGTAGGCTTATGTTTTGCCACGCACCTTGCCTCTTCAGATGGTCCATGGGTATAGTCCTTTCTAAGTTCAAAGCTAGTACGTACAGTACTACTTCAGGCAAGTCACCACAACATCGACTACCGTTCCATTCTCCGCTACATGTCCCAGCTACCCCTGAAAAGTGGTCCAGCATACGACCGAGCAGCTTGCGTGGAACTATTTAGAAAATCCGTCGCTCGCATATCCCGCAGTCTGCCAAGTCGGTTCCAGACTCCTAGCTGGATTGTGGAAAATGTGGATAACGCGATTATTGACCTCTTTCTTGCTACGTCTGAACGTCGTTATCGCTAAAAAAGACGCCTTTTAAAATATATGCTTACGTATCAATTTAGAACAGATACTGACGCAAAAAAAGCAATACAACTATAAGAAAACAAGGACTAAAACGTATGGAAAACACAACTTACGAGAAAAATACAGGAAGTTAAATAAAAAAAATAAAAATTGTCATGTACGTCTGCATTAACTGCACTTTTATAAGGAAAAAATGATTTGTGCAAAAGTGACAAGAACCAGATGATACAGTGCAGTTTTTGCAATTTGCCAGTTAAGTTTTACGGTACCATGCTTTTTAATAATGGATTACAATTAAAACTGCATTTTTAAAATCCAAAATAATAATTGCGATATTTACAAATCGCCGGCAACATCAGTAATGCCTGTCGCATGGCTGAAAAAATGAGTGACGTTGGCGATGACTATTTTTAACCAGCTCTTGTTTTGCCAATATTCACGTGTAGCTGCAGCGTTGCTGTAGCACATCTATGGTACGATGTGTCGTCTGTCTGTCGTCGTCCATAACGGATATATTGTGGCTAAACGGTAGGTCGTAGCGAAATTTTTTTACACGATTAATTAGTCCCATGCCATAAACCTAGGCATGCAAAATTTTAGCAATTTAATGCAAGGGGAACATTTTCAAATTTGGGATTGAATAAAGATGTTTTTAACGGAAAACTTGCCATATCTTGGAAACGGTGGCTATGCGCCAAGGTTACTATTAATCATTAATAGGAAGTGGCATACGCCATGTCAGATGAGATAAAAATCATTAACCTTGGATGACCTTAAAGGCCAGTACTGCAGCAGGAACTGTATACGCTGTAGCTCGTCTTCCCTAGCAACAGCTGGGTTTTCTTGTATAATACGGTTCAAATAAGCTGCGCTTTTTATATTTCAATACGCAGTCATTGCGCAACGACTTTTGGATTGCACGCCATATACAACATCTCCAGAAAAAGTCCACACTTAACTGCAAATAACTTTAACAAATGCACGTATATATTTAGAATTTGTTGTTCCATTTTGCTAAAACGTACAAAATTTGCCCCGAAAAAAATACTTACGACTGCATCATGAGCGCCATTTTCGCAAGAAAATAGACTTGACGACACGAATTTACAAAACAGTTTGGACAAGATATAGGCCTAGAAAAGTGGAGACTGGAAAAGTACAGTTTGGCTGGAGCGCAGCTGTCGTGTGTGCGGCGGCGCGTGCACGCTTCGTTCGACGTGCAATCTTGTTGACTGTCTGTCCCTCCGTCGGACGATGCTCTAAATATAGCATCACTGCTCGGCGTGCAGCTGCAGCAGCTGATGCGGCGGCTGCTGCTGCTGCTGAATGTCGGTCATTGCAGTGCGTGACGTCATCTGTGCCGCAACTCACAACGCAAATCAGATCGACTGAACATCCTTCCTCGTACCTCTCGATCGCATTGTCTCGAGACTCAACCTCGTGTCATAGACGGATTATTGTTGATTAATAATGTCAGTTAATTTAAAAGGTTGCTGGAAAAGTACTACGTTTCTTGGTTAAGATTTTTTGTTTTTTTTTCTAGTTAATGTTGCTTGTTGGCTTACTGTTGAGATAATAATTGAAGATATTAATTAAGGAACAAGAAACAAGACTGATATATGTAAAAACAAAAAGAACAGTTTTTATGAGGTTAGAAGTAGGCCTACACGCTACAAACTAACTTGCTAAATACTGTCTGTCTGACAGTTTACTGAGGTCAAATGCTGTATTTTATCGTAACATTATCAGTCAGTTAATGAACGCTGCATTAAAGACCTACTTCAAGGTTAATTATGATGATGTCCGGGTATAATTTCCTGTTTTGAGACAGTGGCAGATATTTGTTTAAAAATTATTATGTCGACGGTTTAAAAATACTGATTCAAAAGCTTAAGTGTTAAACTTGTAATCAAAGCAGAATACTCGAAAAAGAAGGAAAAGAAGACACAGCTAAGCAGCAAGCACAGATGCTGCGTTTGACACCAGACTTTTAGAGGCACTTGGCTATAGGCCTATCTGTGACGTCATGAACTGTTCCCGTTACAGAGGCTGTAGTTTGGTGCGATAAGCTAATGATCTCGCGGTTCGTCAAAGCAAATACAGCATGTCATGCCTGGACTCTGGAAACGGACGGACGTGTACACTTATATACAAGAGACATATAGTGTGTGAGAATGGACGCTTTTTATTACAAAGATACAGTCAAAACTCCACTACTTGGATCTTTTGTTGATTTGGGTTGACTGAAAATGCCGTCATGAATTTGACGGACGGGAAATTGATGGACCAAGTGTCAAGGCATGAAATTGACCGACACGAAATTGAAGGACAAAACAGATATCGTTTAAAAATAGATTACATTACAATGCAGTATGCAATTTTTTTTACGCGCGACAGCAGCTACTGCGGTAGCGCGTCTTAGTCATCACAATTTTGTCTGTCCGTCCGTCTGTCCGTCTGTCCGTCACACGGGTAAATCAGTCAAAAACGGTGCAAGCTAAAATTATCAAATCTTTACCGTCGGCTGCCTGGAAGTCTCTAGTTTTAGGATTCGTAAAGCTTTTTTCATAAATTCGAAAAATTCCAGCAAGGGCGTTAAATGAGAGGGGGTGAAAAAAATTTGCGATTTTTAGCCGTCCGTCATTTTCATGTCCGTCATTTTCAGCTCTCCCGTTAATTTGTTAAGACAACAAGTCGTGCATGAAGCTATCGGGTTCACAACTCTAGATGTTGTGGACTTGTTGTAGGCTTTCGATTTTTACCTCGACTTGTTTAACAATTTATTGTTGTTTAACAACAAATTTGCTGTAGGCCTACAACATGCTGTAAAACAAATCGACACTATATCAAAGTAAGTGGAGTTTGGGCCTATGCCGCTGACCGATCTTTAATTCTTGCAGCGAAAGTCGTTGGTTCTGTGTATTTCGTAGCCATGCTTCTGCTGCTGTTGCTAAGGACAACCAGGCACAGGTGTACATGACTGCGATGACTTTTGGCAAGATACTCGTCATACTTTGAACTAAAATTAATGTAGCCCGCATCAACTGCAGCGTACGTCAGCGGTTAGATCTACTTGATCAAAGTCGCTATATGTCTACGTGACATCAGCATGAACAGTGATTTTTACCTTTCGACGTCGGCTTTCGGTATCTTTTGCTGATTTTAGTTGTGAACGAAAGCTGATTAGAATAATTCATTGCAACATTGATTACCTTCAATTTTTAATCATTATATTTTATTTATTTTGAGAGAGATTTGATAATTAAATAAACTTTTGACAATGCGAGAAAGACTGTTATTGCAATTATTTTTTTATTTTAAGTTTTCGCAGCCAGAACAAAAACGTAACAAAAATTTTTGTGCCGAAATTTTTATTAAATTGTTTCTGAAGCAAATTACCCAGTGAGGTCTGATTATTCCGTGTCAGTGTGTAATTACTGTTGTTTCTTTTTACCAAACTGGGTAATTAATTCGGTCTAGTTTATGCAATAATTAGCCAAATGAAATCAGTAGATCTTGCTGGCACGCCGTGCGCAGACTACTGGTTTAGTCAGGACGGTGCTCTCATCTCATAGTCGCACTCGCTGCCATGGACGTATCAGCGGGTCGCCAGCGTGCTCGGTCAGCGGTCACCTACGCTAATTAAATAGCTGAAATAGGTTGAAATGGCGAACAGGACGAAAATATCTTCGCATATCGTGGAATTGACACGACACTTCAAATGCGCTCACTGAACATGCTAATTCTGGGCAGAGGTATCATGGATGTAATGTACAAGAAAATCGTGCTGTGATAAGGAAAACCGGGCGATGCCTCATTTTGATGCTATAGTCTGTGGGAATGCGAGAAATAGGCACAATTTCTGCCGCTGACAGTGAGGGTCAGGCCACAATTAGACACAATTAGACATCAAAGTTGCATCGCTTGTTACCGGTAAAACGTGGAACATTTCAAGTAGTGCGCTTATTGTTAAAGCATTATATGCAACTAATTTTTAATTAATTTTTTTGAGTAGAAAATGAAAGATGTCATGGAGCTTTCGCATCTATAATGAAAAACTTTTGATAAAATTGAAAAATAATATTATTAGCCGACCGTACTTTAGTAAAGGTCGAGCTGTTGGCATGAGTTGTCGTCCGTCCGTCGTCCGTCTCTAACGGATGTATTGTGGCTAACCGGTAGGGCGTAGGGGAATATTTTCAGACGAATAACTAGCTATGGATATTGTACTTGGGCATGCAAAACTTTAGCTATCTACTTCAAGAGAAACATTTACATTGTGGGTTGAATGAAAGGGTGTGGGTAGGAAAAATGTGCGTTTTTCAACGGAAAACTGACTAGGCTATAACTTGGAAACGGTGAGAGATACGGCCTATTAATCACTAATAGGAAGTCGCAAACACCCTGTCAGATAAGACGAAAATCATTGACCTTGGATGACCTTGAAGGGTCATAACGCACTATGCAATGCCAATCATGCAGTATTGTGGGTAAACGGTAAGTCGTAAGGGGTCTGCCATGGTACCAGCATAGATAGGTCGGTGGCGACTTCCTATAGGCTGTCAATAGTAACCATGTGTCCATCTGCAGCGGTTTTCCCGCAATTTTAAATGGAATGTTTAAATGTTTAAAGCTATAAGTGGCCGTATCTCGGAAACGGTTACTTTTATACGCCATGTCAGATTAGATGGAAATCATGGATCTTGGATGACCTTGAAGGCCGTTACGCGCTATTGCGGCTACACGGTGCGAGATAAGTTGCTATTCATCACTAATAGGAAGTCGCATGTTGGCTTTCAAATGACATGAAAATCATTCACCTTGAATGATCTTGAAGGTCAGTACTACAACAGGAATTGTATAAGCGTAGCACACACGCTGTCGGTCGGGTCGACGGTAGGCGGAAAGACGGCTGTGGCTGCTAAATTCCACTAACTACAGGTGACCGAGAATAAAATAATTCACTTAAAATAAGTGAAATAATAAAACAAACCATCTTCAGTGTGTAAGTAATGTAATTACTTGGCTGGTAGGCCCTATGGTTCGGGTTCGGGTTAGGGCATAGACCTATATGAAATTTATATTTACTATGAAAATAGTACAGTTACACAAAATATAATGCATTAGAGAGTTTTTTAATACCAGAGTGGCTACATAGCCATAATTTATTTTTGGCATTTTTATGCCTCCGGCCCCTACGTTGGAGGAGGCATTGTTTTCGGAGTGTTTGCGCGCGTGAGTCTAGACATATCTTGGGTATTTGTTAACGGAATATGACCAAACTTTTACCACTAACGGAGTTTGGGGCAAGAATGAACGCATCAAATTTTGGGGTCAAAGTCATGGTGGAGATCAAATAGCCTGTGACTCGAGATGCACATTTTGGCCTTGTAGTTGTCACATGTTAGCGGAGGCATAATAGTCGACGGAGTCGTAACCACGACCTAGTTTAGTTTTTGAACAAATAGACCCTAGCGATAGCGGAACCTCCCCGATGAAAATATTTGACGTATGACGTCAACGGAAGGAGTGCGCTTTGGCGTCATAGGCAAACTGCCCTTTAATGAATGCCCGTCATCTATACAGGCACTGAGCACGTCGACTTATTAATAAAACTCTTGATTTGACAGATTGATTGACTGACGCTGCTGTGGTTCCAGCGTTGAAGCAGATCATCGTGAATTTTTTTTGCTATGTTTGGTTCCCATTCACCACTTCTTTCAAAAAAGTCTTCGGTCAGTTTATTAAGACAGTGATCGAGCGAGTATTGTCATTCTATGGGAGCAATTCAATTTCGACTGTATTCCATTGACAGGGTGTTTACACGATCCAGCAAACGTCCAGCAGACGTCCAGCAAACGTCGAGCAATTAGCACGTGTATTTTGAATACATTTGCTGGAAGTTTGCTGGACGTTTGCTGGAACGTGTAAACGGGGTATAACGATGTTGTTGGTATTGCAGGTGACGTCTTGCGTCACAGTCGGACGACACAGACTTCACCGTGACAGTCGCTGCAGGAGAACTTTCGCTTTCGGCCAGTGAAAGTCTCCAATTCACGTTACGTTCACCATCACCTCCGCCGGCCGCTGCCGCAGCATCAGCAGCAACTAGTGAAGCACTGCACTGTTGTTAGCGAGCGCGTACAGTCAGTCACAGATAGGCCTGTCTGTATAGGCCCCACAGCGCGACCGTATGCACGGGCGGCTGGCCGGCGGGTAAAGGCATCTCCGCCGGTGTGGCCCGGTGTCACATTAAAATGTCTCCCCATGAAAAATCCGCCAGGGGAAAGAATCACAGATTTGATATGTCTCCCCGTTATTAAAATATCGCCGACCACATAAAAGTCTCCCCATTGTAAGATCTCCCAGCAATGTCTTCTCCCGGCCGACAATTTACCAGTAAAAATCCGTCTCGACCGGATGACCGCCGGGCGGGGCGGATTTCTGCCGGTAAATTGTCAGCCGGGGAGACTTTTCTAAAGGGCGACCCTATAATGGGACACCGGCGTCTAGTGCCTCTCGAGGCCAGCAGTAGAGTTCTCGCCGTCTGTAGGCTACAGCACAAGAAGGAGCTGCTATGCATGCTGCGAGCTGGCGGGGGCGCAGGGTCACTGCTCGACTCTATCCGCCCGTCTGACGCCGTACGTACTTTACTGCTGCTGCAGCTGACTATACGCGAACGCTCGTAGCCGCCGCCCATCTGTGCGTCTTTGTTTTACTCCGCGCACGACCAAATTCTTCTTCTTCTTTGCCGGATGGATGCGATGTCTCTAGAACCCACCGCCACTTACGGATGTTCAGGTCGCGATGACGTCACGACGGACTGTTTTCGGTGACGTCATCGTCGCGCAGTCGAATACATATCGGCCGAGGTACGACTCGTCGGGCGTAGATCGTCGACGTCGATAGCGGTCGGTTTGTCGTCACAGTCAGCGTCCGCGGTGACTTCGAAGGATCTGGATCAGCGGCAGCGGTGGCTGGCTGGTCGTCGTGGTGGTGGCGATGCCGAGCTCGGAGAACCGCTCGGACGTCGGAAACAGCGTCGACAGACAACTGTCATCCACGTCCAGCCGGGCAGAACGTCGTAAGGTCAAGGTCAGTGTCCCAGTGCTGACGTAGAATGTGTGCGTGTACTCTGGAGACAAAACGAAAAGCTTATTAAACGTCACTTTTTGCAAAACAAGACAGATATCTGCGATTTTTTGCGTTTCCAAGTGTTAAAAAGGAGGTAGATTTGCGGCTTCCATTGCATTGAATGTCTAAGAGCTAAAAGTGATCCAGCTTCCTGGGGGCTTTGCCTCTTCGACCAGGGGCTTTGTCTCTAGATCCCGCTATGGCCTGCGTCTTTTTGATACACTCAGCAACCGAATAAGGTCCACACTTTGCCCCCACAAAAATTATTGCCTTCCTTTGTACCCTGGCCCTTCTCCCTATGTTGCCCCCTAGCTTCAGATTCTAGCGCCGTCCATGGTCGTAATGTGTACGGTCTTTTAATACAGACATCTCTTGGGACCTCGTATCGTCCCAGTCACTGTTTCCCCTCCAGTGCATACAGACTACCTGCCGTGCGCCCTTTCCGCGCCAATAAGCTCACATTTCACTGGCGTCTATTTGCTGTGAATTTCTTGTAAAACAAATACACGGCAATTTGAAGTAATGGAGTGGCAAGCGAAAAGCCGACATGACCTCTTATCTTCTGGGGCCGACGTGCAGTGGCTTTAAGAACTTTCTTGCGGTCAGTCTAGTTTACGACCAATGCCGGTTTCATGATTCACTAGCTTTCTGTGAGGGCACGGATTAGGTATTTAAGTTCTAACAGCAGAAATAGTCGATCGAGACACATATGTACTCTTCTTTCTCTCAGACGTGCAGAACTTGCAATCAACGTCTGTGAATAAACGCTCCTCCGAACTGTCCTAAGAGCGGCACACAGTCTTTGCTATTTTAACTTTTCGACACTAGTGCAAACTATTCTCGACTTCACGTTCTATACTAGCACACCGAGGCCGGGCGTTCGAGGTTTTTTACAGCCTTACAGGTAACTTAATTGTTATGTACGTTAATTACTTTCAAAGTAGGTCTAGTTCAAGCAACGGGAGATCAATTTTCGTGAACACAATGACTCCCATAGCCTTTGGTGCTAATCTACAAGTATATTCAGTCCTAAGTCTTTACTTTGTTATTTAGATGCACGAGTACTTTGATATAAGAATATTGATTGATTAATTATGAATGATACAGTATCAAAGAACGGTTACAATAGCTAGATAAAAATAACTGATATTCCTAAGAATGAGGCTTATAGTAAATTATTTTAGCAGTGCATCTGTTTTCTAGCAAACACTTTCTGTACGCTTCAATTCTTACGGCATCACGATCTGCTGCTGAGATGATAGATTGGGGACAACCAAGAATCGGTGGATTTATCACGCGGCTGACAGAGCACGGAAGCCGGCGGAAATAGCTCTGATATAGAACGGCTTACGACGACGATTATGGATTGAACAATCGATAGATTACAACCACTAGCTTACGACTTATGACTTCCTCGTTTGTCCGCTACGTGTCACACTCTATTAGTTCGCACAGACCACATCGTAAACACTGACCTGTCTCTAAGACAAAACAAACCGTACTGTTTTAAAAGCTACATTTCTGAATTATACAAGTCATTTTACATAAATAGTAACTTGGTAAGAGGGCAGATGTTCCTATAAGCTGTTAGTAGTAAGTGTTTCACTATCCGTTTCCGATACGAATTTTGACTGAGGCTCCCATCCTCCGATCCTTTAAATCTTTCGTCACGTGTGGGATAATTAGAGCAGCTTTCCAACGCATTGATAATTGGGAATCTCAGGAGCATATTTGTCAAATGGCGTCTCATTCCGTCCAACGGATTTAGCAGGGTGTACAAGTGTGACAGACGTACAGACGGACTGACGGACCACGCTGCGGTAATGTCTCGCGATAGTCGGTGTCGTTGATGCAGGCCGCCTACATAGGCCTATGTAGTCCCTAGGATGACCAAAGACGATGAAGATGTGCCTATTGATTTGTTTTCTGCTGTGATCAATATGAATGTCTGCTGTGCTATTGATTCGGGTCATTATTGGTAGGTCGGGTCGCTGCTGACCGCGGCCGGCATATTGTATCGTTAATTGACAATTAGTTTCTAGAGTCACTCCACTCTAGCCATAAATCGTTGCGCAGTCCATCGCTACACTAGCTGCACCGTGAATGATAACCACATCTTCTTCAGAGTGGTTCCCTCGAGACAGCGCAAGACCGAACCGCGCGATCTGCAGTCTATATACAGGGTGTTCCGGAAAAAATGCACAAAATCTTGTACGGCGTACACGATTCTGTGCGCTTTTGCTAGAACATCTGTATGACGTGATAAATCGCACCTTGTACCATTTTAATGTAGGTTCATAGCGTCTTTTACTCTTTCGTTTATTTTTCGTTTCTTTTTGTTTACATGAAGCAGCATTATATCATTCCAGTCTGTCACGAACTGGTATAGATAACGAAAAGCGAAGAGCTGTCGCTATGAAGATAAAGTGTCTGATGTCGTTAAAAACTGCCTCAACCAAATGTAGACAATGTATGGCAATATTACTTGCAGTTTACTGATTTCTGTAGTTGCTTGCAAATTTCGATAAATCTGTTGGGTCACGTCTATGCACTATGCAACTTTGCAATTTATTACTGATAAGTTTTAAAATGACGTGAAAATGACAATAACGCAATAACGCGCCTGAAATGTCATTTGTGATATTTATATGTCATTTTATTTTAATACTAACAAAGCTGTAAAGGCAATAAATGCATATAAAATTTTGTCATTTTCAACGGTTTTTACCATACGTCTCGGCCAGCCTCTCGGAAGCTGCAACGTTTCGTCTCGGTCTCGTCTCGGTCACGGCTCAAAAAGTTTCGCGCACATCTTTGTTATTTATTTCTTAAACTTCGTAAGTCTTTATGTTTTCTTTTATTATCTTCTGCACGCGTTTGAACGTATTCACCGTACTCACAGTAGCTGCGAACATAGGCGACGGCAGCGTCGACAGTGTAGAAAGATTGCGTAACTGCGACGATGGCCGCTTGGTGGCGCTGTGCAGCGTCACGTGACCCACTCCAGTCGACTTCCATGCAGTCAGTCTCTGTAACCCGTCGTTAATCTCTTATCAGTGGCCTGCTGCAGAAATTAAGCGGCGCTCGTAATAACTGATGATCGCCCGACCGATCGACTGACGAACTGCTTCGCCGCGTTGGTTACATGCGGCCGACCAGCAGCGACGAATTTGCCATAAACGGTATAGCGTTTAAACGAACGAATGGAAAGGCATTGGATGGTGATCAAATTCATTGGCCGTGAACTATATCGCTTGAGGATCGTAGACCTATAACCCCAGGTATAGAAGCGAGGATATGTTAGTACGGACTGTCGACATATATAATGCTGCAGTGTTTTTTTCAGTATTCGCAGACCTACTGTGTGAAAGATTGTTATTTTCTGTAAGTTTAACTTGAAATGAAGGCTGTTTTGCATGGCGCTTAATCCGACATCGACCACTTTTTCGCATTCGCGCACCGTCCGCTTCGAACTTTTTTGCTGAAAATATGACGGATTGGAAGATTACAAGCTTATCAAAGACATGTCAGACACGACTACTGCTATAGTTCTACTATCAGAGGATTAGTTATTATCTATAACATGGCTAGGAGATGATTTCATAGAGAGATGGGTTTCGAGCCGCCGAAGACGTGTATACAGCGACGCCGCAGACGGCACATCCTTCAGAAGTTCGTTCCTGATCTGTGGACCGACAACCACGTAAGCTCGACTGCCGATAGTTGATAGTTTTACAGTAGAGTCACTAACATTAGTTAAGTTTTGTTTCATCAAAGCAAAAGGCAAAAGGCATGGCCAGAGAGTTTTGGACCCAAAGCATGCAGCCCGAGGAAAACCAATCAGTTAATTATACAAGCACGTATAGAAGTAGTGGTCTTGGCAAGGTTGGTGAGAGGTAAAGCGTGAGTGCATGACAGCACGAAGTATCGGTGCCCACGAGAATGACTGAAGGTGAGATCGGCTGCATAATGCATTTAGCCTGATACATTTCGATGTCATGTCTATAGCAGCCGCGGTATAAAGCTATGGATCGTTCCTATCTGCGTGATAAACTAGACGTAATGGCGGTGCATGCACTTCGCGCAGTGACGATATGGCTTAGTGAAGAAACGAAACGTGGAGTTGTACTGTAGAACATTTTAGTGGGTGTTCAGAAACTGATAGCATGGTAATCACTTGCCACCAGACACAGATGAACGCGCACCGCCACAGACAGACTTGATTTATTTACTACAAAAGGATGAAACGCTGAGTTGTTCCGGGTGCCTGGTTATACGCTGAGATGATTCACCTGTCCAGAGACCGGGCGTAGAACAACCTCGTTTTTCGAGACCAACTTGACCAATTCGTTAAGCACAGTGTATATTGGGTAAGTGGTACAGGTCTACGGTATTGTATTGTAGCTATTGTGCTAGAAGTTCAGCTAGAGATGAGTGGGCTGCAGCAGCTGCTAGAGGCTGTCGCCAGGGCGACGTGATTCGTATACCTGCAGTGGCTGGATGGTGTGGGAGTTGTCTGATTCATAAATCTGCCGCAGTCAGTTGTCCGAGATCTCGCTCAATGGCTCGACCGTCTGTTCGGTTAGGCATGCCGTGTAGCGGCAGCTACTATACGATAGCCGTAATCTGAAAATTCTGAGTCGGAAGGTTGCTGCAGTCGCTGCGGTCCAATCGTATAGGTAAGAGTATATTTTAGCCTGCGGATAAATTATCGTGAACAATGTTAGCGTGGTTTATCTAATTGCGGTTTATTGCAAACATGCCGTCATACATGCAGTCACCGTGTACAATGGAAGGAACACAAATAACCTGCTTTGGTACGCAACGATGCGTAGGCCTAACACGCACGGAAGTGATTGCATTCGGTTGCTATTGTGCATCAGGAGCGCCCGTATTATCTCCAGCGCATGCCGTAGGTAAAAATACTTGTAATTGAGCTGTCGCTGATACAGCTTTTTAAAACTGAGCAAATCTTAGCAGAAAGCGTATGTCTGTCTGTCTGTGTGTCTGTCCTATGTCCATCTCAGCGCACCGATCGCGGACCGACCGATTGCTGCTATGGGACGGTCGGACGGTCGACTGAAGAAGACCGGCTAAACGGCCAAAAAACCACCCGGCGGAGAACAGTTGAAGACGTCCAGCCCCAGAACTTCGGAATTAGCACTGCCTAAAGAAAGGCTAAAGATCGGGATACCTTACGTGTCCTTGTAGTCTTAGGACTTAACGCCACGCTAAAGTTTATTCGTCCTTCATCATCATCATCATCATCACCTGGTGGCAAGTCATCAGTACGGCAACGCTCTGACAGGAAGAATCATCAGGAAGAAGTTCTGCTAGCACGCCGAGCGCGTTCGATGTTGATATTTGCAGTTGATGCGCTCTATATACGCCTATACAGTATACTTTCCGGTATACATTTACTTGCTTGACTGTGTATAATACGTACGTATGTGTTGTGTTGGTTGTTGTGCAGTTGCTGTTGTCGGAGGAGAAGGACAAAGAGCGGCCGGACAACGTCGAGGATGACGAGGATGGACATTTGATTTATAACAACAACGACGTCATTCGAAATCGATGTGAGTGACTGATGAATAGTAAGTACTGACACACTAACGGTAATTGCGTTCTGTCAACGAGACAGCGTCATTATGTCGTCAGGCGGACCTACAGCCGCTTCGGAGACAAAAGTTCTGCGGCTGCAGAGTGCAGATCCGAAGCTTTGGTACTGCTCATAAGTTGCCGTACGTCGGGCGCGGTTAGGAACAGGATGGGTAACTGTCTGTGAGCGGGTAAATCGACTTGGAATGTAATTAGTCAGTCTGCAGGGTAGACTTAGCCTGGCCATTCTTCTGTGGGTTATACTAAATAAATAAGTACGTCGGCGTAAGCATAGATGTGATAAACGTCAAAAAATTATAATAAACGTTAATAAACGCGTTTATTAGGAAAAAGATTGTAAACGTTTGTAAACTAAAAGTAGACGTATACAGAGCGTAAGTTTGAATATTAGGCCTATTATTTGGATAATTCCAAATTCCAATAAGAGTTTTTTCATTGTCAAAGAATGTCTTACTCCAGTTCTGTGACAACCGTTTTACAAAAGTGCCCAGAATTCACTCACTTTAATCTTATAGCTACGTGAAACTAAGTTGAGTTGTCCTGTCCACTAATTATCTTCGTCGCTGTCATAATTTTGCTTCGTTTCGCTCATGTGATTTTTATTGAGATAAACGTTGACAAAATAATAAACGCGTTTGCAAAGATTTTTTGTAAACATTGTAAACGTTTATCGCATCTATGGGCGTAAGCTGAGAAATTGGCTGCATGGGAATGGGATGCGGCGCGGTCGCGTGTCTGAAGTCACACGGTGTAAGCTGATGTATGGCTGAAGAAATGACAGACCGGTAGAGGCGAAAGCGCTGGCGACTGTTATATACCACAGTAGCCACTGCAGACTGCAGACAGACAGCAAGCAGACAGACATAGCCGCAGACACGCTGCCTGAATTTAAGGGTGGCTATATACAGCAGTCGCGAGCTAAGAATCAGCGCTGCGTCAATCGACTGATGGATCTCCACATACAACTCGTAAAGCCTTAAGCTTACTTACTTTACGGTTACGGGGCTGCAGTTGCTACGGTTTCGATTCACACTTCACAGGCGGCAAGTTGAAGGTTAAGGTCGAGACAGTTGATGACGTCACAGTCAATGGCTGGTGGTCGACTCGACTCCCGTCCCTTCGACCCAATGAGTTGGCCTGCGCAGTGGCTGTAGAGTAGGGACCTACTGTAGGTGGGTTGCAGAAGCTGCTATAGCAATAGCACGCTCGAGTGCTCGGCGATGACGTCTGCGCATCAGCTCAACCGCCGGTGAAAAAAAACTTGCACTGACGATCAGCGAAGTATTAGTAATGACTATGTCTGCCGTCTGTTGAACTCTGTTCTGTCTGAAGCAATGTATTTTTCTCTTTGCGAAAGAGCAGTATGTGACACGGCATAATGATGACCGACGACCACGACCTCGCACCTCGAAAAATTTCAAATGGCCGTATTTTCGCAATCAGTAGTCGTCCGGTCCACTTTATGTTTGGTTCTGTGGTAAGGTTCTCATGGTCGGCAGCTCGATTGACGCTATTTGCGGTTGGACCAAAATTTGCGAGGCGGGATAGGAGGGAGGGATAAATTAAATCTTTGGCTACGGCGGACCCAAAGCGTTACGTTATTTCCACAACTGCAAGCGTACTGCAATACCCCGTTTACACGATGAAGCTGGCTCGTCGAGCTGGGCTGGAGTTAGCTGGACAAGCCAGCTCGATGTTTGCTCGACGTTTTCTCGATGTCTGCTTGATGTTTGCTTGATCGTGTAAACGGGATATAACGTAACGTCTGTCGGTGTATTATATAGTGGTTGTCTAAGTGTGAACTGGGCATAGTGGTTGTCGGAATTACGGAATAGGAACCGGTACCGGCAGCCGGAATAGAGGAGAAAATAATGCGCACTTTGCGAAAGTTAGGGTTAATTAAACGAAACTTTCTTGTTTGACGTAAATTTGAACATAAAATATCGGCATAAAATATGGCTTTAACTTTTTTTAGTATTTAAACATTTACTTTTAAAATACGTCGCGGTGGAGGGGGTGGTAAATTTCTTATACGCAGTTACTCATGCTTACTGTACATGATACATGCTATCTTATCGCTGAGCAGAATGACGTAAGAAAGACCAAACGAAACATATCGCAGTTGTATATAGTTTATTGATGTTGCTGTTTCAGATGAAGTCGTTCGAACTGTTGGCGAAGGAACATTCGGCAAAGTTGTTGAATGTCGGGATTTGCAGAGGTGCGTTGTAACTATTATGTGAGCAGTAATGCAGTTACTCGATTAGCGTCGATATTAGTGTTATTTGAGGCATAAAGGCATAAATTAGATTCTAAGGGACCAGTCTAGTATAATAGGCTACTCACTGAACTCTGTGTGTGCTTGCTTGTGTGTGTCGGCGACACGTCGTGTCTGTTCTCGTACTATGTGAAATTGAGACGAAGATTAGTGGGCTGAAAGTTGCAGCTATACTGTCCACCGAAATAAATAAACTATTGGGAATTATTTTAGCAGATTGGGCTTTTTTAGCCAACAGCAACTACTAGTGAAACGAAGGTTTTTTTTGGTGGAAACATCATTCTACAATAGAGAACTCGTGGTTGACTGTTCAGATCCGGCGATCGAATCGCTCTGAAGATTATACGAAACGTCGAAAAGTACCGAGATTCGGCGAAGCTGGAGATCAACGTACTCCAGACGATCAACGATCGAGATCCGAACGACGAATAGTCTGTCACTTGCTTTAGTCTACTTACCAGTGGCGTAGCCAGAAATCTCAATTGGGGGGCCTCGTCTCCTTTCCTTCTCCTCTCCCCTTCCCCCTTTTCCCCCTCTCTTTTCTTTCCCTTTTTACCCCTTTCCTCTCTTTCCCCAGTCTTCTCCTTTTCCCTTTCCCTCTCTTCCCTTAGAAGTAGGACTCCCTAGAATTTAGCTAGGAGGTTTGGGAACGGTTTGAGCTTTCCCAGCGGGGTCTGGGGCATAGCAGCAGCCGAAATCGAATTTGGTGGATATTAGCTTTGAAAGATGAGATCTGGTGGCAACGATTTTAATTATTTTCTCGAAAATTAACTGATCAAATTGACAAATTTCGTACACTTTAAACGTATGCTTATGTTTTGTCTGGAGGATTGGGGGCGAGGGCTGGGCCACTCTGCCCCCAGTGGCGTATTTAGGGGGAGGGCCATGGTGCGATGGCCCCCCCCCCTTTGGCCGGACCATGAAAATTTTTTACAGGCGACTTTATATGAAAAGGTGCGTTTTTTGCCATTTTCCAGCAAGAATTGCAAAATTCAACAATGTTTGATGGTCTTTTGCGTTTCCAAATTTCAGAAAAATGGGCGAATTTGCGGTTTCCAAAAACTGTTTCAGCTTCAGGGGGCGCCCCTTTGCCAAATCCTAAATACGCCACTGTGGACAATGACAAAGTGTGAGAGTGCTTTTGAGACACAGTGACAATAATAACAATAATACAATAATAACAACAATAATACTACAAATTTTCGCTCGCATTTGCAGTTTTTGCACATGCCACATTGAATACGGCTGGCCCTGGACGATTTTTAAAAACATTATCACTGTTGATGGCAGTGCGGTCACGGATGCAAGACGGATTAGTTTTGCAGATGCGGACGCAAAATAACAAGATCCGCACATACCTGTCACTGATGCAGTTTTTCTACTGGTCAACGTCACTATGCAGCACGGTCCATAAATAAATAAGCCTCCAAACATTCATACAAGCGTAACTTCATCGAATATTAAGTAATTATTTACCGATGAGAATTGTTTCAATAGTCAAGTCAGTTGTGAACTACAGTTACACGAACCATTAGATGCGTAAACTCGACGTGATAATGAGCATACTATATGAGACCAGAATTCACAAAGTAGCGATGCTTCTGAGTTGTGAGAAGTATGCTGATCACATAATATTGGTTACTGCAGCAGAATATTTTGGTGAAAGAATTTTGAAAAAGAATCATCGCAATTATGTGAAAAAAAAATTAAAGGGCTTACTTTCTATTTGGCCCACTGTGTGTAGTGAGACGCATCATGCACAGTGTTGGAATTGTGAAATATTAGCCGGTAGTGGGTATAATTTTTTGACTATCCGAAGTCTGACCAAAATTGCGATGGGAAGCGTATGTGTGCAGCTGACCCCCAGGTACATGATTTGTCAGTGTGTTGGGGGCTAGAGAAAACTTTTGGGTTCAACCCTCCGAACCCTGAAGATGCAATATTGCAGTGTTGTGCTGGAGAGAGATGAACCCAGTTGCTGCTGCATCTGATCAGTTGCCGGCTGCAGCATCCGATTGTTCTATGGCGCGGCGCACTGCTTCCACTGACCGCTGGAACTTTGCGCGCATTCTCTGTCAGTCACAGAATCGCATCAACATTTTACTTACTTAACACTTACCTACACGTGTCACGGTACGATATTAAATTTGCACTTGAAAACTTAATCCAGCGCATAAACCGAAAAAGCACTGAAATGTTTGAAATAAAAATGAAATAAGAGAAACCGAAATAGAAGTAGAAGTCATAATGTAAAACATAAACTGCAGATGCGATTTTGCAAAAACAAAACTTCGCATGCGACAAAAACAGGGTGGCATCCGTACAGTGTAGCTGTCAATCAACTCTGATTTGGCAGCGCCATCGCATGAAACGCCACCGTTGCTGCGTCTCGTGCGATGACGCTGCCAAACGCGAGATGACTGACAGCTGCACCGTACGTAGAGAGCCTCACCCTGTTTTTTTGTCGCATGCGACGAGGACGCTACTTTCGCTTGAACTAAACTACTTTTCTTGACGTTGGGCTTTAAGCAAAATATTACATGGGTATTTAATTTTTTCTGCAACAACTGTTGTTTTTTCTTCTCGTAAGCTATGTTGGTTTGGGAGTATAATGCACTTATTGGCGTTTATTGATAATGAGCTGTTTTATGCGCGACAGCAGCTACTGCTGTAACGCGTTTTAGCCATCGCAATTCTGTCTGTCCGTCCGTCTGTCTGTCTGTCCGTCACACGAGTAGATCAGTCAAAAACGGTGCAAGCTAGGGTCACAAAATCTTCACCATCGGCTGCTTGGATGACTCTGGTTTCAAAATCCGTAAAGCTTTTCCATAAGTTCCACAGGGGCACCCCGAGCGAGGGCGCCAAATGAGAGGGTGGTAAGTAAAATCTGCGATTTTTAGCCAATAAGTCGTCGTATCTCAGAAACGGTGCGAGATAAAGCCAAGATTGAGCTTATTATTAATCACTAACAGGAAGTCTTAGAATGACTTTCGATTTACACCAAAATCAGTGACCTTGGGTGACACTGAACGCCAAAATAGGGGTTTTATTGACTTTGGCGATTTTGGGCTGAGACAAACATTTCAACAGCGATATGCGCCGAAATCACTAGAGATAAAACTGGAAAACCTGCGTATGAAATTTTCGACATTAAACATAGTTTTCATTAGTTTAAATTTCGGTCCCCGGCGTTCAAGGAATCCTCCATACGGGGGCGTCAAACCCCTTTAAATTGCGCGCTTTCGGTCGCTTACACGGCAGCAGCTGCGCGAAAACCGGTTGCGCCCTCTAGCGTACGTGAAGGAATAAAAGAAAATCATCCTGTCCAGTGTCCAATGTAATTGCTGGGATCGGTGAACTTAGATTTTGTTTGCTGCAGGCCTTCAAACATGCACCGCTGTCGCACATTCTTCTTTGTGTTAGCTGGTCTTTCTTGTTAAATATCTGTTATTGTGATATATGTAAAAAACTTACCAGTTTACAACTGTGTGTAAGGACGATGTGATGATATCAGTCCTCTAAAACAGCAAAAATCATTTGGGTAACCTTAGATGGGGCTATGCATAT
>Ga0209367_1003727_pt1 | contig 20831 bp, 17 predicted proteins | sample WorMetLIZISLAND2_FD_187412 | JGI IMG/M metagenome (GOLD analysis project Ga0209367, IMG submission 187412) | Marine gutless worms symbiont microbial communities from Max Planck institute for Marine Microbiology, Germany - Olavius geniculatus... ...
ATGCAAAATCGTAACGTAACATGCCCCATGTTACTACAAAAAATGCTTTATTGTAATACAAGTAAGTACACAGTCCCAGTACAACTAATTAAATAAAAAAACTTACAAATCACATAATACTGAACCTAAAACAAGAAATCTGAGCTAATGCTCATGAGACGCGCAAGAGCCTATAGCAGTTCATGTTCACAGGTAATCTTGGTCTGCCTCCATTCATTTCATCGCAATTCACTCCTTTGCAGCCAAAAATGGCAAAAAGATCACCAAAACCCCCTATTTTTAGGGTTCAAGTTCAATCAAAATCATCAATATTGACAATTCTAAGAAGCTCATCGCTAATGCTTGTTATATTAAGCAGGATGTCTGTGCCTATCTGCAACCATTTTCATGTCAGGCAAGCCAGCAGTGGATAAATAATCACTTTTAAGAAGGGAGCCCCTCTTTGACACCCACATGCGCACTGCGCAGGCCTCCTTGAACTTAGAGGATCCAGACTTAAATTGCTGAAATTTACATTCATTGCTGAAAATTTCATGTGCAGGTTGTCTTCCATTTTGGTGCAATTCACTCTTGAAATGCGTGTTACAGCCCGAAATCGTGAAAAAATTTACCAATACCTCCTATTTTGAGAGTTCAAGGTCATTCAAGGTCATCGATGTTGACATTTCTAAGAAGCTCGTCGCCAGTGATTGTTATGATAAGCAGCTTATCTGTGCATATCTGCAACCATTTTCATGTTAGACGAGCCAACAGCGGTAGAATAACGCCTTTTTAAGGGAGTGCCCTTCTTTCTCTCCCTCATTCGTGGGGACCCCCTTCATCCAGTAGCATGAAATTTTGTCACAAAATACTAGAGACTCTTAGCTATCATACGGCAAAAACCAGAAGTCTCTATCTCACCTGGGCTCTGATCAGTACCGGGTTGTGACAGACACCAAGACACCAAGACAGAATTACCATAGCTAATATGCGCTATAGCTAGCTAGCTATGCTAGCTCTCGGGCGTAACTAGCATTTTTGCTGTTTATGAAATTTCAAACTGCATCAAAGATAAGCAGCAAAGATATGACACCAACCCAACTCCAATTCGAAAAAAAATTAAAGAATAAAACTGCATTAGCTTAGATTCTATAAAGATAATGCTACCTGATATGCAATACATTACCTGAGCACTGATTGTTCGCTGAAAAGTTAATACTGTTGAATCTTCGTTTGATGTTCCGGAGGCAGCTTGCGAACTCCAGCAGTACTCTGTCATCTAGCATTCACGTGAAGGACACATACAGTCAGCTAAATACTTTAGCAACCTAAATTCTCCAGTAAAATCTGAATAGAAAATGCTTATTAATTTTTCACTTGAAGCTGATCAGCTGCTTAACTCATTAGATGGCGGCAAGACTCAAAAATCAGTACAACTGTTAATACACAAATCATCAAAAAGCTTTGGCATCATATTGAAATTACATAAACTGCAACATAAAAAGAAAAAAAATTGCTGCATCATTAAAATGAAAAAAGGTTTTTGTGCAGAAGCCAAAAAAACAAAACACGTAAACACACTGTTAACTTTAATCACTTTATTAAGCCGTGTTGGTCACCTAAATGCTGAAGATATATAAATGTCCACCGAACCATAGTTCCAGTTCATTTGAAACAGTAAGGTCAGCATGGTAAAGCTGAAAAAATATATTAACGTCCACCTGCGGTATAACCCAAGAAATAGAAATTCCTACCTTTGACTTAAGCCAGTTGACAGCCCACTGCCACCGAGTCGCTGCCTGTAGCAAGTAATCCTTAGCCAGTGGACACTTGTTGACAAGACTGACCAAGAACTTTATGATCTGATACGAGCGTCGGCTATCAGATGTGTGGTAGTGACTGATTGCAGCTACACCACCACAATATAACAATCAGCATCATCCGACCATTGCATTACATCCTCGGACAATAATAACAACAACAATGTCTGTTATCAGGTTCAACTCCTGGTTTTCCAACTGAATATTTTTATCGTAACTCAAAAATAATGATAATAATGTAACCATTACAAACATTTAGATTTAAATTTTAACCTACTACTCTACTACTCTCAAGATCTGCTTCCTAAAGCTAACATCAAGTTAGATCACTGCGAATAGATTCATTAGGTCGAAGAAACTTTATATATACAGTAATAATTTATTACTGTAAAGTTAGATCACTGTCCTGAATGTGACAACAATGACCACGACATTGACGTTTGACAACAAGACTGTAAGCATTGGTCAAACTGTGACTGTTACATTCTGATCAAACACAATGCACTATTGCCATGATGAAGTATACCAGAGAAAACGCTGCAAGCATCACTGACCTAGCATGCCTTGGACGTGCTCATCTCGAGACTCACCCTCACGACCATCAATCACGTACTGCAGACGATGCATCTGAAGTGAATCTTCTAGCAGCTACGACAAACACATCAGCACACTAAATCGCACATTCAGGTTTCCCATGAAACCGCATACTAATGCCGCAAGGCACACAACAGGAATTCATTAAAATTCATAAAATGCAGTAAGCACACATTTTAGAATTTAGTACAGTCTAATCTGTACTAAATTTCCTAATCAATGCTTATTTTTTCGTTTTTCTACATTGCACAGCAATATTGCAGTGTTTGTTTGAAAAAGCACCATTTTTTTTGTTTTCGTCCTGACAAGGGAGGTGTATAATAGTGCAAAAAAGTCATATTATTAATAATAATAACTGCTAACAAGTTATATCAGTAAAATTGCTATGTCCTTAGGCTTCAGACAGTATATGTTTTACAGTTTTATCTCTCAATGAATAATTATTTCTGAAGTTAAAAACTGCTGTGCCACACGGCGTCACTATGCGGTACCGGGTTAAACAGTTTAGTTTTCAAACTGTGTTTAGAAGTGCCCAGAATACACCGCTAGAAGTGACCACTAACATATAAAACAGTTCGCAATTCTTTTCAATACAATTTCATTTCCAAATGTCAAGCAATCATCATGACAATGCAATAATGTTTTACATACCAGTAACTGCTGTAGTGCATGGAATAATGGCTTCAGTTCATTGCAAGGTGCATTAATGCACTGAACCTATAACAAAATAAATATATAAACAACACATTTATAAACAAAGTTTCCTGTAGATTATGTTGTCTAATTACGTAACTCCTTGAAGTCACTAATGTATCAATACATACCTATTAAAACACTACACTCAGCAGATCAGCATCTTCTTGACAGGCCACATGTCAGCACAGACTGTGGCAAAAGAGCCTTTTAGTACAAAGCTCACAACATTTAGAACAACCTCCCTGTCTCAGACAAACAATCCACTTTACACTCAACCTTCAAACGTAATGTCAAAACCTATCTACTAAGTTTAAATAGTAAATAATAACAATAATAGCTACCCATCACTACCCATCTAGCAACTGTTAGTGTCTCAGATTCAGCTTGCTGATGTTGCGCGCATTAAATATTGCTATATTATTATTATTTATTATTATTATATTAAGCTACACAAATTTTGTCTAAAATAGTCACGATGCAGACTCAGAGATTGGGAATGTGTCAGCCAGACAAGCTGCGTTAAAGTGTTGGACAGCGACTGACAAACGCTGGAACAAGAACGTGGTTTCTTGTGGATCAGTTGTTGCCTTGGTCAAACGCCTTCCGATTTGTGCCAGAACTCCTGTGTGCTGACACTCATGGGGCCAAGTGAAAAAAAGTCTCAGCGGCACTGGTACTGGTGATGGCACTCTGCTGCAGATTGGCATTCCCCGGAGTGGTCTGGCGTTCCCCGGAGTGTCGACCACTGTGATGTCCCAAGTGGCACTGCGCCCGGAGTTCCATGGCAACAACGTCAAACCGTCAAGCCGCTTGCCATCGTCACGGACCACACTGTGTGTTTCCTTCATGCTAGGAATGCCGGCTCGAGTCAAAATGCGCCAGATGACGTCATTAATGTAGTTGTGACGTATTATTATTATTATTATTATTATCTCCCAATGCCCCTTGCAATTCACTGCCATAATCACCATAAACTAGCATCACTCACTCATACACATGCTAAATGCATCGCAACCAAACCAACCTTACTATCACCAGTCTTCTGGCACTGTTGCCAATCGAACAATTCTTCAAACTCTACAGTCTTTAGCATTCATCAACACAGCTCAATCTGGAGTCATGACAGTCCACTACTGTCACAATGAAAGTCATAGCACACAGTTTGTAGACACTTATTATCTCTGCCAAGTGTGAAGCTAGTGAACATTGGAGGAGATTAAGACATTGGCCATTCTGTCCATGTTTCTGTCGTTCTGTGTATATGATGACTCATAATGGCAATGACATCGTTGCACCAAGCATCAATGCCGGCTATTACATTTCTCTCCCTCCCCTGCAGCGAAGCGGCTCTTCCTTCTCCCTCCCACTGAATGGCCTATTTTGTGCTGATGTGCCGTTAAGAAACTACTCACTCACTCACCCCTTTCCTTGTGTTTAAATCACTTCACTTGACGGAGATATGACTCTCACAAGCACCTTCTAGTTTAATTATTTACCATGATCATGCGAATCACAGTGATGCTGAAGCGAGCATTGTTGTAGTTCAAATAGCAGAGCATGTCTTCTAGCACCACGATTGCCTGTCCACTCGTCACTTCACGCAGGGCGTGGACCACCTAGCATATACACGTAGTAGTGCAATGTAATGCAAAAACAATCTGATATAGTGCCATTGTCACATTGTGACCGAGAATTGGAAGTGCCAACCCACACTGAAAAACCACATCAACATTTGCTGCACTCACCCAGCAATATATAAATTCTACAAGTAAACAGGCTTTTTAGCAGCAATTGATATAATATCGTGGAAAAGGAAGAGAACAGTTTACAGTTTAGCACAATAATCACAACATCACACACCACATACAACAATGCAAAATACACATTCACTCATCCACAACAGACTATGTTTGACTGGTCACTGAATATATGGACACATCAGTGCAAAAAACATAACTGTATATTACATGTCCCCACCAGAAACAAATTTAACACAGTTTTCCTGTATCTCCTTCACATTTAACTAATTACAGTGCAGCACGGTAGTGCTGACAATGTTGTAAGGGTGATGAATGTTAAGTATACGAAATGGCGTTTGGGGGGAGGGAGTTCTGTGACTCCAAAACCCCTTAACTGATTTCCATAAAACTTGGCATCAATGAACACATCGACCACCTGACTCCACATGCAAAATTTGACATACAATCGATTCAAAGAGAGTGTGGCTGCGAAATTCGCTGTTAGGCATCTATTTTTTTCTTTTTTTCCTTGCGCACGGCTACAGGTATATATTGCAGTGAATGCCAATGCCCATGGCATGACTGATTTTCTGTCTATCGTTCTGTCTGCATGTGCGTGCAGTGGCGTGACGTCATAGTGACAATGACGTCAGTAGGCCAGCAGCAGATTATGCATTGCCTGTGACGTCACAAGTTGCAACTCTGGCAGCATGCCAGTAACAGCAAATTACAGCTATACAATATATAGGGCGTTACTGTTGAAAAAAAATTGAAATATTATTATCTTAACTTTCAAGTTCACCGTACGTTAAATTACATTGAGTAAAAACTTACATAACTACGCATTCTCGCAAGTGGCTTTCACAGTTTACAAAGCTATGTAAGGGCGATATGAGTCAACACTCGAAAACGGCTTTCACTTAGCTTAGCTTGACACCTATTTTGTGTCAATTAAGTAAAAGTATCTACTACAAAATAAATTTTGTTTAGGTAATACAGTAATAATTTTCAAGTATTTAGGATGGCTAGTCTTGTAAGGGCCAGTCTGAAATTCAACACATGATAATATTGCCCCAAAACCACTTTTGCCGTTTTCGAGTTTTGACTCATATCGCCCTTACACAGCTTTGTAAACTGTTACCTCACGCAGATATCGAACTGAGTCAGGTCCGAAGACGAATCTGTTCATGTCAGTTGACATTTTCAAGTATTTCTGTGGTGAAACCGTCACAGGCTGATACTGCTTACACAGCTTCGCATCTACCAAGCACATAACAAAAAGCATTAAAGAATGTCATCATCATCAATCTAAACATAGGATATCAAAATTTTTCCATCCAAATGCTGCCGTTAATGTTCACCGTCAAGATGTGTACAAAAGGAATGACAAGTTGAAAGGACTAAACATTATAACAATAAAAACTGTCAAAAACAACACAACATTACAAACTTCAGTCTTTCAAACTGCCTCTCACGCACTATGCACGCATCAAGTCATTGTTAACCATGCATAAGCCTGTCTTGTTTACATTCTTTTTATCAGTAGTAACTAAGAAAACTTAAACTGGCACCTAATTAAGATTTAGCCACAATGGGTCATGACCTCAACACCAGATATATTTTTGTATGTACATTCTGACTGCACTGTTCATCAAAGCACATGTCATTACACGCAACAGCATCTACTGCTGCAGCATGTCTTAGCCATCGCAATTCTGTCCATCCGTCTGTCCGTCTGTCCATCACGTGGGTGGATCAGTCAAAAATGGTGCAAGCTAGGATCACCAAATCTTCACCATCGGCTGTCTGGAAGACTCTAGTTTCAAGAACCGAATGTCAATATTACACTACCTTCAGTGTAGGCATGTGAGACATCGCAGTTCAAAATAAGTGTTGCAATCGTTGCATGCAGTGAACCAAAATCACGGGACTGAAGAGAACTCCAGCGCCTTGTAGTCATCTCCTGCTACAAAACATACAGAACATATAAAATATACAGTCTGCAGTCTGTACGGCTAACAAAACTGCTAGGGTCCATCTAGCAATACCACTTGACAGAATATTATCATCGCTTACATGACAAATAAAACAGCATACACAGACAGTAATGCTGGACTGTTAGGCAACAAAAGCTACACTAATAACTGCCTGTAAAATCTAAGCACAAAGCACAACCTAACTAAACACAAACAAGAAATTTGATTAAATGCTCAAAAAATGCACGAAAACCTATAGCAGTTCCTGTTCGCAAACTGTCAGTCTATCTCAAGCCATTTCGTCGTAGTTCATTTTTGGAGTGTGCACTGCAGCCGAAGATCACAAAAATCAATATGTATATGTATATGTATCTGGTGGGGGTGACCCCAGGTAATGTTTCTGGACCACCTCACTAATAAATCTGATGCAATAATGTCAACAAAACCGAAAAAAATACACATGCATCAAAATACATTAACGCTCTAACCAGTTCTTTAGCCTTTTAACCACAGCACTGTTATAATTAATAACTACGATACCCCTAATAAACTTATATTTCATTCCGGTTTTGCATTCACTTTTCAGCATTTTATACATAAATGTTATCAAACGCTATATTAATATTGTCATGTAAACTAAGATCAGATAATAAAGTAATGCATCAATACCACAAATAGACAGATACAATAACTGGTAAACATCTGAAATAAATGAACTCATACCTGTTCACTGCCAGCTGTTACTGTATTCTGGCCAATAAGAAATTCCATCAGCCGCTTAAAGCCGTTGCGTCCAAACATGTGAGAACAGGATTTTATTCCCTGGATGACAGAAAACATGAAAACATATCGATATCGATGATCAACTGAATGTAAACCTAGAAAATAAGTAAAAAAATAAATCCACTAAAACTGCAAATAAACTACATCTACCTTGTTTGGCAAATAATTTTTATTAAAAAAACATTATGGTTGCAGTATAAAAAATGTTCGGTTGAGAAAAGTATATATCCTATTGCTGCACCATACATGTTACATTTTACCTTCCTGAATAAATATTTTTGTAGCTCCCAACAAAAACTACCAAACTTAACTAAAATGCATTAGAGATGTGAAAAATTGTGGCAAATAAGTCACTGGACTTTGACCGCAAGAAACAGTTCTTACTTTTTCAGATTTCAAATGACTTTTGAATGTCAGTAATTTTCTCATAGTATTTGGCAGACATGCAGTACAAAAAAAACTTTCAAGAAATGGCACACAATTTACCCACTTAATGCATTTTGTGTAAACGGACCGGGACTATCTTGTAATAAAATCTTGAAATAAACAAACCATCTGAACGTAGACATGGAGAACTTGGAAATACTGTTGACTCTGTCTGCAGCTATCAGGCACATCACGCTGCAGCATCGACAGCAGAACCTCAACAATCTCATTGAAGCACTTGTTTGTCTGGAACATCAGCACACTGATCCATTAATCACAACAATAAACTAACACATGCTAGATGAATGACGTAATGAAATGTAAACAAAACGAAGATTCCTTCCCGAGACGTAAGATGTGACCTCCATTTCCTTAGCTCTCTGCCCTACACCAGTTCACATGGTGGGACCATGCATTGCACGATCTGCCTGTTTACACCTACCTTTCACTAGTACTCACTGCACATATGCATCTATCTATAAAAAAATGACCTTGGCGGCTGGTAAAAAACTGAGATGGTTTAACCATATGCTAATAATCATCCATCATACCAGGGCATGATATCAATCAACTTCAGTGATTGATACCGACATATTAATCACCAAACTAAGCTACCGACTGACCGCTCGGTATTAAGTAAGCATTTTATTGATCCACATGCTTACAAAAACACATTAAGTGTAATACACTAAAAAGATGCAAAACAATAAAACAATTACAAAACACGAATACAATAATGTAACATCACAGCATGTAACATAATCTAAATACTGTTAAACATGAAGCTAGAAGACTTAGCAAAACCATTCCACATAGTAAATACTTAAGCACTGCATCAGTGACACATTACTAAGTGAGCAAGTGAGTGAGTAGGGTTTAATGTCCCGCCTGACACAGTATAGGTCATCTCGGGGACAACCCTGTAGGCAAAATTGCACAAACACATAATAACGAAATACAAAGTCTAACCTTTACAGAAAGCCTAACCTTTATAAAATACAAAACACAAAAAAAGACCTAAATCTAAAATTGTAAAAACTGCACAGTAGAGCAGACACTTTGTATGCAAAACAGAAGACAAAATGCATAGGCATATGTGTGGGTGTGTGGATGTGTGTTTGATTGCATTCTACGGTTTTTTAATTTTTTTATCTGTTTTTCTTTGTGTGTGTGCTTGTCTTGTTACAGTTTTAATTGTGTTTGTGGCTGCCCTTGAGGAGAAATAAAGATATCTATAATGCAAACAGAATAAGTACATACTGCAATGCCTCCCATCTGAAAAAATGCCGCCATAGTTTTCTCCAATAGTTTGCCAAAGACTTCTCGTACTTCTCGTGTCGAGCACTCAAGCAGCAACGGCCTAAACATATTTAACAACATAATGTATTATATACTGTTATCACTCATCATGCCAGTGATAACTTAACAATACAACGTCTATGCTAATACAGCAGCTGCGAGTACTGTTTTACAATGTACCGACTCATTTCTGGCACACACTAATGCTGCTCAAACTGCTCATTTGCAGTAAAAACAAATATTCTGGCACACGGGAAAGCAAAACAACAACCAATATCTGCTCTGCTCACCAGTTCTGCAACAGCTTTATGCTACACAACGTTGTGTAAGATAAGAATTACCAAGATTAAACATGGTAAAACTAAATGCCAGTCAGCCAGCTTATGACGTAAGCTTATTTCACATCTAATTAGGTTTGTAGGGATTGGTGACCTTAAACTCTGTCCTTGAAATGCTATCATGCATCCAATACATATTTTTGAGGTTCTTCTGCTCTTGAGCTATGAGCCCCATCCATGCCCTATCACTTTTACACACCTTCAACATATCAAAGTTCGTGGTGGCAATATTTCCAACAAACTTCAAAATCATAGCAGCCTCGACTTTTTGGTTTTACAATGGCATGACTGGCAGCAGCTGTAAAGTAACTTCCCATAACAAAGCATCTTATTACATCAGTACTGAATCCTGACATCTACACAGCGAAAAATCGAAGAACAACAAAAATATTGTGTAAATGAGAAAAAAATAGTTCGGCCTATTTACTTTATGCATGAGTTGCCATCCGTGGCCAGGAATTCCACCATCCACATGCAGGTATCTCTCGACTGTTGTAACAATGATGTGATGAGATTTGACCACCGATCTACGTCCACTCTACATGGTACCGGTGACACATGATCATATACACGATGTGCAAAAAAAAACAATGGCCTAAAAATTCCACATCTCCGTAGTTGTAGCGGATTTTTTTTCACCAAGTATACTTTGGTTACGGTCAACAATTCAGCCATGTATATAGCAAATTTCATTCAATATTTAGTTTGACAGCTAAAATTATACTTAATTTGACATAAAAGTGCATTTATTTAAACTGCTGCATCTAATAAACCATATTAGTTGTTTTAATGAAATTTGGAGGACATGGGGTGTGACTACTTGTGAAAAATTCAAAAGTTTGGCTCAACTTCATACTGCCGTTGCTGATATACAGACGTTTTTCTAGGTGGTTGTTTTTATTAGCACACCTCATACATATGCTCTCAACAGCACAGTAAACAATGACAAGTACACCAGCTTTAAATGTCATTTTGACTTTTATTAGTATTATTACCCTTAAAACTGTCGTTATTATAATTATTGCTCTTAGGAACACAGATTATAACTACATTTAACAAAACATACTACAAAGCAAACCTACCGCAGTTTGGTCTTTGTATGAAAGTACGTGTTGAAAAGAAACTTTATGGAAAGATTCAAACATTCCAGGCACATCTGCGTGTACTGTGGGTCATCAGCATTGGCCTGCAGTGCACAATAATCAAACTAAACATCAAGTTTAAGACCCCTATTACAACTGCAATAACACATGCAACATGCAACTTGCAAGTCTTGCAAGTGCAAGAAAAGATATTACATCTGCAATAAAACTTGCAACAAACGCTGCAAGAAGTTACACAACTATTGCAGACCTCATTAGCATAGTATTGTGTGTGCACAATTTTTCTTCTCTTTAGCACAATGTGTGCTATTACCAGTGCGCTCACAGCTGCTAGACAATGCAAATTAAACATGTCGTCAAATTCTTCATCTATTTTCGCGTGGTTTATGTTTGCAACAGAGGCGCATTTTGCAATTTTTACGTGCGAAAGCAGCTATGCTTTCAGCGCGTCTTAGCCATCGCAATTCTGTCCGTCCGTCCATCCGTCTGTCCGTCCGTCTGTCACACGGGTGGATCAGGCAAAAACGGTCCAAGCTAGGATCTCCAAATTTTCACCATCGGCTGCCTGGAAGACTCTAGTTTCAGGAACCGTAAAGCTTTTCCATAAATTCGAAGGGGGTCACCCCGAACGAGGTCGCTAAATGAGAGGGGGGGTGGTCAAAATTTGCGATTTTTGGCCAATAACTCGCTGTATCTCAGTAACGGTGTGAGATAAGGCTTAGGTTACTATTAATCACTAATATGAAGTTGTACACTGGCTTTCGATTGCCGCCGAATTCAATGACCTTGGATGACCTTGAACACCAAAATAGGGGGTTTTACGGATTTTTTTTCGATATCGGGCTGCACAAGTCTATATCATTCACAAGGAGGCGCCACCGTCGCCAACGCCACAAGCGCCTATGGCCGAAGTGTACTATGGTCCTGATGGGCCGAGTCCAAATGATATGCGATTTTCGAAACTATAACTACTGAACTGGAAATGCTATATGCTTTCGCGCGTCTCGTGAGCTTTGCTCAAATTTCTTGTTTATATATAATGGTACATATATTGCTACTTAATACAAGTTTTGTTACATGGTTGGTTGAAGGGCAGAGGCTGAGTTTGATGATTATATGGCAATCAGATGTTTCTCAGTTTTGTTTAACTTTTTGCCTGATCAGAAAATGTCAAAGTGCAGGTGAAGTGAACTGCATTGCCATATACCATAAATTGTCAGTTTTGATGTAAAATTCATTCTTTGTCTTTTTCTGGGTATTTTCACTAGTGATCGCACGGTCACTGGTTCGACTTCGGGTTGGGGCACTGCCAGGTAACAACCTCGGGCAAGTTGTTTACACACATGTATCTTTGTTCGCCAAGCAGTATAATTTGGTACTGGTCAAAGGGCAGTGACACAGTGTGGCTAGGAAGGTAACCATGGGTCTGGCGTCGCACTGGCCATGCGTCACGGACTCCGTGGTCTATCTACCTGTGGGCTCAACGACCATAGAAGGGGAGACAAGCACCCTGCCTACGCTCTTTCTGGGGTATAGCACTTTTATTTTTACCTACTTTTTGTGTCGTGGCAGAGTTTGAATGTTGTTTTTTATGCGCGAAAGCAGCTACTGCTTTAGCACGTCTCAGCCATCGCAGTTCTGTCCGTCCGTCTGTCCGTCCGTCTGTCTGTCCATCACACTGATGGATCAGTCAAAAATGGTGCAAGCTAGGATCATCAAATATTCACCATCGGCTGCCTGGAAGACTCTAGTTTTAGGAACCGTAAAGCTTTTCCATAAATTCAAAGGGGGTCACCCCGAACGAGGGTGCTAAATGAGACGGGGTAGGAAAAATTTGCAATTTTTAGCCAATAAGTCGCTGTATCTCGGTAATGGTGCGAGATAGGGCCTAGGTTACTATTAATCACTAATATGAAGTCATACACTGGCTCTCGATTGCCATCGAATTTAATGATCGTGAATGACCTTGAACGCCAAAATAGGGGTTCTTATGTTTCTTTGGCGATATCAGGCTGCGAGACACATGTCAAGGGCGAATTGTGCCGAAATCAATTGAGATAGAGATGGAAAAGCTGCATGTGAAATTTCAAGTATTGAACGTAGATTTTGACGGTACAAGTCTCGATTTTCTAGGTTCAGTTAAACCAGTGCTCGATGGCATCAAAGAGCGGTACCCCCGTTTAAAGTCGTTATTTTACTGTTGTTGGCCAGTCTTTCGTGAAAACGATTGCAGATCACCATGGGCATGCTGCCTGTCACAACAAGCACTAGTGACAAGCTTTTTAGTCGTATCAATATCGGTGACTTTGAAAGACCCTGAACTTCCAAAATAAGGGGTTTTTATTGATTTTTGCGTGTCTTCGGCTGCAGCGCGCACTCCGAGAATGAACTGTGATGAAATGGCTGGAGATCGACTGACAGTTTGCAAACAGGAACTGCTATAGGCTTTCGCGCGTCTCGTGAGCATTAGCTCAAATTTCTTGTCAGACTATGTGATGCGTGTTGTAGATGATCCTACTGTGAGGAACCGACTCACAGAGTGCATTGAGACCATACTGAATAAGGCACAGGAACCGCCCAAGTCAAAGAAAGTGCAGCATTCCAACGCAAAGAATGCCATTCTTTTTGAAGCGATCAATCTCGTCATTCACATGGATTCCGATCCTAACCTGCTGGTCCGAGCTTGCAACCAGCTGGGTCAGTTTCTGCAGCATCGTGAGACCAATCTGAGGTTTGCTGCTGCTCTCATGGCTTGAGTATTCATTAACCGCTAAGCAGTGTAGTACATTTGTAGTGACTGTACATGTACGTGTGATTGTGACTTTGTTCATTCACTCATTTGGTCACTCAGTGGTAAGGTTGCAGATGCCCAGTGCCTATCTTTGGCTGTATGTTCTGGTCGTCTGCACTCTTCTTGACTACCTTCAACCTTAGTAATGACGTGACCGCAGTTCATTTCCAGTATAGTTCAGAGCAAAATAATAATAGTGTTACTGATAGCGTTGGTTAGTGGTTTATGCAGCAGGAATAAGTGTGACTTTAATTAATTTTTTCCTTGTTATTTTAGTCTTGAATTCTAGGTCGGGCAGGTGAACTGTGAATATATCTAGCAGGATGAATTTGCATGTGGAGACTGGGGACAAGCATGATACACAAATGCTAGTACTAAGTAGTGCCTGTCGTTGATGTCACTGTCAGCATTAATGATTGTCGTTGTGACTAATAAGTCTGGCAATTTGACTTGAGTGGTTAGATGGATGCATCTGCTCTGCTCCTGCTGCAACAGTTTACAGATAAGCTGTTGATTGTTAGGGTTGCAGCCTTCTCATATGGAGCAACTCGGGACAACTTAACACGCAGACAGTGGTATACTAGTTGTTATTAGTGATGATTGATAATAGTTTATGGAAAAGCTTGAAGAAGGGGAAATAGGTCAGTGAAGTGAACTTTGTTTTAGCGGTGGTGGGTGTCAGTATTTCAAAGTACCGAGTATCGTTGCTATGGAGCTGTGCTGACCACTATCTGTTGTGGATGGGGTGATGTAGGTACCTAGCGCTGGAGAGCATGTGTTTGCTGGCTGCGTCCGAGTTCTCTCACGATGCTGTTAAGAAGCACCAGGATACTGTCATTGCCGCTCTGAAGGTATGTCCACTTTACAAGCAGCAATTTGAGCACATCAGCCAGAGCTTGATAAAGCCCAAATTCCATTACGCCGACTTTCACCAAAACTTCCCAGCGGGGAAAGTCGCCGACACAAATCACGAAAGTCGCGGACATGAACCATCTCGACACGTCGAGATGTTTGCGACAGAGTTCGTGACAAGTCCGCGACAAACCCGTTTGTGTCGCTCTAATGGAATTTATCCGTTACAATGCACGGGGAAGGTTGGCGACAAAGTCGGCGACACTTTGTTGCGGACACAAATCACGAAAGTCCGCGACACAAATCATGAAAGTCGGCAAACGTAATTTGTGTTGCGAACTGTCATGATTTGTGTCCGTGACACGTCTGCGACTTTGTCGGGAACTTGTCCCAGACGTCGCGAAGTCGGCGTAATGGAATTTGGGCTTAATTCAGTGCACATTGTACTTATTAGGTTTTATTACTCACTTTGCTTTTTTGCTGACTGAGCTAACAAGTCGTGCTTATAATGCAAAATTGTGTCTGTCTGTAACATGTGTATTGCGTCTCAGCAGCACATCTTACCGAAAAACTGTCTGAAGAGGCAAACAGAGTTGCCTCATCGCTACTTTGTGTGGTACAATCACTATGACTGCCATTTCCTACACATGGTAGTACTGACTGCACCCTTAAATACTTGCATTGAGTTGTGGCCAAACTGCTTTAGTTAGTGACGTGGTTACTATTGACATCCTATAGGAACTTGCTAGTGCTTTATCTAACAGTGCTATCGTCAATTCTCTATGGACACCCGTTCTCCCAAAATAGTCATCCAGACTTTAAAACTTTGCATTTTGAACTATGGCCAAATTGTATCAGCACAGTGATCCAACTGCAACACTTGTGTCATCCCGCTTGAATTACTGCAATGCAATCTTCGCTGGGGTGCTGAAGACGGCAACAGACAGGCTGCAATGAGTGTTGAACGCGGCCCGACTGTCTGGAACTTACTGCCCGATGACCTTCTGGATTCGGACTGTTCTTCTGGTATTGTCAGACAGTCGCTGAAATGTTCTTGTTTTTGCAGTATTAATGTATCCAGCGCATTATAGGTTTTTATGATAATGTGCTATATATTCAACTGCAACACTTGTGTCATTCTGCATGAATTACTGCAATGCAATCTTCTCCTGTGGTGCCAAAAAGACAGCAACAGACAGGCTGCAATGAGCGGCCGCACGCATTGTCAGTGGCACAGAGAAATACGATCGTGGTCTGGCAGATCTCATGCACAATGAGCTCCATTGGTTTGACGTTCCGGACCGAGTGAACTACAAGCTGGGTATGCTGATGTACCGATGCCACTTGGTCGGTCTGAGAATTGGATTTATCTCACTTTTTTGTCTGCCAGGAACTGAAAGTCTTCAACAACGCTTGCAGTCTGTTTGCAGTAAGACTTTGCTACTTACCATAAGGCAACCAGTGTTGGGCAAAGTGGAAGTAAGATTTCAACGCCAGAGTCACGTTATTAGGCCTACAAACATCATTTGTACACTGTCGATAACTTCAAATGGTAAAACAACCAATGTTTGTGTCTATTTGACAAGTCACATTCCATTAACAACCTTGACACCAGTCACTATTAGTATAATATCAGACCACGGTCTCAAATAGATGCCCGGTTTCTAATACAAGTTGAAAGGAATGAAAAAGCACTTAAAAAGCAGGAGAAAATAGCGCACACGAGGAGTACTTTAGGTTGGTCGCAATCTAATAGTATTTCTTGTGTTTGTTTACCTACATAAAACAGTACAGGCATAACAAGTGGTGGTTGTAGAGTTGTGTAAGTATAAACTCGGGGAGAAGGACAGCCAACTGTTTATTTCTGTGCAGTGTGTCATGCAAGTGTCATTAGAGTAATATGTGTGTCTGTGTGGTCAGACGGAGCGTGACATCAGCGTACGTCAGCGTGCAGTGGACCTGCTCTATGCCATGTGTGGTCGAGGCAACGTTCAAACCATCGTAGCTGAGATGCTGCTGTATCTTGAGACTGCAGACTATGCCATACGTGAGGAGATGGTCAGCTGCCAGTTTGTCTTTTTTGTTTTTTATGCGTGAAAGCAGCTACTGCTTTCAGCGCGTCTTAGCCATCGCAGCTCTGTCTGTCCGTCTGTCCGTCACACGGGTGGATCAGTCAATAACGGTGCAAAATAGGATCACCAAATCTTCACCGTCGGCTGCCTGGAAGATTTTAGTTTCGGGAACCGTAAGGCTTTTCCATAAATTCGAAGGGGTTCACCCCGAATGAGGGCACTAAATGAGAGGGGCGGTGGGCAAAATTTGCAATTTCTGGCCAATAAGTCGCTGTATCTCAGTAACAGTGCGAGACAAGCTGACTTTAGTTGGTAATCACTAACATAGTCTAAAGTCCCAAATTTTGTCGCCATGGCAACAGGGGCGGTTTGGGAAAATTGCGATTGGCAGCATTCGATGGCCCATCCCCGTAAACCCCCTCCCACCACCATATTTGCAAAAATCTTGCAAAATTTTCTTACAGAAGCCGAGTTATAGCCAATTTTGTTCCAGATTTCATTGCCATGGCAACGGGGGTCGATTGGGGAAAAGTGCAATTGGCAGCGTTTGATGGCCTATCCCCAAAAACCCCCCCTATATGTGTAAAAATCTCGCAAAATTTTACGCTAGCCGAGTTATAGCCAATTTTGACCCAAATTTCGTTGCCCTGGCAACAGGGCTCAACCGGGGGTAAATATAAATGTCACTGTTAATTAGGCCGACCCCCAAAAGCATATCCTAGAACCAAAAATTACCACTCTGTCTTGCACACAATGGAAGTTATGACAGGTTAAAGAATTTTTAAATTTTCCGTATAGGTGCCATTGTAATTTTTTCGAATAAATAAGTGATAAATAAAATTTTTATTTTATAACAATGAAAAGGCACTTCCTTGCGCAGAACTGCGTCATGTGACGTATTAAGCGTAGTAATCAGTCTAACGGACTCGCCTGCAGGCGAATTCAAGAACAAAAAAAGTGTAGTAAATTTAGAACAGGAGGGGTGTATATTTTGCTTATATGGGGAGCAAAAACCCCTATGCGGATTGAGCCCCAATTTTTTTATGGTAGGGGTCCACGACATAATCACGCCATTAAAATTTGGTGACGATCGGTTCAGCGGTTTTTGGTTAGCTGAGGGTCAAAGTTTGCCGTTTTTCATAGACTTTGATAGTCGTCCTTACAACACTCGACACTATCGTGTGAGGTGTGATTACTTGTCTTTATTACATGAAAGTTCATATCTGCTGTAAGTCTGTACGAGTACATGCATAGTTGAATTTTTTATATGTTGCAGTGGAGTTTTTTATTTTTATCTAACTCATGTCTGTTTCTTTAAATTGTATAGTATTCATTATTCAAGTTTTCATGTACTCGATTTTTAAAATCTTTTTTATGTACTCATACGGTTTCTTTGGAATAAAACCCTTGTGACACTAGACAGTAAACTAATTCATCTGTATCTGGCCTATTGTTTGCTGATGTGTTGTTAAGAAGTGAATGTTTTCTATTTGTTCAGGTGTTGAAAGTGGCTATTCTGGCGGAGAAATATGCAAGCGACTATACTTGGTATGTCGATACAATACTGCATCTGATTCGCATTGCTGGAGACCACGTCAGTGAAGAGGTATTGTCGCTGATACACATTTATTTTTGGGCTGACCGCTAAGCTGTAAGCTTAAAAGTTGGCCCTTTGTCATGGTTGTTGTCTGTTTGTTTGTCTGTCGTTCGTTTGTCACGGATGTACTGTGGCTAAATGGTGCAAGATAGGGCCTAGGTTGCTTTTGTTCACTAATAGGAAGTCACATACTGGCTTTCAAATGACAAATAAATTGATGACCTTGGATGACCTTGAAGGGTCTATGGAATGAAATGGAATGTTTCAAGCTATAAGTGGCCATATCTCAGAAACGGTGTGAGATAGGGCCAAGGTTACCATTAATCACTAATAGGATTAGATGGGAATTATTGTCCTTAGATGATTTTGAAGGCTGTTACGTGCTATTGCAGCTAAATGGTGTGAGACAGGGCCTAAGTTGCTACTAATCACAAATAGAAAGTCGCATATTGCTTTCAAATTACCTGCAAGTTATTGTAAGGTTGTGAAATGTGCACACCAATATTTTATAGCAAGGCTGGCGTAGGATATTAGTAAATAAATGTTATTACGCACCTGTAATGCTTGCTTGCTTCCTGGCGACAAACTACAACACTGGAACATTGCCAGAATCAAATGTTTACAGAACTGAGAATCCATGCATCACTAACTCCAACGGCAGTTGCAAGTCATGATTTCAAGTGATGAGATGTGATGAGCCAAGAATAGGCTCAAAACGTTGATTTAGAGTGATAATTAGTATTGAGATACTGAAAACCACGAAGGTGGTCGTAGTCCGACAGTGAGGCTACGTGGAACGTTGAAAGTGCTGATTGAATCGAATCTGGACACGGAACCTTAATTGATACTGCAAGAAGGTGTTGTCGACAATCGAGAATTTCTGGATAATTCTGGGACAACGTGAAGTATGTACTATGCGAGATTGTTTTCAGACAACAACAGACAACATCAGCAGCTACTTTAAACGTCGAACGATGGTGGCAGAAGCTGAGAGAATTTGAATTGACGGCAGCCATCATCAGGCGTATGCGTTTGCGAGCTTGCTAAGCTGCTTGCTTTGCCACAATAAAGAACGATTAAATGTATAGCTAGCCAGCCATTTTACATATAAATGTGAAAGTAATTGCATGGACTAACTGTTACTGCATATTATTGTGTGTTTATTACAATATATTATCTTAAAACGTCAGTTTTGGCGTTTGTTGTCATAGCCATTAGCAGCTAGAATTGTAGGTAAATTAGCTGGATAAACAGTTCATTTCTAGCCATATCGTAGCAACCAGCCAAAGTCTGCAATTATCGACCTTAGATGACCTTCGAGGTTAGTGACATCCAGTATGGTCAGCCCCACCCTTATGACAGTTGCGCTTTTTGTTTGTTATTCTTCCATATTTAAGTCCGTGTTTCAGTGTCTTCATCTTTTAGCTGACTCAGTTAAACAACGGGATCTGCCAAATCATACTTAAGATTTTGTTGGTGATAATATTACAAAGTATGGTAGCAGCGGTTGAGTAATAGTGCATAGTGCAGTAGAACGTGGGCTGCATGGGCATTGCATTGCATGGGTTGCAAAGTTTGTGATACAAAGAGGCAAAGACGTTGAGCATTGCCATGTTTGGTGTTATTGCAGTGACTAGCTCGGGCTGTGGTCTGTAGGTCTGGTACCGAGTGATTCAGATTGTAGTCAACAGAGATGACGTGCAGGGTTATGCTGCTAAGACAGTCTTTGAGGTATGTATGTGTGATGTTTGCTGTAATCCATTTTGGAAATCTTTGTCAGGAAATAAAGACAAATGTATGTGCTGTAATGTCACTAAATTATCAAGTTATTATTTGCTTTAGACTAGATTGTGCTGTGCTGCCGTGTCTTTGGATCTGTGAACTTTTGATCTCCGCAGATGAAAAATTTTGGTTACTTGTTTCTAGCTTGCGGCATGTATCATTCTGCAACTGCAATAAATATCAGTATCTCCCGTCACTGTACCAGTATGGCATCTGCAAAATTAATGCATTTGTAACACAGCAGTTATGAGAACTAACAGCACAGCATAGCTGAGAGTATAGGATGAAGATCGCTTATGTTTGTATGCACTTTTGTGATTGTTGTTTTTCGCTGTGCCTTTGCGGAATAACGTGTGTGCTTAGTAGCAAGTTTTGTCATGTTTTGCTGCATCTGTAGGCATTGCAGGCGCCGGCGTGTCATGAGAACATGGTGAAGGTTGGAGGCTACATACTTGGCGAGTTTGGTAACCTGATTGCTGGTGACCCAAGATCAGGGTTAGTTTGAGCTTACTGCCTTGTGTGTGTCTTGCTTAAATTACTCATACTCATACTTTATTACGAGGGTTGTTTGATAAATAAGTTACAAAATAGCATCATTCTGTTAGATTTCCAAATAATAACAAGAAATTTGAGCTAATGCTCACGATGTGCGCGAAAGCCTGTAGCAGTTCCGGTTCAGTAATTTAGCTGAAAATTGGGGTGTTCACGCTAAGCTAATATACAAATACCAAATTGTTTATCTGGATCGCATGACGATAGTTCTGTGGTGCCACCTTGTGAATGATATAGACTTGTGTCACAGCCCGAAATCGCCAAAAAATCCATAAAACCCCTTATTTGGCATGAGATTTTCACCGACTTTGACTTTGCAGACGATGTCGCATTACTTGCAGAAATGCTGGAAGTTCTTGTCCTTGCCCTAACAGTAATGCATGAGGAGGCAGCTGCCTTTGGGCTTCAGATTAATTGGTCCAAAACCAAGAT
>Ga0209367_1003729_pt1 | contig 20821 bp, 10 predicted proteins | sample WorMetLIZISLAND2_FD_187412 | JGI IMG/M metagenome (GOLD analysis project Ga0209367, IMG submission 187412) | Marine gutless worms symbiont microbial communities from Max Planck institute for Marine Microbiology, Germany - Olavius geniculatus... ...
TCGGCACCAATCCAGAGCCAGTGTACGACTTCCTATTAGTGATTAATAGTAACCTAGGCCCTATCTCACACCGTTACTGAGATACAGTGACTTATTGGCCAAAAATCGCAAATTTTACTCACTCACCCTCTCATTTAGCACCCTCGTTCAGGATGACCCCCTTCAAATTTATGGAAAAGCTTTACGGTTCCTGAAACTGGAGTCCTCCTGGCAGCCGATGGTGAAAATTTGGTAATTCTAGCTTGCACCGTTTTTGACTGATCCACCCATGTGACGAATGGACAGACAGAATTGCGACGGCTAAGATGCACTGAAAGCAGTAGCTGCTTTCGCGCGTAAAAACTGAAGTAAAATTTTTCTCTTGTGGTACATGTGTGTAACAGATAGATGTGCCGTGAAGACTGGTGATATGCAGGGGTCTAGTGGGCAGGTACACGGGTGAGGGGTGCTGTCCCCTCCATTTCAGAGAAAGCATACATTCCCCTGGAATTATTTTACTAAACTCTGTGCAACTTAAGAAGAAGACTAAATTCAGGCCTCATGCCACTAAGATTTAGGCATCAACCCCTCAACCCACTTTATTTATTTTCAGGACTACACAAATGTTGATGATTTGTCAAAAAAACAATCACAGCAAAAGTTACTAACCTGCTTAAATTTTGATCTGATGAATGACAGCTGCTGCTGAAGGTCAGCGTTCTGTGGTTCATGGCGTGGAAAACTATCAATAAGCTGCACCAGTGCTTGCAGCATCGGCTTCACATTACTGCTAACACACACACACACACATGCAAGCAAAGTATACCCGTGAAACTTCAAACACAAGCCCTGGTTCCATTATGACTAGATGCTTTAACCCCCAGCCTGGATCCAGGACCCGGCATTTATCCGGGACCTAACCTCTATAAGTACTTCTTGATCTCTGGGGTCTACTTGTACTTTACCGTATTTTCAAAAGAATCAGAAAAATGTTGTCTCCTGCGTATTGCCTATAAAATGGTATAGACATTTATCCTATGCTGGTATACTAGTCACACTGGCCTGCATCTGAGACCCAGCTAATATCCGGGATCTGGCTTACAACTGTGACCTGGCTACTATTAGTACAAGTTACCATGACCTATGGCCTGTATCTGGAACTTAGAATTTATTTGGGACACAGCTCCTATTAAATAAGCTTTATGGTACATTAAAAATTTTAACAAGATAATGTTCATAGAACATGGAGTCTGTCCAATGCATTTCGATAGTTTACAGTATATGTCCGTATAAATATAATCAGTGAGCTGTTTAGACTGGTAGAAAAAAAATCAAACAGCTTCATTTCAAATTGTACAGCAGCAATGATCCTTTCATCCTTCTCTATTATTTTAACTAAACAATAGAGATTGTCAGTCGCGAGACCATTCGATTCACTATAAATGGTCCATCGTCACCATGGGTTTATCTTGCACCGTTATAGAGATATGGTGCCTCAAATATTGGACGTACGGACCTGGACACAGAAAGAAAGATGAAAGAATGGAAAGAGAAAGAAGAAGGGGAGGGAAAGGGAAGGTAAAGGAAAGTGGAAAAGAAAAAGGAAGGGAAAGGGGAAGGAGAAAAGGAATGGAAAGTAAAGGGAAGGGGAAGGAAAATGGAAAGGGGAAGGAAACAACGGGAAGGAGAAAGGGCATGGGAAAGGGGAAGAGGAAAGAAAAGGAAAAGGGTAAAGGAAAGGTGAAAGGGAAGGAAAAGCGAAAGGGACAGGGAAAAGAAAAGAGGAAGGGAAAGGAAAGGAAAAAAGAGGAAAGAGCAAGGGGAAAGGGAAGGAAAAGGGGATGGAGAAGGGGAATGGAAAGGGGAAGGAAAATGGAGAAGGGGAAAGGGAAGGGGAAGGAAAAGAGGAAGGAGAAGGGGAAGGGAAAGTGGAAGGAAGATAGCTTAAGAAATGTAGGACGCACGGACACAAAGGTGATTTTATACTCTGTCCAATGCTACGCATTGCATTGGACAGACAATGAACAAAATTTGAATCGTTAAAATTCTGACTAAAGTTGCTTCAATAAAACATTTTAAAGTAGATACGATGACATCATGAAAAGCTTCTGAAATCATCTCAATCATCTTTTGACCCAGAAAATATCAACATTTTAATCTGTGTGATGAACAACTGATAGACTACAAGTGTAAAATGTATAAAATGGGCGACTTCACTTTTTGACTTATACTTTCGCTGAGCCTAAACTTCGGTCTAAGTACCTACTTAAGTCAAAAAGTTAAGTGATTTCGCTGAGACTAAACTTACCTACTTGGACCGAAGTTTAGACTCGGCGAAAGTCTAGCAATTCGCTGAGTCCAAAAATACCTACTCAGACCAAAGTTGAGTCGAACTAACCTGGCTAAAGTTGGTTTGATTCGCATGGAAGAGATAGTTTAGCCCTTAGGGCTTAACTTTCGCTGAGCCTGAATCCACTTCAACTTTTGACTTTAGCTGAGCGAAAACATGGCGACTATTTACAGCTCTATGCGTATGGATAGTTTAGTAAATTAAAGCAGTCTAGTACCAAAAATAAACGCCGTAATGTATATGCAATGACGTCAGATGTTACATAATTACGTTATTTGCATGCGTGGCACAATGAAATAAGCAAGTCCAAGCGTAAATGGTTGATTTATTTCCTGTTAGGTTTATCCGTTTTTCCGCCATTTTTAATCGCTTTGGTCTAAGTCTACTTAGACCAAAGTTTAGTTGAACTGTGATCTAAGTACAGACTGTAGCATTCAGCTTTAGCTTTAACTGAGCGAAAAGGCTCAGCGAAAGTCTAAGTCAAAAAGTGAAGTCGTCCAAATGTTAAAACAATACCAATTACAAAACCATATGGTCAATAAGAAAACCTTTTATATACCAGTACAGTTAGTAATACTTAGTAAATGTGTTTTCACATCAAGAAAAACAGCATCAATTGGTTAAACTCACCTAGAACTTGAATACTTTTTTGCAGTGTTGTCTAACAACTTCAGCCATGTCTGTGCAAATCCACTGTAAAATCCAAGCTAAAAATATGTACAGCAGCATCTGTGAAAACATCTTAGCACAAATCATTAATGTCACGTTTATCATTAAGTCCTGTTATTATATCAACTGCAAGCATAACAAATCATTTATTCTATACACTCTGGTATACTAGAACTTCTGATTTCAATATTCACATTATAAAATAACATTCAGCAGTTGCATGCATAACTGTGACAACTACCTACCATGTGAGAATTTTTTTCTGTAGACGATATTGCATATGATGGGTGTTTCCGCAACGTCATAAAACAAAAATTAACCTGCAAAAAACACAAAATTAACTATTATAATAAATATTCTGTATGCACATGACATAAAGCTGACTAAGCTTGATGCCTGTACCTCTTGATTAATCTCTGCACCATGCTTTACTCCAAGTGCAAATCCTTTTTCATATCCACTCACATTTCCCACTTGCAATCCTTCCTGAAAACCGTCTTTCACAAAGCTACAAAACAAAACACACACAATTTGCTCTGAAATTACTGTAGAGATCACAACACAAGTCACCAGTGTTATGAAACACTGCAAAAAAAACTGCACTGGCCGAATCGACTGCACCGGCACCTAATATGATCAGATCGAGTAAAAAAGACTGAAGTTAAGGCTGAGGTTGAGGATTCAGGTTAGATTTAGTAATCTGGGGCTTGATTACAAAACATCTTAGAACAATTTTACAACAATTTTATGACATTTTGCACACGTAGCAAAATCTTACACCAATGTGCTAATTCATGAAACACCTTATGACAATTTTACGACAAAAATCTTACAATCACTTTTAGGTGTCTTATGACAATCAAAATCAGCCGATTTTAATTCTATCCAACAAGAAAAACTTCTTCGTATCGATTTATAAAACCACTAATTCAACTATACTAGTAATCTATAAAAGTTAGATTTTTACTACACTGTGTCTGGTGAAGAAACTGACCCCCTAGACATCATGCAATAAAAATGTCAAACCTGAACGAATGTGAATAATGTTTTGTGCACTTAATCCCCAATAAAATCCTAAAGCTATTGCCAAATTTCATTGAAAAATATTATTTTTTAGTTTTACCAAAATTGTTAAATGTTGAATATCGACAACAAAATACTTTCGTTACCAATAAGGCATTACATAAATAAACCCCTGTGTACATTTACGTAATTTTAACAAACAACATTTGATTCCGGCAAAATTTTACATCAACAACGCATCATCTATTCGCAATTAACATGCCAAATCACAGGCTGGCGGTAGCGCCAGCCCTGTTGTAAGGGTGACCAGCCATTTCAAAGGGAAACTCCAAAATTTGACCCCTCGTATTTCCCAAACCCCCTAATTTTTCCACACCAAAATTTGCACAGATAATTTAATTACGTCCAGCATATCTCCTGATGAGCAAAATTTGGTGAACATCCGTTTACGGGGGGCTTCCCCACGAATAGGTGAAATATAACGCTTGCGTGACTTTTTGTGCCTTTCCTTCCCTTTTTTTTCTTGCCGTCCTCTACAGGCAAAACGCCTGAACTGATTTTAATGCATGATGGCTCATATGACGCGGTTTCGCAAGGAAGTGCCTTTTGGGGGTACAAGATTTAAATTCAACATTTTTACCAATTTTTTCACAAAAATATGAAAAATTACAATGGCGCCTATGGGGAAAATTAGACAATGCTTTAAACTGTCATAACTCCGGCTATGCATAAGATAAAGTCGTAATTTTTGGTTCTAGGGTATGGTTTTTGGGGTCGGCCAATTTAACGGTGTCATTTATATTTACCCCTGGTCGACCCCCGTTGCCATGCCAACGAAATTTGGGACACAATGGGTGATAACTCGGCCCCCTTAAACGAAAATTGCACGCTGTTTGCACCTACCCTCTATTTTCAGGCCCGCGCTATCCGATGGTGTCATTTAAATTTTTCCCCTGCCAACCCCCATTGCCATGGCAACGAATTTTGGAACAAAATTGGCTATAACTCGGCCCCCGTAAAAGATAATTGCACACTGTTTGCACCTATCCCCCTATTTTCAGACCCGCACTATCCGATGGTGTCATTAAAATTTTTCCCCTGCCAACCCCTGTTGTCATGGCAACGAATTTTGGGACAAAATTGGCTATAACTCAACCCCCGTAAAAGACAATTGCGCGCTGTTTGCACCTATCCCCTATTTTCAGGCCCGTGCTATCCGATGGTGTCATTAAAATTTTTTTTCTGCCAACCCCCGTTGCCATGGCAACAAATTTTGCAACAAAATTCACTATAACTCGGTCTGTGTAAGAGATATCTGCAAGATTTTTGCATCTATAGGCTAGTGGGGTTTTCGGGGATGGGCCATCGAATGCTGCCAACCGAATTTTTCCCCGAGCGAACCTCATCATCATCATCATCATCATCAATGGATATCCGGAAGCAGGCCAAAGGCCTCTATTTCCGCCCGAAGTAGATAACCACTACACAATTATCAAACAAAACTATATTAATACTGTTATCACATTGACTTCCGGTACTAGATGTCAGATTTATAATCATAATACAAACTAAAACCGCGCCAAATCAAATCTAAACGTCTCTCAAAACTATTAACACTGCATGCTGATACAACATCATCAGGTAGAGTGTTCCATAACTTAACTAATCTATTTACAAAAAAATGTTGCCAGATTACTTCCAACGGCAATAAAACTGCAAATATTTATGTAAAAACTGTTCAGTTTATATACAGCGTAAAGGTGACATCATGGTTGTAGATATAAAACAGCACAAATCACAATTTAAAAATTCAAACATCACCATTATACAATGTCAGAAGAACTTTACTGACTGACTACGTCCAAGTAAAAAGTTACTTATCCAGCTGAGGCATGTGCCATTTATGCCATATGCCATATTCAAAAGCTCGGTGTTATTGTCAGTGTAGATCTGCACTGACAATAGCCAGTTTGAGATACAGTATAGAAATATCAGTGTCGGATTTGCTATTGACTTATCAGTCACTTGTCAGTGCAGATCTACACTGACAATAACATTTACGTATTCAAAACGTAACGTATTAATAACAAACATGACTGGACCAACCGCTCTTCTGACATAATAATACGCTCAAAGGCGTCATCTATATCCTTTTCCATAGCACACAAGTAAACCGAAAAATTAACTCATTCGTATAATTCAACTGTTAATGGTTTTATTTGTTTATTTACATTTGAAAACCTCCGTGCTCTGCTTACAAGACACGCGGAACGGACGGACCACTGGTCGGACCTAACGCACTTCGTACCCATAATCATGAATTGCACATCTGAAATCTACATATTACATTTGTTCGAACTGCGTCAAAAAAATTTTTCACTGTAGTAGGCCTTTAAAAAAGTAAAAAAAAATTGGACTGAGTTAAGGTGTTTATAAGGTTATTCTTACTGAAATAAATCTTTATAAATATAATAATTATGGTTTAAATTTTACACTAAAATGCACAAATAGGGGGCCTAATCAAAAACCAAGCTAAAAGCTAAAAACCAAGGTACCAGCCAGCAGAAAGAAATTATACTGTAAGAGTTTAAAGTAGACCTATTTAAAGTTTATTCTGACATTAAGCTTAGCCTAAAATTTGTTATAGCTTATCAAGAAGCATAATTATAGATGAGATGAAACCAAGCCATGGCTAGAAAATGTTTTAACCATGGTCGAGACCATGCTTGTTATGATAAGCAGTACGTATGTGCCTATCTCCAATAATTTTCACGCTAGACAAGCCAACAGCAAATAAAATTAAGCCTAACCATTTTAGAGGGCTACCCCTCTTTGACACCGGGGTGCGCAGGCCAGCTTGAACCTACAGGGTCCTGACGTTGACTGCTAAAATCTACATTCAATGCTGAAAATTTCATACGCGCAGGTTCTCCTGGTCTGTCTCCAGCCATTTCGGCGCAATTCACTTTTGAAATGCGTGTCGCAGCCCGAAATCGCGAAAAAAATCGCTATAACTTCTATTTTCGGGGGTTCAAGTTAAGGTCATTCAAGGTCATCGATGTTCGACATTCTTAAGAAGCTTATTGTCGCCAGTGCTTGTTATGATACGAAGCATGTCTGTGCCCACATGCAATTATTTTCACGTTAGACGAGCCAATAGCTGTAGAATAACGCCTTTTAAGGGGGCGTCCCTCTTTCGCCCCATAGTTCGTGGGGACCCCCTTTACCCAGGGGCATGAAACTTTGTCACAAAATACTAGAGATTCTAAGCTATCATACTGTAAAAACCCGAAGTCTCTATCTCACCTCGTGTCTAAACGGTACCGCGTTGTGTCAGACGGACAGACAAACAGAAGAACCGTAGCTAATAGGCCTACGCGCTATAGGGGATGCTTTCGCGCGTAATTACAAGCATGCATATGCTTTTAACTCATATTATAGGCCTATGGGCATGTCATATCTACAGGTGTATTATTATTTTTTCGTCTCGGCTTAAATTATTGAGAACATAAACGCAGATGTTTTGTCGCAGGAATATTTTGGAATAGACCTATAGCCTACTTCTTGGAATTGCCGTGAAAAGGCGATAGATTGTACTACATAATATACAGGGTGGGCCAAAAAATGGCACAGTTTTTTGTATACCTCATAACTTCACCAAATATTAGCCGATTTTCAAAATTCTTTCACTGTCAGAATCAGAAGACAATAATTTGTAACGAAACTATCACTACAGATCCCACCACACCTCAAATGTGTCGCTACACTACCTCGTGAAATATCAGATGATGCACTCAAGCCTGCAACGCCACTGACCGGTTGCGTAATCAACGTTGATCGAGCCTGGCATGTGGTCCCCAAACAACCCAGACTTAAATTTAGTTGATTATGCTGTTCGGGATGCCCTTCGACAGAGGGCCTATCAATGTTGACGATTCACGACAGTCAATTAGCTAAAAAAAACCATTGTCGCTGAGTGGGGCAAAGTGCCGCAGCATTTAGTTGATCGCGCCATTGGTCAGTGACGTCACCGGTTTCGATGCGTCGTCCAGCAGCAAGGCGGAAACATTGGAAATTTGATGTGAAAACTGTAAAGATGTGATTTTTAGACAATAACTGAGACAACAAGCGCGTTGTTTCTGTTGTTAATTTTTTTTTAAATGTGTTGTTACAAAAGTCGTCTTGTTTTAATTGTTATTTTTAAGACACAGACATTTCACAAAGTAGTGTAGTGACACACTTAGAGTGTGGTAGGATTTATAGTGAGAGTTTTGTTGCAAATTGTCTCCTGATTGTGACAGTGAAAAAATTTTGAAAATCGGTTAATATTTGGTGAAGTTATGAGGTATACAAAAAATGTGCCATTTTTTGGCCCACCCTGTATTACTCGTATATAGCACTGTGTTCTCCAGACACCTCATAGATCGACTATATAGGCCTAGGCCTACAGCTATTTCTCCGATCAGTCATAGGCCTAGAAGCTGATATTATTATAGGGTTCCATATACGTATGGCGGCGAAATGCGCAGCGACTGCAAGTAGCATACAGTACGTACAACCGCATTTTTATCACCTTTGCTTCACGACCTTCACACTGGCCGCGTGACATTCGATTCAATTTCGTCTTGTATATAAGAGTATTGTGCACCCGTTTACGACTCACCGAGGTGCCCGCCGTCAGCATCGTTTCAAAAGCATGGCTCCCGAGTCACGACTTTTAGCGCTTTCAGCGTCGCTACACGCCGTTTGATCGAACGACTTTCTGCACCGCTGATCACGACTACTTTGATGACCAATAGGCGCAAGGCTTTTGGCGAAAATAACGATTTGCTTTTTTTAACCTGAACTGATAGGCTCATGCAGTGCGTTTAGAAAAAGTGAGCCGCATTTTGCAACAAAAAGCGCACGCAAACCGAGTTGAATACAATTTTACGCACGAAAAACAACATCCTGTTTAAATACTTCAGTGTGGTTTTGCAGGAACCCGCCTTGTCCTAAAAGGCGTGTCAAATTTTAGAAGGCCTAACACTGCCAAACCCGAAAAAGCTTTCAAACAAAGATAGCATTAGTCGAAACAATCCTATACTATTTGTATCAGATGTTCAAAATGTTTCCATTTCGCACGGATGCATTTACGCAGTCGATCGCGCCACCGATTCACCGCTCTGTCATTGATAATGTTGTGATCAAAGCGACGTCAGTCTTCAATCGATCGTTCTTTCAAATGATCCTAGACGCGATTAACGTTCTCGTCAGTACGCGCAGTGCGGCATCGACCACTGCATCCAGTTTTGCAATCTGCAGATCCAGTCGTATCAGTCTTTGTAGCAGGCGTTTCACAGACGCGAGGGACCGGCTTTTTTCTCGAAAAGTCGGTCACTAAACGTTTAGCGCCGTATTTTTTTCAGCCCTGAGCATATGGATTTAATCTCGATCTTCTTTTGACGATATTTTAAGAGTCGTTTTTGAAACGAAGATATATGACAGCGCTTTGAAAAAAATAATAATTTCCCAAACAGATCGAACAACAGATTCGTACGCAATTCTGCGCTGGTAGCCCAAATAGATGTCGCACTGTGTGTGTAAAATTATATTTCATTTCGGGCAGGTCCGTGTTTGTTATTTCAATATCTTAAGGGGGCTTACATATTTAGGCTATGGGGACACTTGAGGAACGATTAGGCCTACTGAAACATGGATTAAGGGCGAGCAAAGATAAACGATAGGCTCATAGGTTAAGAATCCGTGCGAGTTATCGCCGTTGACATGATCAGCAAAGTTGCCATGGACACTAGTCTTTTGCCACTTTTGTCGTTTAACTTTCTAGTGCCATGCGTATTTTTCAGAAATAACGAACAACACACATTTCTGACTTTCCAATCGTTTCTATAAACCACGTTTCTGAAAAACCACAACACATAGGGGCCTATTATTCGCTGTTTAATTACTGCAAATATCACATAACACCAATGAGTCAGTACACTAATTTCGTCAGCTGAAAATACAATACAGATTTAAACCTGTCGTTTTCTCCTAATTAGCATAGGTGCAAAAGAACACAAACAACAAGCATAGGCTAATGCATATGTACAGCGAACTTGCATATTTTACGAGAGGCGGCGTGCATCACAGTTTGCACAGATTAGCCGTGGAACTTTACATAAACTTACTTAGCATCTATCAGATCTAGGCATATATCGGTTTTCGTGAATTAGCGCATTCGAGAGTCGCTCTGAAACAGCGCAGAAACAGACTCCTCCCGTTGTGACCGCCGACTATGTAGCTCGGTCGCAGTAATGAAGACGTATACGGCGCAGAGGCAAATTTGGATTCTGCGGAAGCTAGAGCACTATTTCGTCGAAACTAGGCTACAATGGTGACATGTATGGCCCGTTTAACTACTGAACAATGAAGTCATACAGGTTACTAAGGGACTACAGTATAGCACATAATATGCATACAGCGTTAGTTGTAAACTACATACATGGTGTGATCGACTGTTGGCGATACCGGGAAAATGAGAGGAAAACGAAGTTATTGAAATAGGCTACAGCAGGTATCCGTTTCTGGATTTCGATTACGAAACAGCAAGAAAAAAAAATTAGAGACAGCGAAATAGCAAAGTAAGCTATATAAAATCAACGACAATAATGATAATAATAATAAAAATGACGGATGGATAGCAACCTCATGAAATTTCATCTGTATAGGCCTCGAGCTTGCTAATATTAGACCCGTGGTTCACACTTACTTCCTGCGAGAAACGACGGCGACAGTGTTTCTTTCGCTCAGTCGCGCCCGACATCAGCAGTTGCTAACTTGCTAAAAAAGGTACGCATATAGGCCTACAATATTACATAGACTTCAAAAAATACTTTATTGTACATTGATACATGATAGACTTCTTATTGTCTGAAATGGTTTCACGCAGCTTCCAGAGGTAAACAGGATGACAGTGGTTATACTGTATGTACAGGATGGGCCAAAAAACCCGACCTGTTTGAGCGTTGATAACTCAGCGATGGTAACCCGTAGAAAGGTCAGTGATATGTCAAAAGTTTTAGAACGTTGTAGACAAAAAGGGACGAACTTGCATAACAAATCATTTAAATATTCTTTGCCTAAGTTGCATAAATCTTTATTACTCCTGAAATTAGGCATTTGCCTGCACTCTCATGTGCCCGAGTTCATTGAACTCAAAAACTCACTGCCAAAAAGTCCTGATTTAAATTCTGTAAATTATTTAGTGTGTGGGCATTGCAACAGATAGCATGGTCACAAAATTTCAATAACTGACCAGCTAAAACGTGTGCTAATCGAATGCTGGCTCAGCCGACCCTGAACACATTGACTCCAGCGATCAATCAGCTGCCTAAAAAACTGATGACGGTTATGAATGCAAAAGCTGGGCAACTGCCTATGTTGAATTTTATCTAAACTCAACGTATGTGTTAATGATTGTTGATATTTCACTGTATGCTGAATGAAAATCAGCTTAAATTCAAGTGTTACTGCAATTTAGCATGATTTTAGGGGTGCGGAAATTTGTGTAAATTAGGCAAAAAATATTTAAATGTTGAGACATATAAGTTGTACACTTTTTTGTACACAATTTTGAAGCTTTTGGCATATAACGCGCCTTTCCATTAATAAACATCGCTAAGTTGCAAAAGCTCAAATATCCATGTTAAATCCATGTGTTACAGTCAAATTTGGCAGAATATCAGGGGTGATAAATATTTATGCAAATTAGGCAAAAATATTTAAATGCTTCACTATGCAAATTTGTCGTTAATTCTTTACAGCGTTCTGAAACTTTTGACGTATCACGTGTCTTTCTACCACGAACCATCGCTGAGTTATCAACGCTCAAACAGGTCCGGTTTTTTTGGCCCACTCTGTACATGGCCTGTCGGAAGCCGTTACCCGAGCTTATAGACGACATGGTAATTTCTCAGCCATGAAACCATTCCAAATACCGAGAAGTCTGCTCGTACATCCAAAAGACAAGGGCAGACAACAAGACTCCTGTGAATGTGTGTATAAAATACCATGTAAAAACTGCGACAAAACTTACATTGGAGAAACAAGCAGAGCTTTCGGAGTACGTCTTTAGGAACACCGACAGGACACGACGTGATGTAAAGGCTTACACAGGAAGCACCAGCAAATCCGCATCAACGGAGCAAAACAAGTCAGCAGTCACAGACCACGCCATCTTTCTCAACCACGTCATATACTGGGACCGCGCCAAGGTGATCGACAGATAAAGCAACAGCATGAACCGGTGGATCAGGGAAGCGATACACATTAGAAAAAAACAAGACAAGTCGATGAACCGAGACGAGGGGTACTACCAACTTCCACACATCTATGACTACTTACTGTCCGCCGCAGCTACACTTGGGGGACAGTCGTTCCGACGAAGGCAGCAGCGGTTGCCGAAACAAGAACGAAAACAATAATAAAAGGTTGTAATTTGATAAATTTATTATAACTTATCTTTTGATTTATGTTTTGGTGTAAATGAAAGAGACCGCTGATTTTGGTTTGTTGCGCGTCGTACATACTGTACATGCTGCTCATCATAACAAACACTAGTGACTAACTTTTTTAGTGGTGCATCGATGACCTTGAACAAACTTGACCCTCAAAATAGGGGTTTTAGTGTTTTTAGCGATTTTCCGCTGTAACAAACATTTCAAGAGTAAATTGCATCAAAACGAGTAGAGATAGACAAAAAACTACCTGCGTCTATTTTCAGCATTTAACGCAGATTTTAGCAGTTTAAATTTCGGTTCCACATGTTCAAGGAATTCTCGCGTACGGGAACGTCATATATGGGTACCCCTTCAAAATGCGTGATTTCTGCAAGTATCCACTAATTTGGCGTGAAGACGATTAGGCCCATATAATATGGGCCATATTTAAATGGGCTGTGATCTACCAATACTTTTATCTGTCGCCAGCAAAATGAAGATGTAAGCTTATAGCAATCGGTCACGTATTTTACAATGATGATATGTATAAAAATTGTCAGAGGGTAAACAAGCATTTATTTCGTGGTTGCTATTTTTGAATCCTGGGTCAAATCAGCTTGCACAGAGCAGAAAGAGTGGAGCGATTGGTGACCTATAATCCTGGTAACAGATGCAGTAACAGCAAAAGCGTTGTCAACGTCGTTTTAATGTCTTACTATACCACAGTCTGCGCTGACAGCGTGTACATTGTATGTAGCGCGAAACGAATACTAAGTGGCGGCACCGCTGATACTGTTCGCCTATAGATGGACAAAATAGCAGCAAAAGCACTGAATTAAATATGAGCAAAAACTGGCTAAATTGCAAAGTTATTGACCATTTTATCTCAGTCGTATTGCAGATCGTTATCGTTTACGGCTCTGACGCTGTTACCTTTCACCTAGCGACTTGGTCACTCGTTCAACTTTGTTTGTCAAAAACGATGCGCATAGTGAAAGTTGATGTAAATGCGTAAAATTTAAAATCACAACCACATGTTGGCGTGATAATCTATCACAAAATTATTAAAATGTGCGCAAAAAATTTTCAAGATTTGGCTGTAACAGATTGAGTCATGCAACAACGAATAAAAAGTTAAAAACTGAAGAAAAAGATCACCGATAAGCGATCAACGAAAGCCCGGGAAAAACTTAAGAAAAAAAGTAGTGCTACAGCTGAGAAGCAAAGTAATTCGTAGTTTTCTGTATATATGGCACGTGGATGGGAGGAAATGAAAAAGACAATGAATGGGCGGATCGCAACCACGTGTTTCGGCGCGAATGGCGAAGCTGGCGCGACGTCGTCGATATACGGACGTGCTTTCGGAGTTAATATGAACTCTTCGGCTTGTGTATCGTACACAATACTCTGCTGGCATGTTCTGTGTGTCCGTCATTCATACCGCAGTCACGGTACGGGGCTGTGCGAACATCGTTTACGTTGGGATGGGATGAAGCCAAGATAAAAATAGGCTAACGGTACTAAACTTCACCGAGGAGACAGTATCAATGCTTGTCACGTAACGCGAACGTCGTTGTCTATCTCTATCTTGTTTAGGCCTAGTTCACCTCTTCTAATGACATTGCCTCATTTTGTGCTATGTTCGGTTCTTCGCTGAGTATTCAGATATGGGCGTCCATATACCAGTTAGTGCTGGAGTAAATAGCTCAACAGGATACCGGGTGGGAACCGAGCAGTGAGTCAATGTCGGACAAAAAGAAGCGGCTTAACGTTTGCTTTCGGTGCAACGTTCACGGTTGATTGTTTCCGAAACTGTGTCCGATTGCTCGATTCAGGCCTACGTAAGACGTAGGCCTACGTTCCACTTTTTACGCGCAACCCGGTACATAATATATCGCACGGAACATAGTTGCGGGCGATCTGAGGCAGAGAAATTTCATAAGCACACGAGTCATAAAAAACATACAGACTAAGATCATGTAATGGCACTCTGTGCACAGTAGATTAACTCGGCAAACGTTTATGGATATTATGGGAACACTTTGTTTGGTTTGCTCGACCAATGTTGTGTTACGCACACATCTCTTTTTGGCCTAGTTTTTTTCTTTTTGAATTTTTGGAGTTCTTTTCCCGAATCTAGCCAGAAATCTGGAAAGCGCTGTAAGCTCTTTCAATGCGGTCTGGGGCAAATCCCCAACTGCTGTCGACTTTAGATATAGTGTGCTATAAACGCAGTTGATAATCGTTAATGATTAAATAGTAATGATATAGCTTTTCATATGAAATCTATCTTAGAGCTACGAAACGTTACCTGCCACTGTACGATTGTATAGGCTAGTATTACGTGCCATCCGACACAGGTAATCGCGCCGGTACTCGATTTACTTACCCTGGAGGAATGAAAGGTTCACTTGATCTTGTTGTTGGTTATATACCGAGATGGTTTGTTTGCAGTCACCTATCTGCGTGCTAACCACTTGATATTGATGCGACCTAGAGTCAAACCAAATCCAACGTCCTTACCTTTACACTACCAAACTACCTTTATAGCGAACTAAAAAAATGTTTATTTAACTTTTCGTTAATACTCTGGAAAAAACTTTAAAAAATATTTCGCTTTACTTTAATGATGGAACACCTTCTTAAGCGGGTGTCTGTATCTGCGAGTATAACGCACACGACTGTCCAAAACTACGTGAAACTGCTTGAGCAGTTTTGTACTGCTTGAGCAGTTTTGTAGGCTACAGCTTAAGCAGTTTTGTGCAATCGTACGCGAGTTGCATGCGAGTTTTAGTCGCACATGTAGAAGCCCTTTAGTAGATGGTGTGGTGAAAAGAGCGGAAACATCGAGAATAGCATTAGCACGCGCTCGACGAGGCGTGACAAGCGACTGAAGTTTGCTGTTCAAGCTGACAGTGCTTAAGACCAACACGAACAGACGGAAAATCACAGAGAAACGCATCACCAGCACGAAACACTCACGTGTAGCACGCTACGTGTACGTCACACAGAATTATATTCTGAGAGCAAAAATTTTCTTAATGCTGTTGACGCTGTAGGCACGTTGTTAATTGGCACACGGGCGAAGAACGCTTCGCACGGTGTTCCAATTAGCAAATAGTAGAGAGTGGAATCGGTTTTGCCTGATCTATCCCCGAGCCAATCTGTTATTATTTTGTTAGTCTGTCTGTCTGTCTTCACTTCATTACTTGAATGGCTCTCCTGGCTTATCGATGTGCTCATTAGAATCTTGAGCCTCTCTGCCGACTTATGAAGGCGTATTGAAATCGAGATGCGGCTTTGCATACACACTGTATTTCTGACCTACGTTTTCCACCTCGTTTGAAAAAAATATACTGTTGTGATAAAGATCGTAACTTTCCAAAAATTCTAATTTTTGTCAAATTGAATCTATGACCTAAGCATAGGCCCCCTATACCGATTAACAAACAAGTAATTTAAGCAAAGCTCATGAAACGCGCGACAGCCTTAGCAGTTATTATTCGCAGGTTGTCTTGATTTAACTCTATTCATTTTGACGCAATTCACTCTTGAAATCTACGCCGCAGCCACAAATTGGAAAAAACACTAAAACCCCTATTTTTGAAATTCAAGGTCATTCAGGGTCATCAATGTTTACACCAATAAAAAGCTTGTCACTATATTGCTTGTTATGATAAGCAGCATGTCTCTGCCGATCTGCAACCGTTTTCAAGATACTCGAGCCAATAGCGGTAAAATAACTACTTGTAGATTCTTAAAAATGTATGTTCTATGCTAAAAAAATGTCATGCGCAAAATGTCCAGGTCTATCTTTAGCCATTTCGGCGCAATTCACTCTTAAAATGTGTGTCACAGCCAAAAATTGCAAAAAAAAATTCACTAAAACCCCCTATTTTGAGGGTTCAAAGTCATTCAAGGTCATCGACGTTGACAGCAATAAAAAAGCCTGTTATTAGTGCTTGTTATGATAAGCAGCATGTCTGTGCCTATCTACAACCGTGTTCACGCTACACGTGATAATTGCGCTAAATAACCACTTTTTAGGGGGGTAGCTGTCTTTGACGCCCGCCTGCGCCGGCCTCCTTGAACCTAGGGGGTCGAGACTTGAACTGCTAAAATCTACATTGAATGCTGAAAATTTCGTACGCAAGTTGTCTTGGTTTATCTCCAGCCGTTTAGTCGCAATTCAGTGTTGAAATGTGCGCTGCATTTAAAAATTGCGAAAAATTCACTAAAAACCTCTCTTTGAGGGGTTCAAGGTCGTTCAAGGTCATCGATGTTCATGAATCCAAAAAGCCTGTCACTAGTGCTTGTTATGATAAGCAGCATGTATGTACCTATCTGCAACCGTTTTCACATTATTCGAGCCAATAACGGCAAAATGACGTCTTTTTAGGGGGGTACCCCTCTTCAACGCCCTCGTTCGAGGGGAACCCCTGCATCCATTGGCACGAAATTTTGTCACGATAAACTAGAGACCTTGGGGCAGCCCACAGTGAAGATTTTGTGATCCTAGCTTGCACCGTTTTAATACAATTCACGAGTGTGACAGACGGACAGACAGACAGACAGACAGACGGACGGACGGACAGACGCCCAGACGATGGCTAAGACGCGCGAAGCATTTTGCTGTCGCGTGTAAAAACACGTAAGGGCCTACAGCATAGTCGTTTTCGTGATAATTTTGGCAAATGTAGATTAGTTTTAATAATTTTTTATTGTCGCTTGTTAACTTCTAAGATAAGCTGCAAAAAGAAACTGAATAAAAATCTGCCACTTATATTGTCCTTGATGCGCCGAGCGAGAGTCTTTTGAAACAGTAGGCCTACTTATTCAAAATTTATACGATACAAATGATGCTCTTTTATCTCAAACTGCGCTTGCGCCGGACTTGTTAGGAATTTGGGAATTTTTACATCTTTGCCAAAATCCCAGCTACATAAGCCGCGAAAAGAGAAGAGGACAACGGGGCGTTTAAAGAGGGGGGGAAGGCAAAAGGGTACTAGTACGACGAACTTTTTTTGCTTTGACCTCGCATATGAAATCCTGGCTAATATAAAACCTGCTGCTTGATTCCATGTGTGGAGGATGTCTTCCCCGTGTCGTTGACAAGATCGACTGTAGCATAAAATATTCATAACAGCCGATGTCTTTGTTGAACACGCGCTGCACGTTTGCATCTTATCGTCAAGTCTTCGTATGTTCTGCATGTCCTACGGTACTTTTTGCTGTTCGCATAGACATATAATTATTATTAGCCTACTTTCGTTTTTTTTGGGGGGGGGGGCGACCGTACTTGCCTATCGTACAAGATTGTATCTGTCATCTGTTGTCAATCAGTCTTCGTTTGTAACGCATGTATTGTGACTAAACGGTACGTTGTTAGGGTCGGCGATAGTACCGTTGAATAAAGCAATGACGAGTTCCTATAGTATAGGCTGTAAATTGTAATGGTTAAAATGTTATAGCTTTTCATAGAAAACAAATCTCAAAGGTACGGAGCGTCACCTGCCGTATGGGATCACATAGTTATACCTGCCACCCGACGCAGGTAAACTCGCTCCGCTTTAACCCTGCAGCCATAGAAGCCGGTACTCGATCGACCTACCCCGGAAAAATAGAAGGCTGGGTTGACCTAAGCAGCTGGTTATATATCGAGATGGTTTATCTACCTGCTCGCAGGCAGTCACCCATCCAAGTACTAACCCGGCCCGGCGTAGAGCAACTTTGTTGATCGGACACAACGGGTTACCGCTACGCCTCGCCACCGACCGATAGTAGCAATGTAGGAATCTCCAGCGGTTTGGCCGCAATTTTTAATGCAAAGTTTCTGCCTGCATCCATCACTCACATGCGCCGAATTACCGTATCTAGCGTTAATCGTTCGATAACGCTGTTAATGTAGCGTGTATGAAACTCCAGTCATCTCTTGAATATCGCTTTTTATCCGAAAAGCGGCACCGTCGGCTTTCTCTAGTGATAGATGGGCTTCTTGCCATTTTTTTTGTTTTAGCGCCTCTGTATCTTTACACACGTTTAGTTTTATGGCGCTTTATAAGTTCGTTTTTAACTTTTAACTTAACTTTAACTTCAAGACCAAATACCCTTTTGCTCATGTACGTGTAGGCCCCTATGCCATTTTACAGATTAATAGGCTCAAGTAGGTTTCGATCAATTTTACGGATGTAAAATGTTCTCACAAGCGGACGAAAAAAGTCACGCGTATGACAGTCCAATATGACTCTGGTAATTATGCCGATGACCAAGACCTCAATGTTGCACAGGCGATTGTCATGCCGCATTGTCGGCTAAACTAATTGGACGGAAAATGGAACACGCAGTTGTGTGTGTGCTAAGAAGTGTTAAGTAATTAACTAACTAAGTAATTAAGTGTATAAGTAAGTAATCCTTTATTTATTCACGTAGAAATTGCAAAAAACGCAAGTTGTACAATCAAAATAATAATAAAATAAACAAAGTAAATTTCGCAGTACAAATAAATGTTTGTTTACGTTATAATGGCACTGTGACATAGCAAAAATACAATCAGCGTGACGAAGTTTCATGGGAAGAATTTTTGCGAGTGGTAGGCCTAATAAATGGTAATAAGAAGCTTACCTGTCAAGGTTATAGTCGCCGATACAATTCACACTCTGTTTTATTGTAAACAGGTTGTAAACGATTGCTTAGTTTCGATTTAGTTTCTTATATACCGACACTGAAGGTTGTATTCACCGGAAAACACTAGTTTTATTATCGCAACTTTTTGACAGACCGTGCATGACGATACCGCACAAAGCATTCCATTTACTTATGGTTCCATTGCATGCTCTGTTACTTTTGTCTTACGATTTCGAATTGTTCAATTTTCGATGAACTGGGAAATGTGTTAAATTTGGTCGCTAACGCCTAATTCCCGACTTAGCGCACGCAACGCCAGAATAGACACTGCTTTGTCCGTCCGTTTTGGCCGTTGCGTCCGTCACTTACGCCAAAAGTATGCTGCAATTAAGGACCGTTCGTTGCGTGGGCTGTATTAGATGGAAAGCAGACCTTACTTATTACATTAGCTAATGTTATTTACATTGTGAACCAAGCTCGGGTATGACAGTGATTTCTACAGCCATAGACAGAAAAATAGCTATAGCTATCAGAAACATTAGTCGGGTGCTGTCGGTCGCTGGTCTATAACGAAATAATTCTCGCATACTCATTGAATTACTGTCCCCTGCTAGTGTGTTACTGTTCAGTCTAATTAGAGGGTCATAATACAGCGACAGTTGCAGCATTATTTTTGAAAATGAACAAGTTTTCTGTTCATTCTAAATTAAACACATGATCCTGTTGTTCAAAAATCTGGTAATCAGTAATCGGTGAAAATCAGTAAAAAAATTCTGGCTAAGCAACCAGCACCATTATTATCACGATTGTATGACGGTTTCTGTTCCTTACGCGGCCTTCAGTGTCCTTCTCTGTCGACGATTTAGGGAGTGGGTAGCCGCTGCTGAAGAATGCATAACATTTAACTGTGATTAGTCTAATACACATTGTGGTAGATTCAGTCTTAGCAAAAAATACTGCTGATTACGGTTGTTATAAACTTATCAAGCAATTTATTTATAAATCTGTAGATAGAAAGTCAATAGCAATGCCATAAGTAGGGCACTGAGGCTAATACAGCGCTAAAACTGCACCGAAATACTTCCAACCTCATCTTACGTAGACTCACATGATGAAACGTAACAAAGACGTGAGCCAAGTGTAAAAATTGTCATACTTAATTACACAATCCACATCTGCAGAGATAGGCTGTGTACCTGGTGGACAAAGCGGAGATAAGAAATAAGACAGCTCGCTCCCTGCCGGGTTCACGAAACACGATCCTGCAATCGCTTAATGAGTTAGCCGGCGAGCACGACAAGCGACTGATAGCTGTACGACATCACGTTTGCGGTGCCAAGAAATGCACACCATCGTCACGCACGGTTTCGACAATAACTTACTGTAAGGTCTAGTTATTGTCGCTGTCGCTGTCAAAAGTTTTATTCCCACAAAAACACGCAAAAACATGTAGTGCTCTGTTTATCTCTACGCTTTGTATATTTTTAATACAGCTGTCGAAGCGTTAATTTTTTTAACGCATCAAGTAACACGTTATTAACGCACCCAGGCTCGTCGCGAGGGAGAGTAGGGGGTAAGTTATTCCGGGCCCCGCGACGTTTGGGGCGTTCTGAAAGGGTCGCAGTGTGACAGACAGACACTCACGTATATACAGAGACAAATGGGGAGAGAAAGCAATAGCGTCGTACTGGGGGGG
>Ga0209367_1003730_pt1 | contig 20821 bp, 11 predicted proteins | sample WorMetLIZISLAND2_FD_187412 | JGI IMG/M metagenome (GOLD analysis project Ga0209367, IMG submission 187412) | Marine gutless worms symbiont microbial communities from Max Planck institute for Marine Microbiology, Germany - Olavius geniculatus... ...
TATGTTCTGTGTGAAAATACGAACTATTCAGCTAAATATGAACTGTATGAACTGTAATTAGTTAAGTTTTTTCTTTTATTTTGTATTTGTTTGCTACCTTTCATGGTGAATAAAGATGCATATAAAATTGGAGCACCTGTGTTTCACTCGGTAGTGTGTTGACATAAATTAGGTGAAATGAAAAATAGGTGCATTTTACATAATTCTATCCTCTTGGATATCATCCTGCCAAAAATTATCAAAAGCGGTAGACATTTGGCATAGTTATGACAAAAATGTTTTTGACTGTTTTTTGAAACACGGTGTATAAGTATCGCAATAGTGAGCGATAAGGTCAATTCAGCCTTCCGTCCCACTGCGGTAATTGACTATGCCTACCGGCCTGTCGTTTTGAGTTTAAGCGTTCACTTGTGTCAGATGGCAGATAACACTCTGTAATCCCATACGACAGGTGACGTTCGTAGTTCTGAGATGGCTTAGACAATTCCGAACTTTTTAAAAAATTTCTTTGAAACTAAATTTCCAGTAATCTAATCCATGCAAACTCACCGAAACAGGCAAAACAGAATCTCCTCTCGGCATAGGTAGATATACAACAAGAAAGCACTGCTGTCGCTAGAAAAAATGCGCTATAGCCTATACAGTTCCTGTTGCAGTACTGAGTTTGATTTAATTTATTTTCTATCTGAGTTTTCCCAACACTGTTAGTGATCAATAGCAAACTTGGTCCTATCTCTCACCGTTCAACCACAATTAGGCTACATCTGTTACATACAGACAGACAGACGGACAGACGACAACCGTAACACAGACGCCAACACGCCTACAGTATAGTTGTAGCGCGTCAAAAACAGATCAGTCAAACTGACCGCGTGTCGGCAGCAGAGCCGCTGCTGTCTTCGTCAGTTGGTGATGTCGGCAACAGTTCTGTGTGTTCGCTGCCAGTCTGAGATCGTCTCGCGGAGGACGAGGACGCGGCTTGGTGACGTCGCTTGCATGACCGCCGCACATGTCTCCGCGACTGCAGCGGCTGAGCTGACGTCATCGCCTCGTCGTCGCTTGTGTCTGTGTGCCACAAAACACTGCATGGACCTTTGATGGTGGCTTAGCGGTGTAACGGTTAGAACGTTCGACGGACTTTTGATCGCGAGGTCGTGTGTTCAACTCCCGGTCGGGTCGCTAATCGCTATCAAGTGGTTAGTACTTAGATGGGTGACTGTCTGCGGACAGCTGAATCATCTTGGTACATAACCAACACCAAGGTCAACTCAGCCTGCAGTTCCTTCTGGGTAGGTAAGTCGAGTAGGCTACAGCCTCCTGGCTGGGGTTGAGGTGGGGCGCGTTTTCCTTTGTCAGGTGGTAGGTAACAATGTGTGATCCCATATGGCATGTGACGCTCCGTAGCGTTGTGATGGGTTGCTACAAAGAGCTATATCATTTAACCATAAACCTAACCGGTTATCTCCCTGGACATATTATAAAAGCACCCCTGCTCCAATGTCGACGCGCCAACGTCGATATAGCCCCCCACCCGTAACCTTGTAGGCCTATAGATGAACTCATCGTCACTGAAGTCAAATAGTGCCCCCACCGAGAGTCTTAAAACATGTACTTCTCCGAGAAATGTTATAACCGACGCTTTGAGCGTAGTTCTCAGTAGGCTTAGATGCCCCTATTCTGCACTGGTTTTATTTTAGGCCCTACACTTACACAGATTTACAGATAACCAAGCACCATTCAGTAAGCTAAAACATTGGCCGAAAACTGCGTTTATTCTTGGCTGTTTATAGCGGTAAATGCAAGTAATAAATCACCGAGCTCAGACAAGGTTAGTTAGCGTTTCTTACGGTTTGATATTTACTAAATAAACAAACTTTCGCACTGGACGTCACGCCGCCTAACATGCGAAAAATCTGAAACAACGCTAAAACCACGCATGCGACTTTTAGTTCTGTTTTGGTTTTACTGCACTTTTTGGTGGCATGACTAAGGCTACGTGATAAATTTATAGGCCTAACTGAACATTATCGCACTGTACCTGACGGAAAGGCGCGTCTGGAATTCGATACAGACGACGACGAAGAAGACGAAGACGACGAAGAGGATGATGATGAACGACGACGATGTCTGCGACGACGATTGCGCATGATGACCGAGTGACGAGGCAATGCTATCAGCTGATGGAACATCGGAGAATCGGGACGATTGAACGAGTCCTGCCGACTGAGTACTGGCCGGTCTTTTCTGTCGTCACTTGCTACTTCCGCTTTCTGTTCTAGAGTCGCATCAGCGGCGGCAGCCTCTTCTGCTCTGACGCAGGAGTCCACGTGGTTGTCGACGTCGCTTTTCTCGATAACTTCTGGTAGGAACACGTCATCTAAAACTACAATGTCATGGATATTGACACCGGTGGCCAGATTGACTTCATTACAACGTTGCAAGTCCGGGTGATGTGACTGAACCCTATCGTTGTCAGCTATTCTCTCGCCGACCTTGCCAATCCGTCTCAGTAATAGCGGATCTATTCGTTCGTTGAGAACATGTGGATCCGGTGGAGCCGCCTGGCGAGTCGGCGTAAAACAAACATTGTTACTACTGTTATCGTGAACGAGTTCGCCAGATGGCGCCGCTATCGACGCCCGGTTGTCGGACCTAACTCGCCTATTATCTGGACATCCGAGGCTGGTAAAGGCATCGTGTTTTTGTAAACAAACAGTAGTATTAAGCGACTCGTTATTTACGTTCTCTGAAGCCTTTAGAACAGCTTCGTTTCCTCTTGTTATCGGTGATCGGCGATTATTTGTCAATTCAACGAGAGCGCTGTCGACAAAATTCGAGCTCTTTGGGGAGATACTACCACCTTCGGAGATCGTTGGGGACCGCGAGTGACCCAGACCACCATTCGTCGTTGTCGCAGTCGTTGTCGACGTGGTCGTGTTGTTTCTGGTTCTAGGACAAACTTCCGGTGACGTCAGCACCGACTCCGGCGCGTGTGGTGTTGCCGGCTCTGTTAGGCCTAACGATCGTCGGAAGCTGCCAACGCGAGTACCCGTCGTTGTCGAATATGTCGACTTGCCCATCACTACGGGACTGTGATAGAAGCAACTCGGTGAAGTTGAAGTTGGGCTCGGCATTGGTCCAGTAACTGACGACGACGAAGTTGACGGTTTTCGTCGACCGCCGCTGACATCCAGTTTCTCCGAAGAAGACGGGAGTGCCGATGTGGAATGACTGGACGAATGGATGATCGAAGTCGACTGTGACGCAACAGCAGCAACGACAGCAGACCCTATCTCCAAGTCTTGTCTCGCAACTTCTTGCTGCTGATTTCTCGTGCTGCTTCCTACAATGTACACGGGATTTATAAGCGGCGTACATACATGTAGCTGTTTCCGTACGCCTGTACTCTCTGGATGTTACTAATGAGAAGGAATAGGCCTATACTAAAATAAAATTTTAGCATATCCGCTGACGTTGCAAGTAACCTACGATGCTTTTGAAGCTGTTGGGCAGTCGACGGGAAATCACCCTGCCTGTAAAATAGTGCTTCAAATGACAACTCAAACAGTAGGCTACTTACTTTTGAGGACAAGCACAACCCAAAGCGACTCCGGAAAAAACTAGCAGATTAAACAAGAAACGAAGCAGGATAACACTCTGACATTGCAAATACAAGGCGATGGAAAAGAAAAAAGCGAAATATACAATTTGTTATAATAACTCAGTATAAGACCGTGATGTACAAAAAAAAACAGAAAAACTGTTAAATGCAAGAAAATTCTATGAGCATTGGCACCATTAAAATCGCAAAACGATAGGCCCACTATTTCAATCTAGCATATACACAGTAGAACAAGCTTCACCATTTCTATAGGCTACGTGCTTCAAGTTCTAACTATTTTTCCAGTCTACTTTGAGTAATTACCGTGCGATTTGAGATCAGTAGACAACTCGGCTTCTTGACGATCGCGAATGATCTTGCTCAATAGCAGAGATGACGCCAGCTGCGACAGGTCCACTGAACAAGTCGCGGGACTGTTGTCACTACTCTGCAAGAACGGACGGGCGACAAACCCACCACTAGAAGACTTGGACGAGGGAGACCAGGGTCGCCAGGGCTGTGTGGCTGTGAGCCTGGCGTGTAGGCGCGGAGAGCAAGGCATGCTGTGAGGCTTTCTGTCCCGCTCAGGCTCCTGCTGCTGCTGCTGATGATGATCTGTGCTGGCGGCCTGAACTGCGGTAGAACTCCGACTGCCCGAGGACTCGGAATAAGCGTTCCAACGTCGCAGCTGGTGCGGTGACGCAGACGCTCGACTGCCGAAGTTGACGTGCAGCGACTGACTCATCGGAGCGTCATTCGCAGTCGACACGTGACAGGATGATGTGGTGACCGCGTGGCTGTCCACAGTTGCTGCTGGTGAATTCGGTGAACTCTTTGTCGCAGTTCGTTCGCTGCAGTCAGAACCGCCAGTTACTGACGACGCACCAAAGCCTCCTGTCACCGCAGTAGCAGGCGTGTAGATAACAAGTTCAGTATTTCGCGCTGTTTGTAGTTGGACAGGCTGAACGTTCTTCGTCGTCGTGCTAAACGACGCGTCTGCGTGACTGGAACGTCCTGGAAATGATCCAACCAGTCCGCTTGTTGTAAGTGGCCCCTCTCCGGGAACCGATCTGACGTCGCAACGACGAGTGACTGCAGACGTACTGATGACACTGGAACGATCCGCTGGTAATTCTACCGGCGACAATGTGTTGCCGTCTGCAGCTGCCGCTTCACGGAGGTCGGCCGAGTAGACGCCGGGGCTGACTGTCACCGCGCTTTCTCGGCCAGTAGGGTCGCGAGGGACAGATCTGCTCGACATTGGTCCAACAGTTCTTGCACGCGACAATGGCGTTGACGTCGACGTCGGTCGAAATCCTTCTTCCGGTTTCTGGTTGCGTCTTCCGACCGACATTAGAAACCCGCAAGCTTCGCGATTGGTACTTCCTTTTTCGGCGGAAACGCTCGAACTCGAGAGAATGGACGGCGGTGCCGCTGAGATCACAGAAGCACTGCGCGTCATCGACGTATCTGCCGTCTGTTGATGATTCATTTTCGGCTTTACACGCCCGACGTTATCACTGTGCGATGTCGTTGCTGATGCTGTGACGTCACTTCCGCCCGTCGCCATCTTGTCACGTGACGTCAACGCCATGCTACAACAGAAACGTCCGATCAAAATGCAATATAAAAATAATACAAATATGATAACGTAGGCCTATACAAGATAAGCTTCCGCAGCTTATCTTGTAATTCTACCGCTACTGACAAAAGATGTAATATAACGAATCTACGAACGTGGCAGGTTGCAAAATGAAATACATCGTCCGATAAGTCATGTGTAAGAAAGCAAATTAAGCTTTTGTGAATTATACAAATGAGCAACTACAAAACACGACGGTTACGGCCTGCAGATAAGAAGTCGCCGGTGCAACATGGAATGTATAAAATTTATTTCAATAAAATAACGTTTTGTAATAATTTTTAATGACAACAACAATGAGAAGAAGAACAATGTTTACGGTGCTGGTGGGTCGTGAGACTAATGTCTGTATCAATACATATCGTCATTTCTCAATCTCTTCATTCTGTTCGAAGTTCGAACAACTTACATTGTGATGCATATCGTCAGCAAATGCTGGCGTATTGACTACGTTTAGCAATACATCGTGCTGAAAGCAAAAAATCTTACTGCACAAAAGTCGCTTTTTACAAGGGGGAGTCTCTGACACAATATTGTTTTCGTACAAAACGCATTCGTGTCTGTAAAGTTTACAACGGTGCAAAAGTTTTTACTCCGCGCGTAGCCTTGATTTTCACAACGCCGCACGACAATATGATCGACAATACAAACAGATCAAGCGCCATTAGGCAGCATTGAGTGCAGTGCTGGAATGCCAGGAAAACAAAACAAAACAGCATCGGCCGACATGCGCCAACTGTGGTCATCGTAATGTAAGTCGGCTGTTAGCTCAGCTCCCCTCTACCCTATCGCACACGGTTCCCTCGCTTCAACCCGGTTAGTACTTCTTCAACTCGAAGCCGAATGAACCCGTTATCAAAATGATATATCGCGTGACCCCCCGAGGGGTGGGCGGCTAGTCTGTTTGCCGTCACTCGAGGCGAGTCGGTCTTCTATCTATAATTGTCGAAATCATCGCCAGAGAGCGCGCGCAGATATAAGCTCAGCTCACCAAAGGCCAGTGGAGCAGCAGCAGCAGCACGGCTACTGGCGCTGGTAGCATTTCTTCGACGCGATCAGCAGCAGCGCCACATTCACTGCGTTCGTTTACTATACACAATGCTGCCAGATGTCGGACCGCTGCGGTGCCGACGCCTCAGCGGGGCTCGTGCTGCGCTCACCGGGCCCTCGTCTGCAGGTGTTGAAACGATCCGTGCACCTCATCTGATCAATGGCGTCGTGAAAGGGCGCAGGGGCAATGGTTTACCTTAAATATTTGGTTGTTGGAATACTGTCGGAAAATCTTCATTTTGTCAGAAAATTTTCGCCTAAAATGATGGGGATAAAAACCCCATTTGGCGAATTTAGGAACAAAATAAAAATTTTTCAGACCTGTAATATCTTCTGTTGAATATTGGTAGTGTCTGTCGGAAAATTGCAACTTCCTGCATCGTTTAATTTTCTAAACCACGACGCCGCCGCATTTCATACTGTATTAGAATTTAGGACGATTCGTGCACTGTTCCCATCTAATGTCGTCTTATGCGAAATAAACAAAAAATACATTCTGTAAATTATGACTTGGTTCTTGTCATATAGGCCTACGTTGCCAGTGAACTCTGACGTTGTCTGCGAAGTCTCAGTTTACTTTGCACTTGATCACTGTTGGCCGCAAGAATTAACAAACAAGAAAGCCCAGCTGTCGCTAGGAAAGATGCACTACAGCCTGTACAGTTCCTGTTGCAGTATGACCTTCAAGGTCATTCAAGGTCGATTTTCATTTCATCTGAAAGGGCGTATGCGATTTTCTATTAGTGATCAATAGCAACGCAGGCCCTATCTCGCACCGTTTAGCCACAATAGCGCGTACTGACCTTCAAAGTCATCTAAGGTCAATGATTTTCATGTCATTTGAAAGCCAATATGCCATATCAGATTAGTGATAAATAGTAACCTTGGCCCTATTCCTCACCGTTTCCAAGATATGACCAGTTTTCCATTGAAAAACCCATATTTTTCCTACCCCTTTTCATTCAACCCCAAATTTGAAAATTTTCCTCTTGCCCTAGATCGCTGAAACTGTGCATGCCTAAGTTTAAGACACAGGGCTAATTACTCGTGTAAAACAGTTTCCTCTACGATTTACTCGTTAGCCAGGGTGCATCCGGTACAGACTGACAGATGACAGACAGACAGATGACAATCGTGCCATAAACGCCTACAGCATAGCTGTCGGCTGTCGCGCGTCAGTGAAACAACACTTGTGGCATTCACTCTTCTGTCATCCTGCGCCCAGTGCGTGAATCGTCGTCATATACTACAGCCATCAGAGGGACTGCATCAATCGTCCCACAATCACCACAGTGCGTCCGCCGACTGGCATCGTCTCGCAAGGCCGGGCGCGCGATTGCCGCACGGCTGCGCAGGCGCGCAGGCAATTTATCGGCAGAGCTACGGACAGGCGGGGAACCAAGGCAGCAGCAGCAGCAGGAGACCCTGGCCAGTGCATTGCAGTCATCCGCAATGTTTTTTCATCCTCAAACGCTCGGCAATTATTGAGAAAATCCACACAGTAAGAAGGTATCATTTCGCGGGCCGGACGCATAAGAAAGCCAAAGCGCTAAAGCTGAAGTTTAAAGCGACAGAAATAAAATAAGCTGAAACGAGAGCCGTGCGCTGCGGCTTTCAATTAACTTTCTTTCGTTTCGTTTCATTTTAATTTAGTTAAGTTTTGTGGCTTTGTATTATTGTATGCTCATTAACAGTGGACTAAAATTCCGTCTTAAGACGTTTCTAATTATGTGCACGAGAATGAAACGTATGCAAAACTACTTGTCGGCGTATACACATGTATGTTGCACTTATGTTTTGTTGCACTGTAATGTTTCATCTCCATATATTGTAGTTGTACCCGTTGCACAAACACTTTTGAAACAAACAACAACGATCATTTTACGACGATGACGACAAGCACAATATTTCGATACTTTTTCTAAACGTCATATGATCAATACGCTAGTTGTTCCAAAATGAAAATCTTGTTGATCTAATGGTCTTGCGAAACAGAGAAATCTCCGCTAGAGTGTAGTATACATAATAATATATTCAGGCTAATTTTTTTATGCCATCGACTAAATTTTATATTTCTTCAGGAAATTATAACACAATATTTGGATAATCTGGCCATGAGAATTTACTTGGTACATGGAACGGCTAGTAGGCTATAAATCAGTGTGACCGACTCACCTTACGAAACTAGCGAAAGCTGCATCAGTTGGGCTCGGAAGATCGAAATCTGGCGAAACTGTACTGTGCTGGTTCTCTGACCACTGAGCAGGAGGAGGCAACCAGGAGTACAGTTGTACAACCTCATTGGTTGCTATGGACGCCTGTCGTCGTTCAGCAGTCACTGCGCGTGCCGGCAGACTGGGTGGTCCTGAAGGACGACGTCTAGAAACCGGCGACGTGGGTGGTAATGCCGTACAGATGGCTGACGTGACGTCATGGACCAGCACCTGCCTCCGTGAACACAACCATCCGTCGCTGTAACCTGCAACATCATACGCGCCATCATCTCAAAGCTACGGAGCGTCGCCAGCCATATGTGATCATACGGCGTTATTTGCCACGCCAAGCAGATGAAAGTGCCTCGCCTCATTCCCAGCCAGATAGGCGGGTACTCGATTTACATACTCCGGAGGTATGAAAGATTGAGTTGACCTTGATGTTGGTTATATATCGAGATGGTTTATCTGTCCACAAACAGTCATCCGTCCAAGTACTAACCATTTGATAGCGACCCGACCGCGAGTCGAACCAACGACCTAGCGATCATAAGTCCAACGTTCTACTCCTAACGTTACGCTACCAAATCAACCTGTAACATTACACGTGTCAGTATTAGCTCTGTATATGTAGACTATTCAGCTTAAAAGGTTAACAGTTAAAGGTTGTGCATAGCGCTTAATCGAAACACATCTCAGAGCTGCGAAGCGTCACGCGCCATATGAAATCACGGAGTTTTCTACAAAGTCGCTTACGCACTTTGGTCATGTAATGCGCATGAGTGACGTGCCTCTTCCACGCGTCGCTTTGCACAAGCGTACAGTTAGCCAGCAGCCACACATGCAGCGAAGAGTTGAAAAGAAGAAGTAAAGTTAGCGGACAGCCAACATTAAGAAACACTGCCAACAAAATGCACTTATCTCCATCAGAAGCCGAAAGACTGGCTTATGACAAAAGCAAAAGATGGTTACTAAAATGCCCGCCGTTTTTAGGCCGTCGCCACCAAGACATTACAATATAAAGAAAAAATAGAATAATAAATATTTGGATAAAAATTTGACTTTAAAAGAGTTTTATACTTTTTATTACGCTCTATATTTTTATCATGGAGAGCGGAAAGTGAGAGGCAGTCAGCCTCGTTGTGGGTTGAAAAAGGTACGGTTGGCGACTGCTAAACGTTGTAATTTTGCGATAGACAGATACAAATCTCTAACGGAGGACATCATGGGTGGTCAGAATTTCAATTGGAAACCTTCAGCACCGTCGATTTTTGGTATTTTTTTGCAAAAAGATTTTCCGACAGGCTAAATATAATAAATAACATTATTAGCTATCACGAAATGACGCCTTGCATAACGAATCTGTCAATTACCTTCGACGGTAGCGGAAGCAGTACCGTAACGATGTGTGACGTCACTTCCGGTTTCGCCCTCTGATGACGCCATCTGGCGAGTGATAAAGCGCCGACATCGACCTGTGTAGTATACAAAGTCTAAATAACACTCATTTAATCTGATTACCGCATAATCGATTTCGAAAGTTTGACTAGGCTTGTAGGGAGCATTCAATAACTAAAGACAATGAAGTTTGTTGTACTTCAATTAGGCTTGCTAATATTTAGACAGAATGTGATTTTTAGTCCAACATTGATTCTCAATGCTTAGTAGCCTACTACTGTTGAACGCCCTGTGCTAAATAGCGTACCGGCATTACTGAAATTTAAGCGACGTCTGCATGCACTCTTCACTGTTTTCCGACATGGTGATCCACACAAGACTGAAATACTGTACTCTGAAAATGACGAGCATGCAGCTTACCGGGCGTCCAGTCCTTGACATACAGGTCGTTGACGTATCCATCTGCTTGCATGCTTCCACGTGCAGTCTGCAGCAATCAGCGGTAGGCCTAATTATCACATCGAAACTATCGCATCAGCATCATCATCGTCATATTGAAATACCTTCTTCGGGTATTTTACTGAATCTCGCGGGTGCATGTCGATGCTTCTGCGTCAAGCCGGTGGCGGCGGATCAGAAAGCGAGGAACGCGGTCGAAACTGCATGGAGGCCACATATATAAGCACTATATGGGCCCAGGCTTTTACTTCAGGTGAATATGATCCGGCGTATATCGGCTATCAGTCAGTCATAAGCGCCGGACGTGTAGGCAGGCCTATAGGCCTACGCATGCCACCAGGGCGCTGCCTCAAGAACAGTCTATGACTGCTTGTGTTTTCTCGTGGCCGAGTGGCTGTCAAATTCCACTAAATCTATATACATGAATAAATATTACGTAAATGTGCATACAAAATGGAAATACGCTGCAAAGAAGGAAAGGGCCGTGATGCGGTAAAGCTTCATAATGTGCTATAATTAACGGTCGCAAATTATAAAAGACAAATTAGCCTAAATCTTCTTGTCTATCCTAGGAATAAATTTTATTCAGCTTATCTGAAATTCTGAATGTATTGTTTTGGAGCCCGCACGGAACAAACAGACATACAGACAGGCAAAACCTGTAGGCCCCTAATGCAGCCTATTAGGACGACTGCATAATGGAAACGAAATGAAACGAACGTTCGGTTTAACAACAGTCTCAGTACGCAAAATGATGACACACTGACTCAAAAATAAGGTTTACCACATTCATGTCTAAGCTATAATTAAAATAAGAAGCCAAACGCATTGCAGTTTTACCATATAGGCCTATTTACACCATTTTCGACCATATAATGATTCTACCTTAGTTTTATTAAACGTGGTTGGCCCGTCAGCCAACGGTCATGCTATTGTTGGTCCAACACTAGTTGTACGATGTTGGCCCATCGTAATTTTCTCGTGATTGGCCCCAAAGACGTTTCAATTAAGTATTGATACTTAACTGAAACGTCTTTGCTTGGCCCAATCAAGATTCCTAATCTGAACAAATCTGAATAACATTTCGTACGATTAATTCCCACTAGGGTCTAAATTGCTGATGCGAGTGCTGATTTATTTTGTCTACCTCGTTCAACATGGAACTCCTCCCAGGTCAAAATGAGTCAGGTGCTCCATCCCGCGGTATTCCCGTCTCGAATGACAGCTGACAGCATTCGTATCGTGGGCATCCACGAAAATTTTTTAGAAAGACGAAGATCTACTCTCGAGGCGTTCCAGGCGTCTGTTGAAATGGGGAGTGGAGAGAGTATCTCTTTTTTCAGACGATTAGGGAAAGGCTGCCTTGGAAGAGCGTCGATCGTAAGCTCCCACAGGCTCACAGCGAAGTCCGGATCAGAGCCCCGACCGACAATGAATTTGGTGCTTTTTAGCCTCACATAACGGTGGAACGATGACTAAAGTCATTCTAAAGTCTCAAAAGTTACCCCTTTCGAAATGAGAATACGAGAATGATGACACTGGTATACCGTATACGCTTTCAGCGTAGACCTCGGTAGAAGTAAGACGCCCCTGTAATCCCCGGCCCTCGGTGCTGACGCGTACCGTACGCCACAGCGGTGAAAAGTGGAAGTTCTAACTTGTTGTTCTTCCATTCATTACGCGGCGCCACTATACTCACAAGAACATAGAAACAGCAACAGCAGCTAATTTCGAGTTGAACGTGGAATGGGTGTCAGCTAAATTAGTTAAAGTTACGCGTATATTTTGCTTTTGTCTTCGTAATAAAAAGTCGAATCAAACAAGTTCTCGTAAATAATGTTTTTGACGCGCTTCAGCTATGGCACAATGTGTCGTCTTTCTGTCGTCGTGACAATCGTCTGTCGCATGGCCTTTATTGTGGCTAAACGGTGCAATGCATCAGCAATTTAGTGGGAATTAATCGTACAAAATTTTATTCAGATTTGTTCATATTTGACATTTACACTGTACGATGTTTACGGGGTCACGTTTTACCGGACACAGTGTATGTTCAGACCAGAAAGACGGCCGCACATACGTCGACACTAGATCAACATGGGACTATTTTTTTCTACTTTGGGTTGTGCTTGAGGATGACCTAGGCAGGTTGCCTACAGATTAAGACAAATTTTACTGATCAACAAGAAAGCCCAGCTGTCGCTAGGGAAGACGCGCTACAGCCTATGCCGTTCCTGTTGCAGTAGGCCTACTGACCTCCAAGGTCATCCAAGATCGATGATTTTCATCTTATCTGAAAGGACGTATGCTATTTCCTATTAGTGACCAATAGCAATCTTGGCCCTGTCTCTCACGGTTTCCGAGATACGGTATACTTATAGCTTAAAACTTTTTATTAAAAATTGCGGCCAAACCGCTACAGATAGAGACATGGCAACTATTGAGAGCATATAGGAAGTTACCAGCGCCCTATTCGAAGGTAGCATCGCCTCGACTCCCTACGACTTACCGTTTAATTACAATACCGCACGATTGGCATACCATAGTGCGTTATGACCATTCAAGGTCATCCAAGGTCAATGATTTTCGTGTCATTTAAAAGCCAGTATGCGACTTCCCATTTGTGATCAATAGCAGCGTAGACCCTATCTCGCATTTTTTAGCCACAGTACAATCGTTACAGACAGACGGACAGACGGACGGACGACAACCATGCTAAAGACGCCATACAGCATAGCTGTATAGCGCGTCAAAAATAGCAACAAAAGCAATGAGACAGTCAGCATGACTGGCCTAATCGCTGTGGTGGTCCGTCTTGAATGTCGGTGACTCGGTGTCTAGCTGAACAACACGAGTGATTAAAATAGCAAGTCTGTTGCGTCACATGACGGTGCCGATACCTAGGCCTATCAGCTGTGGCACAGTGCCGCGACGCATGGCTAATACAGGTATGATGTACACCTTGCCGGTGGGTGATTTATTGACGTAAATGACGTAGATGTGCCTGCACGCCGGGCACCCTTTCACTCATCCGTCCGCCCGTCTCTACCCGTAGGGGCAGAGTTGCCTGCAATGTCACCGGCCCAAGCTTGTCAGCCCGTCAGTCAACCATGGAACAGCTTCAGAACGGCCAGAAAAAGCCTCGTCGCAAAAGACGTAAACGTGAAGCTCATCTGGTGCCGGAAAATCCGGCGGATTCGGCAGCTGCTACTGCTGCTGACAACGGCACTTCTCAGCACCGTGTCGAAACCTATCTATCTGCACAGTTGGAATTTCTGGACGATGCAGCAGAAGAGGTGAGAATGCATAGCGTAGGCTAGTGTTCGAAATAATACAGATCGATGAAATAGTGCCACTTATTTTTCGTCACATGTATCTGTCTCAATGATGGAAATTGGTCGACTGAAACACTGGACAGCTCAGCGATGTCTTTATATTGGTTGAGTCTTTGGTTGCCATGGATACGCGCAGGTGCGCCTTCGGGCAGCAACTCTGTGCTGAGGTCATGTCAACACAGACACACACCCTCACCGTCACACACAGCTTGCAATGCATCAGTTATGTCGTAAACGTAGCTTACTTTGTAGCGGTTTACATGCGATAAAATGATTGCGATAAATAATATTTTATTGGGCAACTGGGCTGCATCGCTGAAAGCATCAGTTCCTTAAATTTCTAGACCCAGCGCGCTCGCGCGTTTGTGGGTACATGGATTGTCATCACGAGACGGTGTTCTCCAGCCTTCATGCCTTTCATGCAGCGAACTGGCTTTATAGCATGTTTCTACGTTTCTACGTTTGCTAATAAGTTTCTTCAACTAGACCCTCTTGCATATTGTGCAGGCTTAATATAGGCTTAGATGCGGATGTGAGAGACGGTTTCATCTCGTTAAGTTGAAGCTGTTTGAAACCAATATAATACGTAATGTCCATCATAAAGCGGGAAGGTTACACAAGTTAGGGCCTAACTCAGCTTCCTACCCTCATCGGCGCGGGATGGAAAATGTGTGCCAGCCTAAGAGCTAGAAACGAAGGCCTATAGTGACTGATTGGGGTTGTGATGTGTCTGCTGTACTGTTCGCTAGCACGGACAATGGATGGCCGCATAGTGCGCATGCGGTATCATTAGCTCATGCCAATCATCTGTCATGCACTTCCGATACTGTAATGTGCTTCTGGTCACGAGTCTGCCCTCAAGTGCTTTCTGTAGGCAACAATTATGCAAGTACGAGACCTTTACCGTTACCGGTCGTCATTGAATTTTCAGAAAACACATTTAATAAATACAGGAATGCATTGTTGATATATCGCTGTGAAATTACCGTTCACAAACTTACGAAGCGTAAAAGCGTTGTGGCTCCCTGATAGTGTTTTTTGTACCTTAGACGCATGCACTCAAGTTCACGTTGCAACGTTTAAGCTATTTCGTTAGTCAATCAGTGTTTTTTAGGCGCGAGAGCGAGCTGAGATATGGCGCGTATTAGCTATGGCAATTCTGTCTGTCCGTCTGTCACGACCCGATACTGATTCAAGCCCAGGTGAGATAAAAACTTCACGTTTTCACCGTATGATAGCTTATGAGTTGCTAGTATTTCGTGACAAAATTACATGCCGCTGGGTGAGAGGAGTCCCCTCGAACGAGGGGCGGAAAGAGGGGCACCGTCTAAAAAGAGGTTTTTACCGCTATTGGCTTGTCTAGCGTGAAACTGGTTGCAGATAGGCACAGACATGCTGCTTATCATAACACGTACTAGCGACGAGCTTTTTTAGGGGTGTCAACATCGATGACCGTGAATGACCTTGAACCCCAAAGTAGAGAGTTTTAGTGAATTTTTCTCGATCTCGGGCTGCGACACACATTTCAGAAATGAATTGCGCCGAAATGGCTGGAGATAGACCAGGACAACCTGCGAACAGGAACTGCTATGCTCTCGCCCGTCTCATGAGCATTAGCGCAGAATCAGATTTTTTTGTATTTGCGGACAAAAGCCATAAAACTCTACAAGAATAGAAGGAGACAGAAAGATAAACAAAAATACACATACAAAAAGTTTTTTGTTTGTGTGTGCTTAGCCGCTGTCGTAAAAACTATCTGACTGCATTAATTTAGTGAAGCATGAAAGAAATGCCTCAGCTGTAACGGCGCCCACTTCTGCGTGCATGCGTATTAATCTTTATGTTTATATGTCTGAATGCATTTTAGACAACTCGTAAGACAGGTATAAGCTTAATGCAGGTATCAGACGGCACGTATCTAGACGATAATAATAATATGCAACGGGCGCGTATTGCCGACAGCAAATAGTGTCGGAATATGAATAGACCTACGCCGTATATTACCAACTTCATAACAGCACGCCCGAGAACTTACGTTAGTGGGCGGTGATGGCCCGCGACTATAATAGTTTTGATTTTGGCCTGCGAGCCGTAACGGAACGACGATGGGGATTGAAAATTCGAAATATCAGGAGTAACCAGGTGTCGATGCGATTGGAAGTCACAGCATTTACATGCAGCATGCACCGTTCCGTTAGTTCCACGACTACATTTTTACTAAATTGTGTGTTACTGCCCCCATGGGCGATCAGTGACGTAGCCAAAAAAATTTCCAGAGAAGCCAATATCGGGATGACAGAATCAGACATAATGGAAAACAATACGATGGAATTAGTTTTAGTTTTAGTCCCCATTTTGTCAACGTCACATATAAATCGCATATGGTGAACCCCACAACGTGCCGTTCTGCCAGTTCTGGTCTACTTACGACGCTGTCACTTGAAGTATAAGCTATTGCATGCTTGTTCGTCCTCTAACCCCCATAAATCGCAGTCACTAGAGAAGTATTGTAATTTGGCTGTCGCAGAGAAACAGAATGAGTGCTGTCTTTGTCATACTCGACAAGTTCATATAGTCTTGTACAATTTGCCCAAACTTCGTCCTTTCCCAGAAGCACATAAATTGTGTATATCGGTACATATTACATAAAGCGCTTTATATTAATTAAGTATTCTTCTTCCTGTGCGCTGCAAAGAACGCAGTTTCTTCCAGCGTCCGTTCTGGGCGTTGGTACTTGATGTTGGTGATAGCTGGCGGTGACTCGGACCTCAGAACTGCGCATCATTATCGTCGGCTTAAGCGGCAGGGCAGGCGCCGCATCAGAAACTCATCCGTTACGTCATTCACAGAACAGCTGACGTGGTGAGCGCTGCGACTGGCTGCAGCCGCTGCACGCAGACCACTGCAGGCGCTAACAGACTGACAGCCACTGTGCAATCAGTCTACGCTGCGGACGGCGTATATAAGCCGGGCGCCGGGCGCCCAGACGCTCAGTAACCACGGCCTATCGAGCGAGCGAGCCGGTCGCTTCTCGGTCGAGCTTTTCGGGTTGGTTTGCGATCGACCTTTCGTGCGTGTGGTAGCAGCACCGCGCCGACGGGCGGCAGCGGCACACAGTTACAGCAGCAGGCATCTCCGTGGGTCCGACGGTCCCGGCATCAACACCCCGGCCGACCGTAGCCTCATCTCATCACGCCGTGCCCTCCTGTATCAATATCTCGTCATTCTGCGCTTTGAAGTGTTCTGAGGCACGCCGACGAGATGCCCGTCGCTGTAGAAGTCGGCAACGTAGCTGTAAGTGGACTGGAATTGGCAAGATAAGATAACTGCGTGTTTTTATTATTCTATCGTTTGTTTCTTTTCCATGAAAGAATTCGTGTGTGGCTTTAGGCACACGTGAAATTTTGCCATCGTCGTTGCCGTTACGGTAGTCGATTTAGACATCTACACTTTAATGGACTGATTAGCATTAAAAACCAGCTTTCGTTATACTGCGACTATAGTTGCGTACGTTTGGCCGAAATTTAAAAAAAAACGGCTTTTAAAATGTTAATTTAACGCTCGCCAACCAGAAAGTTAAGTTTAGAAAAGGAAGAGTTTCATTTCTTCAAGATTTTGATTTAAACAAGCAATTAAAGACGTCGCCACACTGGCGACATCTAATGCGACTGTTCACCTAGCTGTGCACATACAGCGCTTACTTATTTCGAATTTTAGTTGAAATCCCACTTTTGGTTGGCGTCGTTATAGTGTTTGCAGTAGGTCAAATTTTGTAGCATACGCAAGCCGTGTAGACCCCTATGCAAAGTATGCTTCATTTTCGGAAGGTTCTCGAATCTCGACGCCCAGTAACCTTGATCTTTCACCTTTTGTGCTGAAAGTTAACACATCGGTTAAGGGTTACTTCTGTCCTAGCTTTGGGAACGTTTATACCTTTTTTGTTTTACAACGCTTTTGGCATCAGGTTTACAGACAGGCGAACGAGCAAGTAATGTGGCTTGTTTGGACGGCCGCATGGCACAGCCAACTTGCGCGGGTATCGCAGTTTGTAGCAGACCATTGCCGCGTGCAAGTGTGCAAGTGTGCAAGTATGCTTCATTTTCGGAAGGTGCAGCTGCAGCTTTAATTCTCTGGTAGAATTATCGTACTTTGGACGTCATCAGCGGAACATTTTGACAGATGAAACAGCCACAAAACTGTCGATGAACGATTTGTTAGCCGCGCAGTTTTCTATGTTAACGCCCATTCATTATACATAAAAATGGCTGCTACTTATACACCAATTTGCCAGTTCCCGATATTGGACAGCAGATCGCAGGCAAATGGCGTTTTGTGGCTAAATGCATATTAGAGAATTTAGAGTAGTTGTCATTGTCAAACACATTGTCATATAAATATTTCTAGCTGCACATTTAACATACCGTGCTGCCGTACATTAGCACATAAATTTAATCACGGCGAGCGGCATGTTAATATATGCGCCGCAACCTTTCATATCTGCGCTGATATGTTACGTTGTCGACTCGACGATAAGCAGAAACACTTTACTGGCATTGTTTTCATTGAATGTTTTGTTGTCTTCACGTGGCATATGGCATGGAGTTGATGAAGAATGAAGAACTGAAGAATTGAAAATAGCTTCTCCACGTGCCGTTATAATAATTAGTGTCGCCAAAATTGTAAACGCAATGGGCTATAAGTCTGACATTTAGCTTTGAATTGAACAGTGCTACGGCATATAGGGTTAATTAAGGCCTACATGTCTGTGATAACTCTGTTTTTAACAATCTTGATTATTATTGCCAATTACGTTAACGGTGGTTATGTGCTATAGCTATCACGAAAAAGCCGACGTTAGTGTTTTAAAGGTAGTGTGGCGACATATGTGATGTGTGATATGATTTTGCAACTTTGTTGCTGAGTGTGTCAGTGAAATAATTTTTAATATCTGTCCATATTTAGGCCTATCACGTTATTAGAAAGATCGACTTTGTTGGGGCTTTGAACTGTTCTGTATGTTTAATCCATTTAACCCATTTATGCTTAGCGTATTCAAAAATGGGACACCCACTTTGACAGTAAACTATAAAATAATGCAGGCACTAATGAGTTAATGTCAGAACTCGGATACTTTCCTGACGGTTTATTTACATGCACTATATATAATCTGTCATGTGCGATTCCGTGCTTTGTCATTTCTTCCCAGCATAATTGTATCGGTCCCGGCATTTATCAAGCGCTAGTTAATTAGCGAATGAATGATGCCAGTTTTGGAACTGCAGTTATAGGCCAGTAGCTTAACTGCTTTATGCTTTAGCAACTGCAGCCTACCGACCGACCGACCTCTCTGGCAGCATTTTCCCGCGCTTGGCTCTACCCTTACTGTTTTAATTTAGGCCTATGCCATCAGCCGCCGGGCGTAGTAGGCCTATAGGCCTACGCTGCCATCGATGAGAACGCCTCAATCTGCGTGTTTACTTCTTCGTTGCATTTCAGTAGGTCGTATACATCAGATTGTAGGCCTATACGTACTTTTATACGCAACGAGAACAGAGAGAGGCAAAAACAGTAGTCTGCTGAGCAGTAACAATATCTAGAGATAAGAGAGACAACTCTCGGACTATCAGATGATGGTTGATTCGAGGATTGTGGCACATGACCTGATGTCTGGACAGCTATCATGGAGTCGAACATCTGAAGGCCGCACGTGGGAAAATCTGGTGAGTAAGAGGAGCGGCTGGGATCTTTTGTGCGCAGGCTTCTCATACCACAAATAAGCTTCAGACATATATAATATATAACCACGAACGAAAATATAGGCAACTATAACTTTCTATATTTTGCTAGTCATAACAGTGCGGCTGTCGCAGTCCTTCGCGGATGGCGAACGCAAACTGCGCAGGTAGCTGGCTAGCTGCGATTAGGCCTACGTCATTTTCTCCACGTTTTGGCGTTCCGTTATTTTAATACTCGTTAAACTCGAAATTGGCACAACGGTTGATGCTACTCTGGTGAACGTTTATAGTGTTTTTTCGGTTTTCACTTGATTTTATTTTAAAGTTATGAGCCCGTTTAGAAAAGAGAGTCAGCGACAGACAGACAAACGAACAGGCATGACCTGTAATGCGGCTTATTAGAACGAGCGCTTAAAATAGAACAACAGTGATGGGGAAATACCGCAAAATACAGCAAAAAAGCTATACGTAAAACTTCTAAATTTGTTCGGGATTGCTGCCATAATTAAGAGGACAGGCAGTTTTGTGTCAAAGAATGTACGAAACATTTCAGCCATAGTGCAGTCTTATTAAACATCGTGTGGTGTGAATGAATGTCGTTTGCATTGCTATGGGCGTTTTCGTGTTGACTGTGGGATTATAACTGTATGCGAAGCTGCGAACGAAGCCACGTAGTGCTAGGCAGAGTTTTACATTAGTAGCTGATCGACAGCTGGCTCGGTGAGAGATGCATTGCATGGTGTTATGACGTATCCGGTACAGACGTCGCTTGTGAATGCGAAATCTGCACTTCGTGCTGGCAACAGTAGCGAACAAACAGCACTTGTGTACGCGGCACTCGAGTATAGCGCTACGTCAGGTCTTTACAATGTTTCCGCTGTTTTAGAAGCAGTGTGGTGGAATGCCGTTAAACTCTATGGATCGTTGAATAAAACTGTGTTATTGGAATAAATTATTGTTCTTTGTTTATGCAAAAGAGAACCGTTTATCACAGGCTGAACGGTAGTTCAAGCCCTGTGTTAACGGCGACTTCTCTTTCTTATGGGAAAGCCAAAAATTCGACTCCCACAGAATCAAAACCCCTGACCCGATTAAGATAAAATTTGGCAGGGTTGATTACGTCGGCGAGGGGACCCGTCGTGCAAAATTTTATGCAAATCCCTCCAAGGGGGGCTTCCCGGCAAATGGGTGAAATATACGCTAAAATTTTTCTAGCTGTACATATACCTTTTTTTCAGAAACTCACCTACAGGTCAGACCCTTCAGCCGATTTTTGCGCGCGATGGCTCAAACGACGCGGTCTCGCGCAAGGATGTGCCTTTTGGGGGTTAAAAAATTTGAAATTAATATTTAACGTATTTATTCAAAAAATTCAAAAAAATTACAATGGG
>Ga0209367_1003732_pt1 | contig 20814 bp, 8 predicted proteins | sample WorMetLIZISLAND2_FD_187412 | JGI IMG/M metagenome (GOLD analysis project Ga0209367, IMG submission 187412) | Marine gutless worms symbiont microbial communities from Max Planck institute for Marine Microbiology, Germany - Olavius geniculatus... ...
GGATTTTAGACATGACCTCACTACTGTTGGCAGTTTTCAGTTGGTGCCATCAACTGACCACAAGGCCTACTAACCGACAAGTGTCGTTGGAATTCGGCTGATTGCTTTTATAGCGCTTATACACTGTGTCCGAAAAAATAAGTCCCTAGACAGCGTACAATATAAATGACGAATATGAACGAATGTGCAAAACACTTTTACGTTTATCTTGTAATAAATTGATATTTGATATTTTTATTGTAAAGTATCTAGGAGGTTACTTTTTCCGGACAGTGAAGAACTACGCATATCAACCAATAACATTTCTGTGCTCCATTTTCCAGTTTCGCATTTTCAATCGCCCCGCATGGACCAATACTGATGGGCTTTTCAAGAGTATCAACGTTGATGACCTTAAACGACCTTGAACCCCAAAGTAGTAAATTACGCCAAATAAGCTGGACATAGACCAGGCAACTTGGGAACTGGAATTGTTATAGGCTGATAAAGTTATCGTCTATGCTGCTCTTCGTGTGCTTAATTTGCGGCAAAAATACAGGAGGTAAACACGTAGGTGTGTAGTGAAAGGCTGAAAGCTGTGAGATTTGTCAACAGCAAACATCATTTTCCGAGTTAATGATGTACGCGCTTCATTAAGTCGAGCTGCGCATGCGATTTTGCCTGCATTCTGCGTATAAATTACAATAAGAAGAACATCTCAACGTCGTCAGAGCAAAAACATCGTCTATAATCCGCATGTCATAATCACTCAAACCTACGCATCCGTGCTAATTGGACTCTGCTCGACTGCCTTGTTGTCTCGTTTGTCATAGATTGTCACACTGTGACATGGACTGCTTATGCGTCACCCGACTTCTTTTATAATAGTTGTTTCCACTGTTACCCATTCAGTTTCACTTTTCCATTTCACTTTTTCATTTTTACCATTTTCACTGCATGTAACTCATTTACTATAGAGTTACGGTCGCTATTCGCTACTGACTAATAATAGAAAAATACATAGGCCTAAGCCTATAGCTTGCCGACGCCAAAAGGTCCATCAGTCTATCGTTAATTTTTAACGCGCGACGCACTGTGCGCTAAGCGCGTATTAGCTGTCGTAAGATCTGTCTGTCTGTCTATCACGACCCGGTACTGATTCAAGCCCAAGTGAAATAAGGACTCAAGGTTTTTATCACAAGATAGCCTATGTCTAGTTTATTGCGATTTGTACCGTGTCTGCGTCGTAAGTCTCATGAGCATTAGCTCAGATTTCCTGTTGGCATATCAAATGCTTAATATCGAGACACCTTGCAACTTGGACAGTCGATTACAGTCGACGGATAAGAAATTATAGCGAAATATCAGATTACATCTTTACCAACGTTACAAACACGATGCCCAGGTTGCCCTCGAGGACTCAGTAGATCAGTCTTCAAGGTCATGTAACATTATAATATGCAGATCGAAAAACTGCTAATTTAAAACTCTGGTTACTGTTGATTGCTAATAGAAACACGTTGTTAGCCTGGTTATCCAGAGCACTTTGTCACAACCTACGATGACCTTAAGAAGATAAGTCAATTTACAAAAAAATATGTCAAAATATATCTCATAAATTCGTTCATTTGAACCAAACTTAGCCCATAATACGAAACAATATAAGGAACAATTCGGGAACATGTCATTTGCTTTAACGTACGACGATCTTAAAAGGTCATCCAGTAGGCCTATTATCCGTACGATTACCACAAAACGTTGAAGTTGACATCTCCAATACACAATGCCATTTAACACGCCTACAGCGTAACGCTTTATGTGTCATTTATGACAGTAATTTTTCAGCTTACACAGTGGGCATGTTGCTGACGATGTGTTTGGTACTGCTACCATTAGTTAATGGCGAAGTCTGCGTACGTCGCTAATGCCCGCTGCTGACGGCATTCATTCACCGCCTCCACACATAGATATTCATCTACGCCGTCGTCTCTAATTATATCCGTATTGCGCTAAGAATGCTGAACTAGAAAGAAACGATAAAATGTCGCCAGACTAAGGCGGAGAAAATGCCAAACCCGCGTGCGCTGATCGGCCGAGCGGACTAACGGTAAAATAAAGCGACGACCGTCTAGTCTAGTTTTTGTGTTTCACTTTACACGTGCATGGCGTTAAGCTCATTTCCGGCCCACAGATCTGCGCGTCAGTGGTCTGTCCTTGGTTCAAGGCTAGGACGAACGTGAGCGGCTTTTTGTGGTTCGCCAGCCAACTCTACTACTTCGCTCTTCTGTGGATTTGTTGGACAACAATTCGTACAAAATGTACAGCGTTTCGACATGTTGGGATGTTGTAAACTTCTTCTTGTAGGTCACAGCTTCTAAATTGTCCCAAACAATTTGTTTTCATTCGAAGAATATGCAAAGCAGCAGATGATACACTGTACGCACTTCAAGTTTACCGTCTTCACAACGTTACAACATATCTAGACTAACGGACTTTGAAAATTTATTCACGCAAGCTAATAGAAGCAAGCCGTGCAATAGGTTTAAGCCTGCAATAATGTAATTTTTGCAAAAGGCTAAAAGTACGTATAGCACTCCACGTTGCCTATACACAGTCACGTCCGGTTGTTTTTCTTTGCTAACTACATTATCACGGTCATCGGTCTTGTCAGTCAACGCACGAGGCTCTCTGATCAAAAACGCGGCGAAGATGTGTAATGAAATTCTGACGCACGGATGTGCTCATCGCTGATCGTCAACAGCATGCGGCAAGGACGACCCACCTAGCCCTTAAGTAGTGTACAAAGCGATAGGACTGAACTGAACTGAACCGAACTGTTTTTCTACAAGCCGTGCAACGCAACGGAATAGAACTGAACTGCAGATTGACATACAGCGTGGAAACGAATTTTGTTTTTGACGAAGTCGTGCGTCCGTCAAATAGGTTCAAACAATCAGAGTTCGCAGCAAGTTCAATTCAGTTCGTTCGTTGTAAACAGGGCTTCGCGCTGCAGTCTGCAGACACCGAGATCGCACTCTGCATAGAACCTTTTTTATAAAAGAGGCATTTAATAAATTCGTAGCCTGACACAACTAAGCAAAAGATGTATACATCGTAGGCTTATTTTATCTATTGTCGAAAATAGTTTCCTCCAACTGAAATGCACTTAGTTTAGTCCAGCTGGTCTTGGTCTCCAAAAATCTGCCATGTAGGTTACGAGGGACATTAAAAATTGTACTCTGATATAGACAAACCTTACAAATGCCATCGACATAGTGTCACTAGTTTGTACCATTTGACAGTATGCACAAGGTGACAATTTATCACGGTATTTAGCTATAGTTGAAATTCATACAAAATGACAAATTTGCTAACGACAAAAAAATTTGCACTGCAAATTTCTTGCTGGTTGCATCAATACCGAAAGTGTGCCATTAATTTTTAAATTGTGTATAATGGTGAAAATATAAACAAGAGTGCGGAAGCCCAAGCCCATCTGTTTAGATATTCTTGTTGCGTACATTGAACGCTTTAATATACACCGTGTCTCAATAAAAACGTGCCACTTTCATTTTTTTTAATAACTCCGTAAAACATTGACCGATTTTGTTAATTTTTAGCAAGCAACATCGTGAAAAAGCTTGACACAAGTAACTGTAGTTTAGCTTATCTCAGCGTAATACTGTTGCTACACTACCTTGTGAAATGCAGAAGTCGTATTTTGGCCGTTTACAACAATGAATTCGTACTGGGTAGCGCATGCGTCGGCTCAGAAATGATTCACCGAATAGCGACAAACAGGAGTAACAGTTATTATCTTTCTGAAAGTTTTTACGTGTTACATCACATCATTTTTATTTTTGCATTTTCTCAAAATGTTTTTCTCCAGCACGAACGCAAGCGGGTAGACGTTGACGCGACTCACCAACAGCACCTTTAGTAACGCGCGACCCAGAGCGGCTAAGTCGTTGTTGATGCGTCAATTCAGTTCGTCGACGTAAGATTTTAAAATAAATATGATTAGTGTTAGATATATAACAAATTTTCAATAATTTTGTTGTCTCGGTGATTTTTTTTGAGTTGATGCATGCGCTCCCCAGAATGAATTCATTGTTGTAAACGGCCAAGGTAGTGTAGTGACAGTATTAAAATGAGACAAGCTAAACTACAGTCATTTACGTCAGGTTTTTTCTTGATGCTGCATGCCAAAAATTATCAAGATCCGCCAGTGTTTCACAAAGTTATTCAGAAAATAACCGTGGCACATTTTTTATTGAGACACGGTGTACTGTCATATCTTATTGTCGAAAATGTCATTATGAAAAAGTGAGAGATGGGCAAAACTAAACATTCGTGAATATCGAACGTGTTACACAAACGTGATATTAATAAAAAGATGTATGCTACGGAGTGTGAAATAGTGATGTTCGACTTGCAAATGGTGGAGTCGCATGACTGAAGTGTGTGTGTACTCGTTCGTACATTGCGTGACGTAAACTTGCTCTGCTCTAGCAGCGATGTAGCGTCTACACGAGGCGTCATGTATTTAGCGGCGTCGGTCGGCAAAGCCGCAGGTGGTAATGCGGCTCGGATAGATTCGCTGTAATTCGCTGTCGGTCAACGTCGCCGAAATTCGTGCTTAATCTGACGACACGCCGAAGGGTTGCTGACACATAGACCCACGACCGACGGTCAGTGGCTTGCAAGCGATTGAGCCGCCGACGTATACGGCCTGTACGATACAGTGTATGTGTGCGCGGGCGCCTAACTCTACAGCTTGGTGACGTAACGGTTGGGACGCTGGACTCACGATCAAAAGGTGTGGGTTCGACTTCCGGTCGGCCTGCTATCAAGCGGTTACTACTTAAATGAGTGACTGTCCGAGGATAGGTAAACCATCTCGGCATATAACTAACAACAAGGTCAACAACAGCACTCAGCCTTTCTTTTCTCCGAAGCAGGTAAATTCATCTATGGGTAAATCGAGTACCGGGCCTGTTTGGCTAGGGTTAAAATGGGGAGCGTTCACCTGTGTCAAGTGGTAGATGACACTGTGTGTCCCATATGGCAGGTGTAGGTCCGCAGCTCTGCAATGGATTTCCCATAAACAGCTGTACAACAATTTAATCTTTTTTAGTTTGATTACTTCCGCCAAGGAGGTAATGTTTTTGCCAGTTTTTGTTTGTCTGTTTGTTTGTCTGTCTGTTAGCAAGATAACTCAAAACGTTATAGACGGATCTTTCTGAAATTTTGAGGGTATGTTCGGCATGGCACAAGCTACCAGTGGTTTGATTTTGGGGATGATCCGGCAGGAATCCTGGATTCTGGATCACTTTGAGATTTTCGTTACCACTGCGTTAAAGGGGGCATAAGGGAACCGCTGGCAAAGTGAATATGGTGACGCCACCTGGCAAATAACATTGCCTTGGCGGAGGTACCTGCGGGCTTCGACTGCTTTCTAGTTTGTTATGGATTTGTTGTACAGCGTGTTGTTCAGCAAATTTTCAACAACTGTTGAAGCAAGTAGAGTTTGGTCGACAGTTTGATTGGCTGTAAGTCTCGTTTAACTGGTGATCACACCTGCCAGCGTAGATGTCAGAAGGTTGATTGAGCGGCTGTCGGAACTTGCGCTCGTTGGTTGCCGTCGTCTAGCTCCAGTATAGCTGATCAACGACTGCGCAAGAGTACCACTGCCAGTTTCTCGTTATTTAGCTTCCTGATATACGAACATCAATCATGTGTGCTAAACGTTGCGTCACATTATCGCCTGTTTCCGAATATAGCAACGACTACGACAGACACGTATTTTTTAAAAACGTTATTGAACTTATAAACTTAAAAGAAAACTTACGAAGTATGAATGATATGATCAGTTACGAATAAAACTGTTACTTGAAACAGATATTAAGCTTCACGGTTTATTAGAGAACAAATCGCTTAACTTGCAGAAATAATAAAATTTAATTTACTATGTTCAGAAACGGTGAATATCTCGCACCTCTGTTCTGTTTAGTGCTTTTTTCTGGACATCTCTTCAGACGTTGGCAAATTTCGTTACTCGGGGTTTGTAGGTTACTGTGAAGCCGTTGTGGCGCCGAGTGCGTAGTGACTGTGTATTTGCTAGCAGTTGGATGCACTTGGTATGCGTCTGGCATCACCTGTGACACTCTCTGTGGGTCGTCCGTCGTCCGAGCTATTCCAGAATCAAATTAGTTACCATTTTCGATCGACGCCGTGGTCTCCCGGCCAGCGGATTCTAATCAAGCCGGCAGCTGGTGCACACCAGCACGGCTGAGCGGACTTGTCAGCAGCTTGCTTCCAGCTAGCCTCTGTAGTTGTCGAAGATTTCGTTTGCTCTGAACTGAAGCAACGCGCAGGTTCGATCAGTGCACAATGTGCCGGAATGAGCGGCGTGCTCAACGCCCTGTGGACATAATCTTCATCACGCGAGCGCCTAAACATTGACTGCCGTGCCGACCGAGTCAGCTGCCAGCATCGCTCACGCGCGAAGTTTGCTTGAATTGAATTTTCGTCACATCGTCAAGTCATCATACAGAACTCTGCTATCGTTTCTGTCTTCGGCAGAGTACACACTGCCAGATCGAGGCTTCTCCACAAAACTAGACTAATTCGCGTGTAAGAGCTTCGACTTTTTGTTGTTTGTGCGATAACCAATCATTCAAAATTGATCAATCAATCATCCAGTCAACCAATTTGTTTGATTCAGAGAACGAAGGCCTAGTATTTACGACCAAAGTACTTGGTTCAAAAAACTTATAGGCTAATGGAGCTGACTCTGATAAAAAAACAAATAGGACCGCCATAGTGCATGTGTTTACAAGCCCCGCTTGGACTGTGCAAGTTTACCATCGGTGTCGCAGGACTGCCAGTGGGGATAAACGGCGCTAGGGTAATGTTGGGTTTGCGTGGCAGATGGACGGCACGCAAGTGTATATGTCCCAGTGAAACTCGAAGCTTAAGCTGTGCTGATTAAATATACACACAACCCCTGTTCTATCTCTCAATTACAGTTCCGTTACTTCACCGTTCGTTACACTCTCGTTTACATGGAATGACTGTACACAACACAGCATTTTTTAAAAACAAAACGCTATGGACTCTGTTTCGTATGTGACATATTTCTTAATGTAATCAACTGACTCGCTGACGGTGTTCAAAATTCCAGTTTGGGTATTGAGTCAATGGTTTGTGTGATTAATTATTTGATTTACTACTTTTACGCCTAATTTTCTGTACTCCTTTCAAATTAACTAAACCATTAGGCATTAACTAATTGGCAGTTTTAGTTCAATGCACTTCTTATTAAGACATAGTATAGACGTTAGCGTTGATACAATAGAAAGTCATATATGCTTTTGTTATAGCGCTATTACCTACGATATCGAATAGCGCTAAAGATCATTTTTATAATGTATTTTTATTATCTTTTTAATGTCTCGGCCAAATGTACCATTTATTAGCTAAAAATAATAAAGCCCAAAATCTATTATGCTATCCTGTCCGCTAGCACGTGCTAGCGAACAGGTCTCGGACAGGTTTCGGACAAGTTCGCTGGTGTCTGCACAGGCTGACGACTTTTTCAGCTCGAAAAACCTGTCTCGGACAAGATAGCGCTATCACGACATGTCGTGATAGTGCTAGCAGGTTCGCGACAAGTTCGCGACAAGTTCGCTGTGTTTTGACGTGCTAGCCAGATGGACTTTAGGAAACGACAGACTACGAACCTGTTCGACACTTCTTTGATACAGTAATTAACTTATTTAGTGTTATGAAACTGTGTGAAAGTCGTCAATTACGTCATTTCTTGCATGCGGCACGCTGCGAATCGTTTTCAGTAGTAATATTAGTATATTACATAATAATAGAACAAAATTTGATAGATATTATTGTCAAAAATAAAAATTAAATTAATGCAGTACAGAAAAAATTTAGTGTGTGAAGCACCGAATTAAATTCGTCAGAGGACGAAAAGGTCACACTGCTCAGGTCAGGTCAATGGGGTTCATGGACGCGAACAAGTCTTCTGTCTTCTGACTTGCTAGCATGGTGGACTTTGGACGAAGCGACACTATCACGACACTATCACGCACGCCTACGTTATTTTCATAAATGCGGCCCAGAAGTCGTATAACGCCGTATAGAATAACGCCATGTGGTAATTTTAGTGGGCTTTAAAGCGCATTTATATTTTAAATGCATTATTTAAAAATGTACATTACATGCTAATAATTATTTTTTCACGAGTAAAAAATTTTATCGACAATTTTTATTATCGTGAAAATCATTTAAGGACACTTAAAAATTTAAGAACACCGCCAAAAAAACTAATTGCAATGTGCATTGTAACAAAAAAAGCACGTAAGCAGCAACAACATTTTGCGCAAAAAATGCACAATAGGCTACTAACAAAAAGCATAAATTGTTAAGTGAGTGACCAGTTTTCGGTCGTTTTGTGCGTAAACCATTTCTAAATCCCATGGATCTTGGCGCGATTTCTCCGCGACAGCTGAGCTTGTTGATATTTATGAGCTGCATCCGACTGACGTATTAGTTCGTCTGCACAGGATTTGCTAAACTTCCGTTGTTCCCCGCTGGTAAAAAAACGTTTGCTAAACTGTGTCCATATAAAGTGCTACTATCGACTGCTGACGTCAAAAAAGTAAAAGCTTCGATAAACATTAATTTTGCATTTTTAAATCTGCTTAGATGCTTTTGAGTAAGCTTAAAATATATACACTCGATAGGTGGCTGTCACTCTTGAATCATCTTGCGCACTTAAGTAATGTCGCAAATTTTACCAAGAACTGTTACGTTCAGATTTGATAAGTTTACTTTTATCTGCTGCAAGCTACGCTCGTGTAAGTGCAGACAATACATTATTATTATCGAGCACAGGGTTTATTTGTATAAAAAAACATGAATGGACATTTTTCACATTTTTGGTCCTGGCTGTATTATTGTTAGACTGCAAAAGTACCAGAAATTTGAGCTAATGCTCACGAGACGCGCGAAAGCATATAGCAGTTCCGGTTTAATAGTTTAGCTGATAATTGGGGTGTTCACGCTAAGTTAATATACAAATATTAAATTCTCTATTTGGATCGCATAGGCCTAACGATAGTTTCGTGGCGCCACCTCGTGAATGATATAGACTTGTGTCGCAGCTCGAAATCGCCAAAAAATCCATAAAACCCCCTATTTTGGCATTCAAGGTCATTCAAAGTCATTGAATTCGGCGCCAATCGATAGCCAGTATACGACTTCCTATTAGTGATTAATAGTAACCTAAGCCCTCTCTCGCACCGTTACTGAGATACAGCGACTTATTGGCCAAAAATCGCGAATTTTGCCCACCCCCTCTAATTTAGCGCCCTTGTTCGGGGTGACTCCTTTCAAATTTATGGAAAAGCTTTACGGTTCCTGAAACTAGAGTCTTTCAGGCAGCCGATGGTAAAAATTTGGTGATCCTAGCTTGCACCGTTTTTGACTGATCCACCCGTGTGCAGACGGACAGAACTGCGATGGCTAAGACGCGCTGAAAGCAGTAGCTGCTTTCGCGCGTAACAAGTGAAAAAGTCGTGTTACGCTATACTTTAGGTTTGACTTGGTTGTCTCTGTATGCTAATGGTTGCCGTATTTGTATTTCTATACGCATGCATCAGACTTTTACGGCGAATAAAAGTTATTACACGACTACGGTCAAAAGTACGAGTATTTAAAGGAGCTAACAATATAGACAGTTTATTGGCGACCCTGCAGCAATGTACTTGTGGTTTCTCTAGTTTGTGCTTGATAATTCAGTATTTGCTTTTAATTACTGTCTCCTTGTATGCTATATTGTGACGTGATTTGGAAACTGTTTTACGTATGCATGCGCGTTTGCTATCATATGCACTAAACTCTTACTTAGTTACTTACTGAGAGAGTAGAGAACGTCAAATACCAGATACACGCAAAGCTCATAGGGTTGGTTGTTGATTACCGGCATTGACCGGTCTCGTCGTGGCATGTCGAGCTCGACACGTGCTACTATGCGGTCGCGTGCCGTCACCTGTAGCGCCGACCGCTGCTGCTGCTGCTGCTGCTGCTGCTGATGTCAGTGACGTCGTTCGGCTTGTGGCACGAAGCATCATTCACGTCCGGTCGCTGTGGTGTAGTACAGTGCAGCAGCTAGTCACTTACTGCCCGCTATTACTCAGTGCCCGTCACTTGGTCTCAGTTCTCGACGCTAGCCACCGTCTGCGTTTGCGTGTGTCCGCGTTTTCGCAACAACGTGATTTGTCGTCGCGATCTCGTTTGTTGCTCGTCGACACAAAATTACGTTGTCTGGGCGACGACTGGCGTAAGTAACGACGACAACGCGGTGGCTAGGCTGGTCCTCGGATTAAGTTGCAAATCGTGCGCGCGCGTTGGCGCGTATATAAAATGTCGTCGACCCGTCACATCCGTTGCGTCCGCTGCGATCTCGCCTGCATCTGAACAGCGTACGTCATCCGCACGTTACGATGATACACAGTTTCTGCAGTTCACGCAACGTAGACGCAGAAAGACTGCGAGACTTGGAGAATCGAGGTCGTTCGCTCGTGGCACCTGAGGTCGGAAGATCGCGTTGAAGATGGAAATGTTCTCGATGTTGAAGCATCATATCGTCGCCGACGGAGCCAACCCCATTACGCAACATTTTCACCTGGTTCGGCAGGTCGCCAGCGCAGGCCAGCAGCATGTCTGGAAGATTTACGACGCCAAGCGCATTAAAGACGGAAAGGTATATAAGCAGTTCTATTTTTCATAATTATTTACACTTTTGTCAAGAAATACACCATAATTTTCAAATTAAAACATAAAAGAACTTTTTAAAAACAACTTTACTGATAACAGTTAGCTGTTCTTGGCTTTAACAACCACAGACTACAGTGTTTTAAAAAATATCCTTTTTTCTTTGCGCTATAACCATAACTTGTTTTATCCCAAACCGATTTTCGATGATATTTAACAGAACTGTTGCCACGGATGTTGCAACATGAAAAAATGCTGAAGTGGTTTGGCTTGATTTAGACATTTCTATATATTTTGCACTGACACAGTCTCGATTAGAACGTGTCATTAGTGTGATGTTAGAGCGTCTGCACCTGCATGCGTAGTCTGTCATTTGTTTTCCTCGTCGACGAAATATTGACAATAAAATATTGACGAATCCTCTTCCGAAAAAGAACGCGATGGCTGATGCATCACTACGCAGGACATCGCCGAGTGACAGCAAGCACTATGTCCCGCGCACACAGTATTTTATTGACTGATGCAACACAAAATGCCGTGATAACATAGAAGTATTGGCTGCTGGCGCCAAGTCAATACAACAAAGCAAACAGTGCCCGCGTGCATTGAAGAACAAGCTTAACATTGTTTTTTGTTCAGTCGCCTGCAGAAAGTGTACGCTATAAGAAAAAATTTGAGCACATATACGCGAAATGTTTTAACTTTAAACTGCAGAAAAGTTTATACGATGGAGTGTAAATCTGAAAGTGTTATCATAAAACCAAAAGCGTGGATAATTGTTCGGAAAAATTTAGTGAACCAACAACACGTTTTTCGAACATTTTTACTGCCTCTTTATAGATAAAAATACGATTTTAAGAAACAGGAGGCATCGCAGGCAACTTATGACCCGCATATCTTATCTTGCTCATTTTAATTTTACTATACGTGTGATGTTTTGAGTTTTGACTTGTTTTTTATTTCATGTTACTGCCTCCCACTAAAAGTGTTGAGAAAGGCGCGGTCGGTCGTTCGGTATGACTGGCAAGCTTTAGAATCGGATATCGACATACGAGCCGAATATGCGGTGGCAGTGGATAACATTCCAAGACATTGACGCACTGGATAGTCTGGAACAGAAATGGAGTACTTTCAGCAGCAGGCACTGGTGATTTCCGCAAAGGAAGTTCTGCCGAGGATGCGAAGGACTGCAAAGCAGTCGTGGATAAAGCAGAAAATTTTGGATCGGATGGAAGAACGCAGAAAAGCAAAGTTAATGGATATGGATTTATACCGTAAGTTAAACAAAGAAGTCAGAAAGATGTGCAAGCAGGTTGGAGAAAAGTGGTTTAACAAACAATGCGATGAAATAAAAGTCAATCCAAGAAATATACACCAGAAAATAAAATACATTGTGTACAAGAAGAAAATAGCATCAGGACATTGTGTAAAAGCAAAGAATGGAAGTGTGTTGATTGATCAGAAAAACATCCAGGACATATGGGACGAATATATTGAAGAGTTGTACAACGACAACTTGACATGACATGACATTCTTTCACATTCTGTATATTTTGCAGTTGCGGTTTGTCGGTTGAATACGTCTCATATTTGATTTGATTGATTTGACCTGAGAACGGTTTTAAGACGATGCGCAGCGTAACACGATTTTTGTGCCTCGTGTTACTGCAGCGCATCGTCAAGGAGTCACGATCGAGCCACGACAAAGACATATGACGACAGCGTCGGCTAAACAAGGCTGCATTGCGACGATTGCACTGTGCAGTGACTGATGACTGCCGCTGCTGTTGCGGCTGCGCTGTATTTTTGTTGCGCGACGTACCGGGTGGGCCAAAAAGTGACACCCCTTTCAATTACATCAATATAAAACCATGTAAGCTGCAAAACATCAGCTATATAATATTGTTTGAACAATTTTAACAGTTGCTACTAATTATTCAGGCAGTGTTTAATGCGCTTATCCCCCCAAAAAACATTTGCTAATTTGTTTTGAACCCAAACAGCGTATCTTTTCATGAAATTGTAATCAAACAGCGTTCGTCGTCAGTTAGTCTAACCACCGTGACGAAATTACAGTCTATTAGCATAAAACAGAACTTGTTTACATCGGCAGACAAAAACGATGCCATTAAATGAGAACTGTAGGCGAGTAAACAAAAACTGTGAATATAATGCATGAAACAGGGCAGGAAACTCGAAAGCCACAAGGCTGTCACGTTTCTGGCCTACCCCGTTGGTGCCACAGCAGCGGCGACCGGGCTTTGTACGAACGCTGACTTAGCGTGCGGACGACGTACACTAACCACGATTACGACGACACGGCGCCGCATATAGCCGACGACGTCAAATTCGCTTTCGCAGAATCGACGACCTCAGAGCGATGAGCTGAATGCCAATAACGCACGACTAACTGTAGGCGTTCGCTGCAACGCCCACCGGCACTGGATCTTCACGAATTACGCCTGTCGTCTTTCCTGTGCCTCGCAGGCGTACATCAGTGCGAGAATCGAACCGGCGACACAGAACGCATGCAACAAGTGATGGGATCAGGCCCGGTAGCTACGATTTGTCACGAAATTGTTGTACAACACGTTGCACGACAAGCTGCAGTCTACGACAACGAATCGAACTGTTGAAGTTTGGGATAAGCTATATGTACATCTGCTGTCAGTCAGTTACCAGCTATATCCGGCTGTCTCAGAAATACTCTGAACGACAGGGGTCTCAAACTCTACGTGTACGATCTATCGTAATTACTATGCAGTGTTTATAAAAATTACTGCACCATTTTACAGCAGTATTGTCAACGTTTATACTCATGTTGTTTTCATGTATCTTGATGTTCTATGTTTTCGCCAGCGGTTTTATTAATAAAATTTTTTAGCACAAACATATCACGGTAAACACGCAAACTTCTATTGTACTATGCGCATTAAAATTATCGTCTAATACATCGACCTGCCAGCAAGTAGAAGTATTAAACAGGTATATCTTCACCGTGATTTGTAGGTTTGATTATTCTACATCCGAGAGAGATGAGTCCTTCGCTGTGAGTCTCAATTCCAATTTTTTTAGTGCCGATAAAATAATTAGAAGAAGCGTAACATATTGCTTTGCCCAAACAAAATACCCCGCGTTGTAATAAAATAGAGCGCTACTGAGGCGCGGCTGAAAATGGACAGAACGGAGGAACCTAGAACATCGCATAGCATCATTAGCCTTACACCACCATTAAGGTCTCCAGGTTTCAAAGACTGCTTGCTTTGATGCAGCTAAGATCAATGGATATAGACTGAATACTGAGCAGCCGTCACTGAAACAACGACAAAACGGTGACTGATTACAGTGCAGGAAAACTAATTTAAAGCGAATACGGTCGTCATACTTCCAATGACAATATTGGACGTTACTTTATTGTTGGGTACTGTTTTTTGTTGAACGCTATTAATTTTTATTTTTTCTTAGTTTTGTTGTTATTTATATTTTTGTTTTGTTTTTGTATTTTTGTTTATTTTCCCCGTGGTCGTTTCTTTTTCTCTCATTTCAATCTTCTTTTAAAAGAATGAAAATGTGGCATGTTTATATTTTCCTACTTTTTATCCTACTGTTAAAGTTTAGCGTCTTTTTCTTTCGTAAAATTTTATTTGTAAAATTTTTATAGCTTATTTCGATAATCATACGCATCACTCTGTCTTTTGTGTCATGCTGTTTGAACTTTGAATTTTAAAGCGTTTTAAAACGTTCTATTAATTTCGTCGGCATCGTCCTGAACAGTGTCTTCCATATTCCCGTTTCTTGTATGAGACTTGCTTTAACTTGTTCCGTTTTATAACGTTGAATAACTGCATTTGGTTTTCTGGATCCCTATACATTTGAGTACGGAGTCTACGGTACGTGTGCTCTGTAGCTATCGATCGTGACGCAGTGTATGAGCGGCTGGTGCTCAACTTGGCCCTTGTCGTACGACGGTCGTGTCGTAGTGGTAGCGGCGGACAAAGCTAGAGATTCGACGACGTCGGTACATAACGACCATAATTAGCAGCATCGTCGAATGCCGCAATGTGCACTGTAGGCATATAGATGACGCTAAGATGCTGCGTCGAATAAACCTACGCCTACCGGTAAGAGATGTGCATGGGAATTGGATTCCCATGAGAAGAGGATTTTCGTGGTATTCCGTAGGAACTGGAATAAAAAGAACATTCCCACGGAAGCGGGAATGACGTAATGAAAATGGGAGTAATTGAGAATACTGAAAACCTTTTTGCACATTTCTATTAAGGCTTACCGATATAGCCTGCCGCCTATCGTTTGATACTGACCGAGTCGGACTGACCTCTTTACTCACATAACCAGAAGAATGCATCGTGTCCGATTTAGTGATTGCTGACAGTTTTATACCGATATTGTAAACTGCCGAAAATTGCTGCCATTCTAAATCATGTCGTAACGAAGTAAAATCTAAACAGACTTTTTAGGGGAGGAGCAATATTTCCGTTTGGACCAGTGCTCTCTGTCCGCCGCTATCGCTGGCGCTATCTATAGAGTATTGCCGGGTACCAACACCGATAACGCTACTGCGTCACAGCTCGTACATCACTCAGAAAAGCACTACACTGTGCTATGAAGATAGACGGCAGAAGACAGACTGATGCGGGATGACACGAGTTTTAGCAGCCTGCTGGTTTCAGCGGCTGACGTATATACGGATCATTGATGATGACCGACAGCTGTAGGTGCGCGTCGGTCGTAAATAGCGCGCTGACGCTTAATCCACTGGCCACGCCGGGCGTCGGTGACGTGGAAGCTGCCTGGCTGGAATTAATGCTCATCGTCGGCGGATTATTATGCACGCTGATTGTGTCGTTGCCCGTGGCCGGCTATGTGCATCCAACTGTCCTAGCTCCGCGCTGCCCGACCGACCCGTCGGTATCGCCATACGACCGCCACTACCCATCCGACCGTCCGGTCGACCGAACGGCCGCCAATTTACGGCCGGTGGTTTCCGGAGGTGTCCGGCCAACCGTCCGATCCCGTGCAATTGCGCCGCCGCTCGGCCTGCATTTTGACCACTTTCGGCTAAAAGCGCCTCACAATTTATTAGCCGGACTTAGAATTAACGCGATTAGATGCGAGACCGGCGGCGCGCTAATGCGCCCATTTATATACATTTTCGCTTCCATACGGACACAGACTATTTTGTTTCACTTCTCGTTAGCTGCGATAAACGATAAAGATTTGCATCGAAATAAGAGGGAAACGAAACGAATGCGAGTGTACAAGTAAGCTTAGCTGCACGTCTCGAATCGCAAGAGCGAAGAAACCCGAATCAGCGTTTTGACAATGTTTTCTACCTTATGTGCAATACTGTACCGTTTCTCAATAAAAGACGTGCCATTTTTGTTTTTTGGAATAACTCCGTGAAACATTGGCCGATTTTGATAATTTTTGGCGTGCGGCATTAGTGAAAAACTTGACACAAACAACTGTAATTTTGCCCACCTCACTTTAATTCTGTCTCTACACTACGCTGTGAAATGCAGAAGTCGTAGTTTGGCCGTTTACAACAATGCACGGGTAGCAGGCGTCAACGCAAAAATCACTGAGACCTCAAGATCATTAAAAATCTGTAACATATTTAACACATATCGTAATCACTTTAGGATCGTACTTCGACGAAATGAAATGGCGCATCAACAGCGAGTGAGCTGCTCTGGGTCGTGCGTTATTGAACGTGCTGTTGGCCGATGGCGTTAGCCGACGCATGCGCTACTCAGCATGAATTCATTGTTGTAAAAGGCCAAATTATGACTTATGAATTTTACAAGGTAGTGTAGCAACAGTATTAAGGCGATATGGGCTAAACTACAGCGTTTACGTTAAGTTTTTTCGTGATGTTGCGTGACAAAAATTAACAAAATCGGCCAATGTTTCACAGAGTTATTTAAAAAAATAAAAGTGGCACTTTTATTGACACACGGTGTACTCTTATTACTGTTGAAAATTTTTTGTCCTGTCATTTTAAAATAAATCAGTGTTTACAATTGGTCAATCTTTTGAACTTTTGATAAATTTTTAAAATAATTTAGAAATTTTTCAGTTTTTGCTTGGCTGCGGCTACACTTCGTGCATTGTGCTCTAGTCATTCCCAGACAAAGTCATAAAACGGCTACGACCAAATCTGGATGGAAATTTTCAGTGGTGCAGAGTTGCAAACTGAGCTGCGGGACGTTGTTCAAGGAGTAAAAGCATTAAAAATATCACGCACCGACGGCAGCCTAATTTAGCTTTTGAAAGTAGAATGTGACTGAATTAAAACAAGTAAAATTTTAAAAAATAATCTCAAAATGATACATCTAAAACAATCATTTGTTGTGTAGGCCTAACTATGCAACTGTGTCTTTGTAAAATAATCAGTAGCTGTGTACGAAATGAGACATATTTGCTGTTTTAATAATAACGTCGGAAAACTAATCAACTGAGTTTAATAAGCAGCTGACACTCCGCACATATGGCTTAGCATGCTTCACGATGAAATCAGGAATATTTGCTAATAAACTAGCCCAAATGTGCTTGCTTGAAACCATACACCAAAGCGAATAGTGGATAAAGTCAGTCATAGTACACGCTGCGAATCGACTGATTTAGATTAATTAATTAACGAGAAACAGACGTGACTCGATCGGCTACTGTGTCGAATAACGTAGTGTTATCGCTATGTAGTCGTCGCTGACAGCAGTAAAGCCAGCATGGAGCAGTCGAAGCAACAACGCTTTCCCGCAGTTTTAGTGGCATCTTTTCCAAATAACACAAATACAATTTTTTCTTAAGAATCGTAGAGACAAATGGTGCAGATTTGTGACAGCTACAAAGAATTAACTCAGATACCGTAACTAGGCTACTACACTATGTCCGGTAAAAAACTAAGCCTCTAGACAGTGTACAATAAAAATGTCAAATCTTAACGAATTTAAATAAAATATTACACATTTAATCCATAATAAATTGTTGAAGCGACCACTAAATTTCGTTGAAAAAAACTATTTTTTTACAGCTTCATTAGTTGTTGAATATCGATAACAAATACTCCATTACCAATATGACGTTACATAAGCAAATTTTACTGTAGTCTGTACATTTGCGTAACTCTAACAAGCAACATTTGATTCTGGCAAAATTAGACGTCAACAACGCATCATTTTTTGACAATCAGCTTGCCAAATTGCAGTTAAATTTGTTGATGCAAACTATAGTTACAGTGTTTTTGTAAGGTCACCTCCAAAACGTAAAGTGTCCAGTATTACTGTATTAAACAACTGTACGGGCAGTTTGTTTAATTCTGACAGTGTCTACGGTTTGCTGGGAAATATCTTGATGAACTTTTTAGGCACCATACCCTCTATTTTTTCTCAGCAGTTTAATTAAAACACGATTTCTACAGAGAATATCATTTTGTTATTGTTTACGTTGATTGCGTCAACAAACGTCACTTATGATCGAGCGACTGCAGTAGACTATGTAACGCCATATTGGTAACGGAAGTATTTTGTTGTCGATATTCAACAGTTAATAACTCCGCTAAGAAACAATAATATTTTTTAACAAAACTTGGGAATCGTTTTAGCAATTTATTGTAAATTAAGCGTACAAAATTTTGTTGAGATTAGTTCAGATTTAACATTTCTATTCTAGAATGTCTAGGGATTTACTTTTTTACCGGACACAGTTTATATAAGCAGTTCGTCATGGGTTTTAACGAGAATCATTAATCATGAAAAGACCAAATGAAAACAAAAATATCAAAAAGTGGGTTATGGATATTAAAACTTATAATGTTATTAAAAGAAAGACAACTGAAATTGCCAGGATAATAGAGACTAGCGAACTTTAGAATAGGTATTAAGGCTCCACAGTTGGAGCTGAGCTGTTACAAAGAAAAGCCGGGGCGGTGCAAGAACATTAAGGCCGCAGGCCGAAATCGAGGCCGCAGGCCGAGTTGAGGCTTGTATTCTGTCCGCTTGTATTTTTTAAAGTACAGACATACGACAAACCAAAATGTTTTCGATGAGGCTTTTTTATGACGCAAACTTGGGAGTTGTGGACGTTTCACAAGGATTCCGTAATTGTCGGAAATAGTCTCTATACTTTTCCTAACTTAACGTCTGCTGCGGCACTTTATCTCAGTCTATGATGATCACTCTACTGACAACTGACATTCACATCTGTAAAAGACAGACGGTCGGCGGACGCAGACAGGAAAAGGCATAGACCCATCGTTCTTAGTCTTCCTAACGCCAAACGTACATTAAGCGTCTCGTCCGATACAGCAACAGCGAGAGACGGCGAACGGGTAAGAAGCGGCGTCGAGCATCTTTTGAAGGCGACTGCCGACAGGAATACAGAGTAGAGCTAGCTAGTGGCCGGACGGACGGCAGCCGTCGCCGCTGTGTCGCAAGATTAAGCACTGCATGGGCTGGCTGCAACGGAGTTGACCGACCGACCGGCCGACGAGTTTTGAGCGGATGGAGTCCCATCCAGCGACGACGACGACGATGATGATGATGACGATAAATTACGTACTTGGAGGATTACGGCGGCTGCGTGTGGACGCTGGTTACAGAGCCAGATTGAGGAGATGATGACGGAAGGAGAGCGGGGTGCGGCCGGGATGATAGTGACGATAGCAGCGGTTTAGCTGTGATTGATCGTAGCCTATATGGTGTCACATTAAAGACACCGGTAGACTCGCTTCGGTGTTATCCTGACGAATGCGTTGTGCACTGCGGCAGGTTGCGAACCTAGCAACGACACGTTCTGCCTGCGTGCTGGTCGCAAAGCCACTACATGTACTAACCATTAAAGACTGAATTCAGCGGTGTGGATTACGGCCGCAGTTGATTTAGAGGACTGGACTACAGAGGATTAACGATGCACGACGTCGGTGCGCTGTCATCTCTGTCGACTAGGGCTTCAGAATCTACAGAATGGGGTTTTGAGAATCGAACTTATTGGAAAGGGTTAACTGCCAGTTGTTGATAGAATTGTTTTCACAACAATTATTATAGCCTAGTACTACAGTATAAGTCTACATTGTAAGACACGTATAGGCTATTTATGTTTAGCGCTCTAACGAATAAGGTAAAGGCTTAGTGTGTACTGCGTGTTTTGTACTATAAAATAAGTTATTTTTACTTAAGTGCTTAAAATGCGCTCGATTGCCGGCCACCGTGGCCGGGATGTGCTTGGGCCCGCTATGGGAAGTTTACGGGTTACAGCCTTTTCTGGGACGCCTTAAAAGGATTACATGTAAGAGAGAAAAACAAGTATTGAGAAGCGGATCAAACAAAGAAAAAGAATCATTGAAATGTACAGCGATACTGAGTCGGTATGAGTAGGCTAATCGCTGCATCTTATCCGCTCGTCTTTTTCGTCTGACAACTACGACATATACCAAGTGACGCAAAAAACGTCCCGAAATTTGCGTAACTATAAGGGCGCGTATACTTTATAAAGATAAATTTCCTTTCGCACATTTGAAGACCAATATGTACTCTTACTTACTTATAAATTTTAATGACTTCACTAATGACACCACTGAATGCCGCTTAATGACGTAAGACGAGTTTAAAAAATCCAATTATGTAAAGACAGCGTTTTATCATGCTGCATCAAAGCAATTCAAATTTCCTTCGACACAAGACGCCCGATTTCATCAGCTCACAAAAATGTACACCGCATTTAACAGATTTGAATCCCCACTTATTATTTAGTTTTGGATACCTGGCAAGAACTTGTCTATGTCTGTCAACGAATGCGTAAACCGTTTTTCAAACCTCAAAGATCTTCAGAATGTTATCAGAGACAAATGGCATGATTTCGACGTCAGACAACCAGAATCAGAAAAGCCATATAGCAGTGGAAAAAGCGTCTAGCAGCAGTAGCAAAGGAGAACGGCGAACCTATTCAGCACATTTTCAGCTAATTAGTTGACTGATGATTCGGCCTACTGTGACGTTTTGGCGTAGCCTGCGTATAAGC
>Ga0209367_1003734_pt1 | contig 20812 bp, 14 predicted proteins | sample WorMetLIZISLAND2_FD_187412 | JGI IMG/M metagenome (GOLD analysis project Ga0209367, IMG submission 187412) | Marine gutless worms symbiont microbial communities from Max Planck institute for Marine Microbiology, Germany - Olavius geniculatus... ...
GCCCGAACTCAAATGCATTGGCATACGCCGAACGCGCATTGTCGACTTGCGGTAGGTCAATATGAGCGCTTATAACTTTGTTTGTGGTGGACCGAATTTCACAAGTTTTTTTTCAACGCCGAAAAGATCGTTCTCGTCAACGCCGTTTAAATTATTTCGCTATCTTCATCGTTTACAGAAATATTTGCGCTCAAACTCGAAAATTGTCGTAAATCGCACCGATTTTTAAACATTTTTTGCCTTCCCAAATTTTAAAGTGGGCTGTGCCTTCAAACGTCGTACATTCCAACCTAAAGGCGCCTCAAGTGCCAAAGTTTCGTCTAGCTACACCTCGTTACTCTAAAGTTATAGGCGCTCATTTATTGAATTTTAAGCCAATTTTTAACCCCCCTTTGAAAAAGGTTGTAAAATAGCCCCCGTTTCCGGTGGGGGGTGCGGTAGTAAGACTTGGTAATTCTCTAGCGCGTGTAAAATTTTGGTGGCGGTGCACCCCCTATGGGCCAAAATGTGGTCTTTCGAAAAATGTGCTTTGGGTAAGTTAAAATGAGCGCTTATAACTTAGTTCGTAAATGACCGAAGTTTACACATTTTTTTTATTCAAACTTTATCGATTTCAGAGATATTTGCGTTCAAACTCAAAAGTTGTTAAAAATCGCACCGATTTTTAAATGTTTTTTGCTTTCCAAAATTATAAAGGAAGCGGTGCCCTCAAAAATTGTACTTGCGTTAACACACCAATCTAAAGGCTCGTAAAGTGCCAAAGTTTCGTCGGGCTACACTCCCTAACTCCGAAGTTATAATCGCGCATTTATTACATTTTTAGCCAATTTTTCACACCCTGCCTTTAAAGAAAATTGTATGGGGCCCCCGTCTCCGGTGGGGGTGCGCAAGTAAGACTTGGTCATTTTCTAGCGTGTGTAAAAATTTGGGGGCTTAGCACCCCCTAGGGGCTGAAATATGGTCTTTTGAATAATGTGACTTAGGGCAGGTCAACATGCGCGTTTATAGCATTATTCGTAGTAGACGAAATTTCACAATTTTTTTTGTTCAACGCCGAAAAAACACTTCGCGTCCACGCCGTTTAAACTTTGTCGTTATCTTTATCGGTTCCAGAGATATTTGCGGTTAAACTTGAAAGTTGTCGTAAAAAGTACTAAATTTTGGACGTATTTTTGCCCTCTTAAATTTAAAAAAAACGGTGACTTCCAAATGTTAAAATTGCTTTTACACCGTAACCTAAAGACACGTCAAGTGCCAAAGTTACGTTCGGCTACACCCCCTAACTCCGAAGTTAGAAGCACGCATTTATTGCATTTTAAGCAAATTTTTGAGCCCCCCCCTTTAAAAAAAGTTGTAAAGAAAGCACCTGTCCGCGGTGTGGGGTGCGTTAGTAAGACTTGTTCATTTTCTAACGCGTGTGAAAATTTGGGGGCGCTGCACTTGCTAGGGGCCAAAATATGTTTTTTCCGAAAAATGCGTTTTCGGTGGGTACAATTCAACATCGAGATCTTAAAGGTCATTAGACCGAACTTCACCGGACTTGCTTCGTTCAACGCTGTCCAACGAGTAACTTACCGATTTTAAATATCTTTATCAGTTTTCGAAATATTTGCTGCCGACCTTCGAAGTCAACCGAAATCGGGCCAAATTTTGCATGTTTTGGCTCCTAAAAATTTTTTGGGAATGCTACCCTAAAATTTTGGACAGGCATTAAATAACTGGGCCTAGTACTGACCATTGTGCAAAATTTCACGCCGGTCGGCGAAATTCATTCATTCGAAATCGGGCTAAATTTTGCATGTTTTTGGCCACTGAAATTTTTTTTAGTGTGCCCCCCATAATTTTAGACCGGCATTATGAAATTAAGCCTAGTACTGACCATCGTGCAAAATTTCACGCCGGTCAACTTACGCATCTCGAAGATTTCGCGCGGGAAAAAAAACTAAAAATTTGGAGCAAAGCCCAACGTGAGTCCGCCCGGCGCTCTATGTCCGACTGGGGGAAATTAGTGGAAAGTAAATTTTCTTCGGCATCAAAGTCTCGTGGCCCATACTCTAATGCATTGGCATACGCCAAACGCGCATTGTCGACTTAGGGTAGGACAACATGAACGCTTATAACTTTGTTTGTAGTAAACGAAATTTCACAATTTTTTTTTGTTCAACGCCGAAAAAAGCTATTTTTTGTCAATGCCGTTTGGATTTTTCCGCTACCTTTATCGGTTTCAGAGATATTTGCTGTCAAACTCGAAAGTTATCGTAAACGTACTTAATTTTGCACGTTTTTTGCTCTCCCAAATTTTAAAGAAACGGTGTTCCAAAATTTGTACTTGCGTTAACACTCCAACCTAGAGGCACGTCAAGTCCTCCTACACTTCCTAGCTCTGAAGTTATAAACGCGCATTTATTGCATTTTAAACCAATTCTTGACTCTCATTTAAAAAAGTTGTAAGGGGGCCCCCGTCCCCAGTAAGGTGTGCTCTAGTAAGACTTGGTCACTCTCTAGCGCGTGTAAAAATTAGGGGTTGAAATATGTTTTTCCGAATATTGCGTTTTCGGTGGGTACAATTTCAAATTTTTATTTCCATGGTTACTGGACCGATTTTTACCGGACTTGCTTTGTCTAACGCGGGAGAAATCGATGTCGAAACAGTAACTCACCTATTTTGAATATCTTTATCCGCTCCGGAGATATTCGCCGCCGAACATTGAAGTCGACCGAAATCGAGCCAAATTTTGGATGTTTTTGGTTCCTGAAATTTTTTTAATGTGTGTCCCCCAAAATTTTGAACCGGCATTATAAAACTCAGCTTACTGTTGACCATTGTGCAAAATTTTACGCCGGTCGACCCACGGAACTCGGAGATCTCGCGCGGAAAAAAAATAAAAAAATAGAAATTTGTCGCAAAGCTTGACGTAAGTCCGTTTGGCGCCCAAAGTCCGATTGGGGAGGGAAACTTAGAGGGGAAGGGGTAAAATTTCCCAGGCATTAAAGTCAAGTGGCCCGAACTCAAATGCATTGGTATACGCTGAACTCGCATTGGCGACTTAAGGTAGGTCAACATGAGCGCCTATAACTTTGTTCGTAGTTGACCGAATTTTACGAATTTTTTTTGGTCAACGAGGAATGAAACTTTCTCGTCAACGTCGTTTAGATTTTATTGCTATTTTTATCGGTTTCAGAGATATTTGCGGTCAAACTCGAAAGTTGTCGTAAACGTACTAAACTATGCATGTTTTTGCACTCCAAAATATAAAGGGGGGCGGTCCCCCAAAATTGTACTTTTGTTAACACCACAACATAGAGGCACGTCAAGTATCAAAGTTTCGGCGGGCTACACCCCCTAACTCCAAAGTTATAGGCGCTCATTTATCACATTTTAAGCCAATTTTTGACCACCCCCCTTAAAAAAGTTGTATGATGGCCCTTTTTTCCGATGGGAAGTGCGCTAGTAAGACTTTTTTAATTTTCTAGCGCGTGTAAAAATTTGGGGGCGCTGCACTCTTTAGGGGTTGAAATATGTTCTTTCGAAAAATGCGTTTACGGTGGGTACAATTCCACATCTAGATCTCCAAGGTCACCGTACCGATTTTTACCAGACTTGTTTTGCCTAACGCAAGAGGAATAGCAGTCGAATGGGTAACTTACCGAATTTAAATATCTTTATCCTTTCCGGAGATATTCGCCATCGAACTTCGAAGTCGACCGAATTCGGGCCAAATTTTGCATGTTTTTGGCCCTTAAAAAATTTGGAAAGGTTCTTCTAAAATTTTGAAGCAGGATTATAAAACTAAAGGCAGCAACGAGCATCTTGCAAAATTTTTGCGGTGATCGGCCGACGGAGCTCGAAGATTACGCGACGGAAAAAAAATAAACCGCAGTAAAACATAAGTCTGCTCCGCAAGCTATCGCTTACTGGCGGACTAATAAATATCTAGACTAAAACATAAGTCCTAACGAAAACTATCGTTTCCGGGCGGACTAACTAAAAAATTTGGGGCAAAGCCCAACGTGAGTCCGCCTTACGCCTTAAGTCCGACTGCTGGAAATTAAAAGGGGGGGTAAAATTTCCAAGACATCAAATCACGTGGCCCGAACTCAAATGCATTGGCATACGCCGAACGCGCATTGTCGACTTTGAGTAAATCAACATGCGCGCTTATAACTTTGTTTGTAATGGTCGAAATTTTACAAATTTTTTTGTTCCAACGACAAAGGATCTTCCTCGTGAATGCCGTTTATATTCTGTCACTAACTTTATCGATTCCAGAGATATTTGCGCTCAAACTCGAAAGTTGTTGAAAATCGCACCGATTTTAGCATGTTTTTGCCCTTTATAGTTATAAGGGAAAGCAGTGCCCCCAAAAGTTGTACTTGCGTTAACATTTTAACCTAGAGGCTCGTCAAGTGCCATAGTTTCGTCGGGATCACTCCATAATTTCGAAGTTATAAGCGCGCATTTATTACATTTTAAACCAATTTCTGACCCCCCTTTGAAAATAATTGTATGGGGGAGGGGCTTTGTCCCCGGTGAAGGATGCGCTAGTAAGACGTAGTTATTTTCTAGCGTGTGTAAAAATTTGGGGGCGCAGCACCCCCTAGGAGCCGAAATATGGTCTTACGAATAATGCGACTTAGGGTAGTTCAACATGCGCGTTTATAACTTCGTTCGTAGTGGACAGAATTTCACAAAATTTTTTCGTTCAAGCCGAAAGAATCTTACGCGTCAATGCCGTTTAGATTTTGTCGTTATCTTCATTGGTTTCAGAGATATTTGCGGTCAAACATGAAAGTGGTCGTAAAATGTACTAAATTTTGGACGTTTTTTGCCTTCCCAAATTTTAAAAAAGCGGTGATCCCCAAATGTTAAATTTGCGTTAACACCGTAACCTAGAGGCACGTTAAATGCCAAAGATTCGTCCGGCTACACCCCCTAACTCCGAAGTTATAAGCGCGCATTTATTGCATTTTAAGCCAATTTTTGAATCCCCGTTGAAAAAAGTTTGAGGGAGGTTCCCGTTTGCGGTGGGGTGTGCACGAGTAAGACTTTGTCATTCTCTAGCCCGTGTGAAAATTTGGGGACGCAGCACTTTCTAGGGGCCGAAATATGTTCTTTCGAATAATGCGTTTTCGTGGGTACAATTCAACATCGAAATTTCCAAGGTCACTGGACCGAACTTCACCTTGTTTTCCCTAAAGCGAAAGGTATCGCTGTAAAACAAATAACTTACCGATTTTGAATATCTTTATCCGTTTCGGAGATATTCGCCGCCGAACTTCGAAGTCGACCGAAATCTGGCCAAATTTTGCATGTTTTTGGCTTCTGAAATTTTTTTGAGGTGTGCCCCCCAAAATTTTAGACGGGCATTATAAAAACGGGCCTAGTACTCACCACCGTGCAAAATTTTACGCCGGTCGGCCCACGCATTTCGAAGATCTCGCGCGGGAAAAATAAAAAAAAACATCTAGGCTAACACATAAGTCCTTCCGAAAACTCTCGAGAAAAAAATAAACTAGAAATTTGGGGCAAAGCACAACGTGAGTTCGCTTCGCCTTAAGTCTGACTGGGGGGAAATTAAAGGGAAATAATATTTCCACGGCATCAGTGTCACGTGGGCCGAACTCAAATGCATCGGCATACGCCGAACGCGAATTGTCGATTTACGGTAGGTCAACATGAGCGCTTATAACGTTGTTTTTTGGTTTCAACGCCAAAAAAGCGTTCTCGTCAACGCCGTTTAGATTATCTCGTTATCTTTATCGTTTTCAGAGATATTTGCGCTCAAACTCGAAAGTTGTCGTAAATCGCACCAATTTTTGATCGTTTTTTGCCTTCCCAAATTTTAAAAAAACGGAGCTCCAAAATGTTGTACATGCGTTAACACCTCAACCTAGAGGCGCGTCAAGTGCCAAAGTTTCGTCGTGCTAAACCCTTTAACTCTGAAGTTATGGGCGCTCATTGATTACATTTTAAGCCAATTTTTGACTCCCCTTTGCAAAAAAGTTGTAAAAATGTTCCCGTTCCCGGTGGGGAGAGCGCTAGTTAGAATTGGTCATTCTCTAGCGCGTGCAAAAAATTTGATGGCGCAGCATTCCTTAGGGGCTAAAATATGTTTTCCGAAAAATGCGTTTTTGGTGGGTATAATTCAACATCGAGATCTCCAAGTTCACTGGATCCACTTTCACCAAACTTGTTTTGCCTAACGCGGGAGGAACCGCTGGCCAAAAAATAACTCACCGATTTTGAATATCTTCTTACCTTTCTCAGATATTCGCCGCCGAACTGCGAAATCAAGCTAAATTTTGCATGCTTTTGGCCTTTGAAATTTTTTTGGGGTGTGCTCCCAAAAATTTTGGACCGGCATTATAAAACTCGGCCCAGTATTGACCATCGTGGAAAATTTCACGCCGGTCGGCGAACGCATCTCGGAGATCTCGCGCGAGAAAAAAATAAAACATTTGAGCTAAAATATAACTCCTCCTGAAAACTATCGTTTGCGGGTGGACTAATAAAACATCACGCATAAAACATAAGTCTGCTCCGCAAGCTATCGCTTACTCGCGACCTAATAAACATCTAGGCTAAAACATAAGTTCTCCCGAGAACTATCGTTTCCGGGCGGACTAACTAGAAATTTGGGGCAAAGCCCAACGAGAGTCCGCCCGGCGCTTGAAGTCCGACTGCGGGAAATTATAAAAAGGGGGTAAAATTTTTAAGGCATCAAATCACGTGGCCTGAACTCAAATGCATTGGCATACGCCGAACGCGCATTGTCGACTTAAGATAAGTCAACGAGCGCGCTTATAACTTTGTTCGTGGTGGTCGGAATTTCACAAATTTTTTTTGTCCAACGCCAAAAAATTTTTCTCGTCAATGCCGTTTAGATTTTGTCATTAACTTTATTGATTCCAAAGATATTTGCGCTCAAACTCAAAAAATTGTTGAAAATCGCACCGATTTTTGCATGTTTTTTGTCCTCCAAAATTATAAGAAAAGCGATGCTTTTAAAAGTTGTACTTGCGTTAACACCCCAACCTAGAGGCGCGTAGAATGCCATAGTTTCGTTGGGCTACACTCCTTAACTCCGAAGTTATAAGCGCGCATTTATTACATTTCAAGCCAATTTCGAACCCCCGTTTAAAAAAATTGTATGAGGGGCTTCCGTTTCCGCTGAGGGGAGCGCTAGTAAGACTTAATAATTTTATAGCACTTTCTAACTCCAAAGTTTTAAACGCGCTTTTATTGCATTTTAAGCCAATTTTTGACCCTGCTTTGAAAAAAAGTTGTAAAGGGGCCCCCGTCCGCGGTGGGGAATGCGCTAATAAAACTTTGTAATTCTCTAGCGCGTGTAAAGATTTGGGGTCGCAGCACCGCCTAGGGGCCGAAATATGTTTTTCCGAATAATGCGTTATCGGTGAATACAATTCAACATCGAGATCTGCAAGGTCACTGGACCGAACTTCAACAGACTTGTTTTGCCTAAACCGGGAGGAATCGCTGTCGAACAAGTAACTCACCGATTTTGAATATCTTTATCCGTTTCGGAGATTTTCGCCGCCGAACTTCGAAGTCGACCGAAATCGGGCCAAATTTTTCATGTTTTTGGCCCCTAAAATTTTTCGGGGGAAGCTCTCCTAAACTTTTGAACCGGCATTATAAAAATAAGCCTAGTACTGACCATCGTGCAAAAAATTTAACGCCGGTCGGCCCACTCCTTGAAAGTTGTCGTAAATCGCACCAATTTTTGAACGTTTTTTGTTTTCCCAAATTTTAAAGGGAACGGAGCCCCCAAATGTTGTACATGCGTTAACACCACAACTTAGGGGCTCGTCAAGTGCCAAAGTTTCGTCGGGCTACATCTTCTAACTCCGAAGTTATAGGCGCTTATTTATTGCATTTTGAGCCAATTTTTGATCTTTCCTTTTAAAAAAAGTTGTATGAAGGCCCCCGTTTCCCGTGGGGGGGTGCGCTAGTAATAGTTGATCATTATCTAGCGCGTTTAAAAATTTGGAGGCGCTGCATTTCCTAGGGGCCGAAATATGGTCTTCTGAATAATGCGATTTGGGTGGATCAAAATGAGCGCTTATAACTTAGTTCGTAGAAGACCGAAGTTTACACAATTATATAACGCGGAATTAACAGTTTTTAATAACGCCTTTTACCGATTGTCGATATCTTTATCCAGTGGAGAGATATTTGCGGTTAAACTCGAAAGTGTTCGTAAAACGTACTAAGTTTTGCACGTTTTTTGCCCCAAAAGTTGTATTTGCGTTAACACCACAACCTAGATTTGCGTCAAGTGCCAAAGTTTCGTTGAGCTACATCCCATCACTCCGAAGTTATAGGCGCTCATTTATTGCATTTTAAGCCAATTTTTGACCCTTCTTTAAAAAAGTTGTAAGAGGGGCTCCAGTTTCCGTTGGGGAATGCGCTATTAAGACTTGGTCATTTTTTAGCGCGTGTAAAAATTTGGAGGGCGCAGCGCTTTCTAAGAGCCAAAATATGTTTTTCCGAATAATGCGTTTTCAGTGGGTACAATTCCAAAGCTAGATCTCCAAAGTCACTTTACCGAACTTCACCAGACTTGCTTTGCCTAACGCAAAAGGAATCGTTGTCGAAATAGTAACTCACCGATTTTGAATATCTTCATCCGTTTCGAAGATATTCGCCGCCGAACTTTAAAGTCGATCGAAATCAACCTAAATCTTGCATGTTTTTGGTTCTTAAAATTTTTTTTTCGTGTGTTTTCCAAAATTTTGGACCGGAATCATAAAAATGGGCCTAGTATTGACCATCGTGCAAAATTTCACGCCGGTCGGCCCACGCATCTCGGAGATTTCGCGCGAAAAAAAACTAGAAATTTGAAGCAAAGCCCAACGTGAGTCCTCCCGGCGCTTTAAGTCCGACTGGGGGAAATAAGTAGAGAATAAATTTTTTTCTTCTAATTTCCCCCGGCATCAAAGTCCCGTGGCCCGGACTCAAATGCATTGGCGAACGCCGAACGCGCATTGTCGACTTAGGGTAAATCAACATGAGCGCTTATAACTTTGTTCGTAGTAAACGGAATTTCACAATTTTTTTTTATCCAACGCCAAAGACTTTTTCTTGTCATCGCTGTTTGGATTTTGTCGCTAGCTTCATCGGATCCAGAAATATAATCATCGCTCAAACTCAAAAGTTGTCGTAAATCACACCGATTTTTGAACGATTTTTTTGCTCTCCCAAATTGTAAGGGGGGCAGTGCTTCCCAAAAGTTGTACATGTGTTAACACCACATTCTATAAACGCGTCAATTGCCAAAGTTTCGTCTAGCTACACCACTTAACTCTGATGTTATAGGCGCTCATTTATTGCAATCTGAGCCAATTTTTGACCCCTTTTTAAAAAAAAGTTGTAAGAGTGGCCCCCGTTTTCGTTGGAGAGTGCGCTAGTAAGACTTAATCATTCTCTAGCGCGTGTAAAAATTTGGGGGCGCAGCACCCCCTAGTGGCCGAAATATGTTTTTCTGAATAATGTGTTTTCGGTGGGTACAATTCAACATCGAAATCTTCAAGGTCACTGGAACGAACTTTAGCGGACTTGCTTTTGCCTATCGCGAGAGGAATCGCAGTCGATGGAGTAATTCACCGATTTTGAATATCTTTATCCGTTTCGTAGATATTCGTCGCCGAACTTCGAATTCGACCAAAATCGGGCCAAATTTTGCATGTTTTTGACTGCTAAAATTTTTTGGGGTGTGCCCCCCAAAATTCTAGACCGGTATTATAAAAAAAGCCTAGTACTGACCATCGTGCAAAATTTAACGCCGGTCGGCCCACGCATCTCGAAGCTCTCGCGCGCAAAAAAATAAATAAAACATCACGGTTAAAACATAAGTTTTTTTTGAAAACTATCGTATTCGCTCAAATTAACTAAAAATTTGGAACAAAGCCCAACGTGAGTTTGCCCGGCGCCTTAAGTCCGACTGGGGGAAAATTATGGGAAAGAGGTAAAATTTTCCCGGCATCAATATCACGTGGCCCGAACTCAAATGCATTGGCATACGCCGAACGCGCATTGTCGACTTACGGTAGGTCAACATGAGCGCTTATAACTTTGTTTGTGGTGGACGGAATTTCACAAGTTCTTTTCAACGCCGAAAAGATCGTTCTCGTCAACGCCATTAGATTATGTCGCTATCTTCATCGTTTTCAAAGATATTTGTGCTCAAACTTGAAAGTTGTCGTTAATCGCACAGATTTTTGAACGTTTTTTGTCTTCCCAAATTTCAAAAGGGGAGGAGCTCCCAAATGTTGTACATGCGTTAACACTACAACTTAGGGGCGCGTCAATTGCCAAAGTTTCGTCGGGCTACACCTTCTAACTCCGAAGTTATAAGCGCTCATTTATGGCATTTTAAGCCAATTTTTGACCTTTCCCTTTAAAAAAAGTTGTAAGAAGGCCCTTGTTCCCGGTGGGAAGAGCGCTAGTAAAAGTTGATCATTCTCTAGCGCGTGTAAAAATTTGGAGGCGCTGCATTCCCGAGGGGCCGAAATATGGTTTTTTAAATAATACGCTTTGGGTGGGTCAAAATGACCGCTTATAACTTAGTTTGTAGAAAACCGAAGTTTACACAATTTTTTCTTTCAACGCGGAATTAACCGCTTTTAATAAGCTTTTTACCGCTTGTCGATATCTTTATTTCGTTGTGAGATATTTGCGGTTAAACTCGAAAGTTTTCGTAAAACGTACTAAGTTTTGCACGTTTTTTGCTTTTTTAATTTTTAAGTGGGCGGTGCCCAAAAAGTTGTACTTGCGTTAATACTCCAACCTAGATCTGCGTCAAGTGCCAAAATTTCGTTGGGCTACATCCCATCACTCCGAAGTTATAGGCGCTTATTTATTGCATTTTAAGCCAATTTTTGACCCCCCTTCAAAAAAAGTTGTAAGAGAAGCCCCCGTTTCCGGTGGGGAATGCGCTAGTAAGACTTGGTCATTTTCTAGCGCGTGTAAAAATTTGTGGGGCGCAGCGCTTTTTAAGAGCCAAAATATGTTCTTCCGAATAATGCGTTTTCAGGCGGTACAATTTCAAATCTAGATCTCTAAGGTCACTTTACCGAACTTCACCAGACTTGCTTTGCCTAACGCAACAGGAATCGTTGTCGAAAGAGTAACTCACCGATTTTGAATATTTTTATTCATTTCGGAGATATTCGCTGCCAAACTTTAAAGTCGATCGAAATCGGGCCAAATTTTGCTTGTTTTTTGCCTTTGAAATTTTTTTCGGGTGTGTCTTCCAAAATTTTGGACCGGCGTTATAAAATTAAAATTATAAGCATTTATTGCATTTTAAGCCAATTTTTGACCTTTTTCTAAAAAAAGTTGTACAGGGGCCTCCGTCCGCGGTAGGGAGTGCGCTAGTATGACTTTGTCATTCTGTAGCACGTTTGAAAATAAGTGGGCGCGGCACCCCCTATAGGCCGAAATATATTCTTCCGAATAATGCGTTTTCGGTAGATACAATTTAACATCGAGATCTCCAAGGTCACTGGACCTAACTTCACCAGACTTACTTTGCCTAAGGCGGGAGGAATCGCTGTCGAACATGTAACTCACCGATTTTAAATATCTTTATCCGTTTCTGAGATATTCGCCGCCGAACTTCGAAGTCGACCAAAATCGGGCCAAATTTTGCATGTTTTTGGTCTTTTAAATTTTTTTTGATGAGCTTCCCTTAAAATTTTCGACCGGCATTATAAAACTGGGCTTAGTACTAAATATCGTGCAAAATTTCACGCCGGTCGGCGAAGATCGTTTGAAATCGGGCTAACTTTTGCATGTTTTTTGCCTCTGAAATTTTTTTTGAAATATGCTTCACAAAATTTTGAACCGGCGTTATAAAAATAAGCCTAGTACTAACCATCGTGCAAAATTTTATGCCGGTCGGCCCAGGCATCTCGGAGATCTCGCGCGCGAAAAAAATAAATAAATCATCACGGTTGAAACATAAGTTTTTTTTCCGAAAACTGTCGTTTTCGCTCAAACTTAGTAGAAATTTGGGGCAAAGCCCAACGTGAGTTTGCCCGGCGCCTACGTCCGACTGGAGGAAAATTATGGAAAGAAGGTAAAATTTTCCCGGCATCAATGTCACGTGGCCCGAACTCAAATGCATTGGCATACGCCGAACGCGCATTGCCGACTTGCGGTAGGTCAACATGAGCGCTTATAACTTTGTTTGTAGAGGACGGAATTTCACAAATTTTTTTTTAACGCCGAAAAGATCGTTCTCGTCAACGCCGTTTAGATTATGTCGCTATCTTCATGGTTTACAGAGATATTTGCGCTCAGACTCGAAAATTGTCGTAAATCGCACCGATTTTTGAACATTTTTTGCCTTCCCAAATTTTAATCTAAGCTGTGTTTCTAAAAGTTGTACATGCGTTAACATTCCAATCTAAAAACGCGTCAAGTGCCAAAGTTTTGTCGGACTACACCACGTAACTCTGAAGTTATAGGCGCTCATTTATTGAATTTTAAACCAATTTTTGATCCGTCTTTGAAAAAACTGTAAAAGAGGCCCCCGTCTTCGGTGAAAGGTGCGCTAGTAAGATTTGGTCATTTTCTAACGCGTGTAATAATTTGGGAGCGCTGCACCCTCTAGAGGCCGAAATATGGTCTTCCGAAAAATGCGCTTTGGGTGGGTCAAAATGAGCGCTTATAATTCAGTTCGTAAATGACCGAAGTTTACACAATTTTTCCATTTCGACGCGGAATTAATTGTGTTTGATAACGCTTTCTACCGCTTGTCGATATCACTATCCAGTTCAGAGATATTTGCGGTCAATCGCGAAAGTTTTCGTAAAACGTACTAAATATTGCACGTTTTTTGCTTTCCCAAATTTTAAGGATGGGGCGGAGCCCCCAGAAATTGAACTTGCGTTAACACCCCAATTTGAAGCCTCGTCAAGTGCCAAAGTTTCTTCGGTTTACACCACCTAATTTTAAAGTTATAGGCGCTCATTTATTGCATTTTAAGCCAATTTTTGACCCCCTATTTAAAAAAATTGTAAGAAAACCCCCGTCCCCGGTGAAAAGTGCGCTAGTAAGACTTGGTCAATCTAGGGCTACACCTTCTAACTTCGAAGTTATAAACGCTGATTTATTTTTAGCCAATTTTTGACCCCCCGTCTTTTTAAAAAGGTGTAAGAAAAGCCTCCCGTCCCCGGTGTGGGGTGCGCTAGTAAAACTTGGTAATTCTCTAGCGCGTGTAAAAATTTGGGGGCGCTGCACCGCTTGGGGGCCGAAATATGGTCTTCCGAAAAATGCGTTTTGGGTGGATCAAAATTAGCGTTTAAAACTTAATTCGTAGAAGACCGAAGTTTACACAATTTTTTTGTTCAACGCGGAGTTAACCTTGTTTAATAATGCCGTTTATTTCTTGTCGATATTTCTATCCAGTTCAAAGATTTTTGCGGTCAAACTCGAAAGTTTTCGTAAAACGTATTGAATTTTGCCTCTATTTTGCCCTCCCAAATTTTAAAGGGGGAGCTATGCCCTTTAAAATTGTACTTGTTTTAACACCCCAACTTAAAATCACGTCCATTGCTAAAGTTTCGTCGGGCTCCACACCCTAACTCTGAAGTTATAAGCGCTCATTTATTGCATTTTATGCCAATTTTTGACCCCTTTTTGAAAAAACTTGTAAACCGTGAAAAGTGCGCTAGTAAATCTTGGTCATTTTTAAGCGCGTGTTAAAATTTGGGGGCGCAGCACCCCCTTCGGGCCAAAATATGTTCTTCAGAAAAATGCGCTTTTGGTGGGTACAATTTCACATCTAGATGTCCAAGCTCACTGGACCGATCTTCGCCAGACTTGCTTCACTTAACGCGGGAGAAATCGCTGTCGAAAAAGTAACTTACCGATTTTGAATATCTTTATCTGTTCCGGAGACATTCGTTGTTGATCTTCGAAGTCGACTGAAATCGGGCCAAATTTTGCCAGTTTTTGGCCTCTAAAAAAATTTCGGGGAGGCTGCTCCAAAATTTTAAACTGGGATTATAAATTAAACGCAGTACCGAGCATCGTGCAAAATTTCGCGCCGATTAACCGACGGAGCTCAAAGATTACGCGAGAAAAAAAAGGAAGAAAAAAGAAAACCGCAGCAATACATAAGTTCGCTCCGAAAGCAATTGCTTACGGGCGGACTAATAAACATTTGTGCTAAAACATAAATTTTCCCGAAAACTATTGTTTCCGGGCAGACTAACTAGAAATTTAGAGCAAAGCCCAACGTGAGTCCGCCCGGCGCCCTAAGTCCGACTGGGGGAGAATTATGGGAAGAAGGTAAAATTTTCCCGGCATCAATGTCACGTGGCCCGAACTCAAATGCATTGGCATACGCCGAACGCGCATTGTCGACTTACAGTAGGTCAACATGAGCGCTTATAACTTTGTTTGTGGAGGACGGAATTTCACAAGTTTTTTTCAACGCCGAAAAGATCGTTCTCGTCAACGCCGTTTAGATTATGTCGCTATTTTCATCGTTTCCAAAGATATTTGCGCTCAAACTCAAAAGTTGTCGTAAATCGTACCGATTTTTGAACGTTTTTTTCTTTCCCAAATTTTAAAAAGGGCGCAGCCTTTAAATGTTGTACATGCGTTAACACCACAACTTAGGGGCGCGTCAAGTGCCAAAGTTTCGTCGGGCTACACTTTCTAACTCCGAAGTTTATTCGCTGATTTATTGCATTTTAAGCCAATTTTTGACCTTTCCCTTTAAAAAAAGTTGTAAGGAGGCCCCCGTTTCCCGTGGGGGGTGCGCTAGTAAGAGTTGATCATTTTTTAGCGCGTTTAAAAATTTGGAGGCGCTGCATTCCCTAGGGGCCGAAATATGGTTTTTTGAATAATGCGCTTTGGGTGAATCAAAATAAGCGCTTATAACTTAGTTAGTAGAAAACCGAAGTTTACACAATTTTTTTTTCCTTCAACGCAGAATTAACCGTTTGTGATAACGCTTTTTACCGCTTGGCGATATCTTTATTTAGTTGAGAGATATTTGCGGTTCGTCAACGCCGTTTAAATTTTGTCGCTAGCTTCATCAAATCCAAAGATATTTGCGCTCAAACTCAAAAGTTGTCGTAAATCACACCGATTTTTGAACGATTTTGCCCTCCCAAATTTTAAAGGAGGCGGTGCCCCCAAAAGTTGTACTTGCGTTATTACTCTAACTTGAAAACACGACAAGTGCCACTTGCTACAAGCTACACCACTTAACTCCGATGTTATAAACGCTCATTTGTTGCATTTTAAGCCAATTTTTGACCCCTTTTTGAAAAAAAGTTGTAAGCGCAACCCCCGTTTTTGGTAGAAAGTGCGCTAGTAAAACTTGGCCATTCTCTAGCGCGTGTAAAAATTTGGAGGCACAGCACCCCCAAGGGGCCGAAATATGTACTTCCGAATAATGCGTTTTCGCTGGGGACAATTCAACATCGAAATCTCCAAGGTCACTAAACCGAACATCACCGGACTTGCTTTGCCTAACGCGGGAGAAATCGCAGTCGATAGTGTAACTTACCGATTTCAAATATCTTCATCCGTTTCGTAGATATTCGTCGCCAAACTTCGAATTCGACCAAAATCGGGCCAAATTTTGCATGTTTTTGACTGCTAAAATTTTTCGGGGTGTGCCCCCCAAAATTTTGGACCGGCATTATAAAGAAATACTTATTACTGACCATCGTGCAAAATCTTACGCCGGTCGGCCCACGCATTTCGAAGATCTCGCGCGCGAAAAAAAAAATAAAACATCACAGTTAAAACATAAGTTTTTCCGAAAACTATCGTTTTTGCTCGGATTAACTAGAAATTTGGGGCAAAGCCCAACGTAAGTCCGCCCGCCGTTTTAAGTCAGACTGGAAGAAATTAGTGGAGAGTAAATTTTCCCCGACATCAAAGTCCCGTGGCCCGGACTCAAATGCATTGGCATACGCCGAAAGCGCATTGTCGACTTAGGGTAAATCAACATTAGCGCTTATAACTTTGTTCGGAGTAAACGAAATTTTACAAAATTTTTTTCCGTTTAACGCCGAAAAGATCGCGTTTGTCAACGCCGTTTGGATTTTGTCGCTAGTTTCATCGTTTTCGAGATATTTGCGTTCAAACTCAAAAGTTGTCGTAAATCACACCGATTTTTGAAGGTTTTTGCCCTTCCAAATTGTAAGGGAGGCGGTGTCCCCGAAAGTTGTACTTGCGTTATCACTTCAACTTAAAGTCACGACAAGTGCCAAAGTTTCGTCGGGCTACACCCCCTAACTTCGAAGTTATAAACGCGCATTTATTGCATTTAAAACCAATTTTTGACCATTCTTTAAAAAAATTGTAAGAGGGCCCCCTTTCGCGTTGGGGGGGGCGGTGCGCTAGTATGACTTTGTCATTCTTTAGCGCGTGTGAACATTTGGGGGTGCAGCATCCGTTAGGGGCCGAAGTATGGTTTTTTCCGAATAATGCGCTTTGGGTGGGTAAAAATGAGCGCTTATAACGTAGTTCGTAAAAAACCGAAGTTTACACAATTTTTGTTTGTTTAACGCGGAGTTAACCGTATTTGACAATGCCTTTTACCCTTTGTCGATATCTTTATCTAGTTTAAAGATACTTGCGGTGAAACTCTAAAGTTGTCGTAAATCGAACCAATTTTTGAACGTTTTTTGCTTTCTCAAATTTTAATGGGAGCGGTGCTTCCCAAAAGTTGTACTTGCGTTAACACCCCATTTTATAGGCGCGTCAAGTGCCAAAGTTTCGTCTTGCTACACCACTTAACTGCGATGTTATAGGCGCTCAATTATTGCATTTTAAGCCAATTTTTGACCCCCCTTTGAAAAAAGTTGTAAGAGCGGCCCCCGTTTTTGGTGAAAAATGCGCTAGTAAGACTTGGTCATTTTCTAACGCGTGTAAAAATTTGGGGTCGCAGCACCCCTTAGGGGCCGAAATATGTTTTTCCGAATAATGCGTTTTTGGTGAGTACAATTCAACATTAAAATCTAAAAGGTCACAGAACCGAACATCACCGGACTTGCTTTGCCTAACGCGGAAGAAATCGCAGTCGATGGAGTAACTCACTGATTTTAAATATCTTCATCCGTTTCGTAGATATTCGTCGCCGAGCTTCAAATTCGACCAAAATCGGGCCAAACTTTGCATGTTTTTGACTGCTAAAATTTTTTGGGGTGTGCCCCCCAAAATTTTGGATTAAAATTATAAAAAAACCTAATACTGACCAAAGTACAAAATTTCACGCTGGTCAGCACACGCATCTCGGAGATTTCGCGCGGGAAAAAAAAAACTAGAAATTTGAAGCAAAGCCCAACGTGAGTCCGTCCGGCGTCCTAAGTCCGACTGGGAGAAATTAGTGGAGAGAAAAATTTTCTCCAGCATCAAAGTCCTTTGGCCCGGACTCAAATGCATTGGCATACGTTGGACGCGCATTGTCGAGTTAGAATAAATCAACATAAGCGCTTATAACTTTGTTCGTAGTAAACGGAATTTCACAAATGTTTTTTTTTATTTAACGCCGAAAAGATCGCGATCGTCAACGCTGTTTGGATTTTGTCGCTAGCTTCATCGAATCCAGAGATATTTGCGCTCAAACTCAAAAGTTGTCGTAAATTACATTAATTTTTGAAAGTTTTTGCCCTCCTTAATTTTAAGGGGAACGGTACCCGCAAAAGTTGTACTTGCGTTATCACTACAACTTAAAAGCACGACAAGTGCCAAAGTTTCGTCGTGCTACACCCCCAAACTTCGAAGTTATAAACGCGCATTTGTTGCATTTTAAACCAATTTTTGACCACCCTTTGAAAAAAAATTGTAAGAAGGGCCCCCGTTTGCGCTGGAAGATGCGCTAGTATGACTTTGTTATTCTATAGCGCGTGTAAATATTTGGAAGCGCAGCACCCCCTAGGGGCCAAAATATGGTTTTTTAAATAATGCGCTTTGGGTGGGTAAAAATGAGCGTCTATAACGTAGTTTGTAGAGGACCGAAGTTTAGACAATTTTTTTTGCTCAACGCGGAGTTAATTGTGTTTGACAACGCCGTTTACCCTTTGTCGATATCTTTATCTATTTTAAAGATATTTGCGGTCAAACTCGAAAGTTGTCGTAAATCGAACCAATTTTTAAACGTTTTTTGTCCTCCCAAATTTTAACGGGAGCGGTGCTTCCCAAAAGTTGTACTTGCGTAAACACCCCATTTTATAGACGCGTCAAGTGCCAAAGTTTCGTTTAGCTACACCACTTAACTCTAATGTTATAAACGCTCATTTATTGCATTCTAAGCCAATTTTTGACCCCGCTTTAAAAAAAAATTGTAAGAGCGGCCCCCGTTTTCGGTGAAAAGTGCGCTAGTAAGACATGGTAATGCTCTAACGCGTGTAAAAATTTGGGGGCGCAGCACCCCCTAGGAGCCGAAATATGTTTTTCCGAATAATGCGTTTTCAGCGGGTACAATTCAACATCGAGATCTCCAAGGTCACTGGACCGAACTTTACCGGATTTGTTTTGCCTAACGCGGGAGGGATTGCAGTCGATGGAGTAACTCATTGATTATAAATATCTTTATCCGTTTCGTAGATATTCGTCGCCGAACTTCGAATTCGACCAAAATCGGGCCAAATTTTGCACGTTTTTGACTGCTAAAATTTTTCGGGGTGTCCCGCCCAAAATTTTGGACAGGCATTATAAAAAAAGCTTAATACTGACCATCGTGCAAAATTTTACCCCGTTTGGCTTAGACATCTCGGAGATCTCGCGCGCAAAAAAAAATAAATAAATCATCACGGCGCCCTAAGTCGGAATGGGGGAAAATTATAAGAAGGAGGTAAAATTTTCCCCGCATCAGTGTTACGTGGCCCGAACTCAAATGCATTGGCATACGCCGAACGCGCATTGTCGACTTACGGTAGGTCAACATGAGCGCTTGTAACTTTGTTTGTGGTGGACCGAATTTTACAAGTTTATTTTTCAACGCCGAAAAGATCGTTCTCGTCAACGCCGTTTAGATTATGTCGCTATCTTCATCGTTTTCAGAGATATTTGCGTTCAAACTCGAAAGTTGTGGTAAATCGCACCGATTTTTGAACGTTTTTTTCTTCCCAAATTTTAAAAAAAGCGGAGCTTCCAAATGTTGTACATGCGTTAACACCACAATTTAGGGGCGCGTCAATTGCCAAAGTTTCGTCGGGCTACACTTTCTAACTCCGAAGATATAGGCGCTCACTTGTTGCATTTTAAGCCAATTTTTGACCTTCCGTTTTAAAAAAAGTTGTAATAAGGCCCCCGTTTCCGGTGGGGGATGCGCTAGTAAGAGTTGATCATTTTCTAGCGCGTGTAAAAATTTGGAGGCGCTGCATTTCCTAGGGGCCGAAATATGGTTTTTTGAATAATGCGCTTTGGGTTTGTCAAAATGAGCGTTTATAACTTAGTTCGTAGAAAACCGAAATTTACACAATTTTTTTATTTTAACGCGGAATTAACTGTTTTTAATAACGCCTTTTACAGCTGGTCGATATCTTTATCCAGTTGAGAGATATTTGCGGTCAAACTCGAAAGTTTTCGTAAAACGTACTAAATTTTGCACGTATTTTGTTTTTTTTTAATTTCAAGGGGGCAATGCCCCAAAAATTGTACTTGCGTTAACACCTTAATTTAGATCTGCGTCTAGGGCCAAAGTTTCGTTGGGTTACACCTCATAACTCCGAAGTTATAGGCGCTCATTTATTGCATTTTAAGCCAATTTTTAACCTCCTTCAAAAAAAGTTGTAAGAGAAGCCCCCGTTTCCGGTGGAAAATGCGCTAGTAAAAGTTGGTCATTTTCTAGCGGGTGTAAAAATTTGTGGGGCGCAGCGCCCCCTAGGGACCAAAATATGTACTTCCGAATAATGCGTTTTCGGTGGGTACAATTCCAAATCTAAATTTCCAAGGTCACTTCACCGGACTTCACCAGACTTGCTTTGCCTAACGCAAGAGAAATCGTTGTCGAAAGAGTAACTCACCGATTTTGAATATCTTGATCCGTTTCGGAGATATTCGCCGCCGAACTTTAAAGTCGATCGAAATCGGGCCGAATTTTGCATGTTTTTGCCCCTGAAATTTTTTTTGGGTGTGCCTTTCAAAATTTTGGACCAGCGTTATAAAATTAAAATTATAAGCGCAAATTTATTGCATTTTAAGCCAATTTTTGATTCCTCTTTAAATAAAGTTGTAAGTAAGCCCTCGTTTGCGGTGGAGAGTGCGTTAGTAAGACTTAATCATTCTGTAGCGCGTGTGAAAATATGGGGGCGCAGCACCCCCCAGGGGCCGAAATATGTTTTTCCGAATAATGCGTTTTTGGTGAAAACAATTCAACATCGAGATCTCCAAGGCCGTTGGACCTAACTTTACCAGACTTATTTTTGCCTAAGGCGGGAGAAATCGCTGTCGAACAAGTAACTTACCGATTTTAAATATCTTTATCCGTTTTAAAAATATTTGCCGCCGAACTTCGAAGTCGACTGAAATCGGGCCAAATTTTGCATATTTTTGGCTCTTTAAATTTTTTAAAAGAGGTTCCCTCAAAATTTTGGACCGGCATTATAAAACTGGGCCTCATACTGACCATCGTGCAAAATTTCACGCCGGTCGGCGAAGATCGTTTGAAATCGGGCTAAATTTTGCATGTTTTTTGCCTTTGAATTTTTTTTTGGGGTGTGCTCCCCAAAATTTTGGACTGGCATTATAAAAATGGGTCTAGTGCTGACCATTGTGCAAAATTTTACGCCAGTCGGCCCAGGCATCTCGGAG
>Ga0209367_1003735_pt1 | contig 20804 bp, 13 predicted proteins | sample WorMetLIZISLAND2_FD_187412 | JGI IMG/M metagenome (GOLD analysis project Ga0209367, IMG submission 187412) | Marine gutless worms symbiont microbial communities from Max Planck institute for Marine Microbiology, Germany - Olavius geniculatus... ...
GTTTTTATGTTTTTATGTTTTTTTATTTTTAAAATGTTTTTTAAAATTTTGTTTATGTTTTTTTTTATTTTTAAAAATGTTTTTGTGCTTTTTACTGTCGTATTTTTATTTTTGTTAAAACATAAACGTACAAACTTACAAATATGATTTATTTCTCATGGGCAAATTGCGTTCAGCTGTTTCTGATCTGTACATTCAGTACATTCCGGTTTTTAGTCTTTACAAATGGTAGGTTTTTGCTTTTAATTATCTGAGAATTAATTCAATTATATGTCAAAGAATTAACATATTCTTTGCATGTATAATGGCGAAAAAAGTAGCGATTGGAAACATCTGCAATTTAATGTTAGAAGCCCGCACGGAACAGACGGACAAACGGGCAAATCTAATGCAGCGTATTATGACGCTCGCAAAATAACAGCGAAACATTCTTGTGGCAGAAGCGGTAGATGAGATAAACTTGTAAATAAATAAGTAAAGTAAACGAACCAGAGACTGTGAGAGTGAAGCTGCTAGACACATTGCCAGCGCGACTGACGGCTGTACAGACATACAGACCACTGTCAGCTGGTGTCAGCCTTGTGAACATCAACCTTGACAGCGAAACAAACAACAATATTCTGCTAGAAAACCCCTAACTGTTAACACTGCTAAAACTGAGTAACTACAACTCCACTACAAAACTACAACTAAGAACTGCCATGTAAAGCAAATAATGAATACAATAAGAAAGATGAATGCAAACAACATATTTGTACTTGATAGCGTTAAATTGTTTCAGTGGAACTCCGTCCTTCGTCCAGACAATGACCGGTCTTGGTTGACCGTCGGCGGCACACTCGATGGAGTACGGCACACCAGGGTTGATAGTGATCGCGCTACCAAGCTTCTTCGTGAATACCGGTTTCGACATGGCTGTCCATGCAATTACAACAACGTTCGCACTTCCAACTGCTACTCATTTATTTAATTACAGTGAAACCGATGCTAGCAGGTAAGCTACAGCAGCTGAACAGCCGTAGTTTACTGTATAGTTGGTTTTGTTCTTTACACATACTCGTACATACAGTAGGTACAACTTCTAGTCTACCTGGTCGCGCAGACTCAACATAAACTATAAAGCCTGTTGTGCTACAGTTCTGCTCACTTATTCTACGGATTAGGCCTACTAAAATTTAGTAGTTTTTTTTTACAACGTTTACGTTACTGTTAACAAGTCAAGTGTTATTTTCTTTGTTTATGTGTGAACCTGGACTATTTGGATTACAATACTTACTTACTTATTCAGTTTATAGTCACTGACTTGCTATCATTTCTGAGAACTAAAACGATTATAACGCCGGGTTGGTGGCGTGGAGTATAAGTTGTGTCCGATCAACGAAGTTGCTCTACACCAGGCCGGGTTAGTACTTGAATGGGTGACTGCCTGTAAGCAGTTAAACAATCTCTGTATGTAATCAGCCGCGTAGGTCAACTCAGCCTTCCATCCCTCCGTGGTAGGTAAATCGAGTACCGGCCTATTTGGCCGGGGTTAAGGCGGGGGCGCGTTCACCTGTGTCGAGTGGCAGGTAAAACTGTGCGATTCCATACGGCAGATGACGCTCCGTAGCTCTGAGATGGGTTTCCTATAAAGAGGTGTATACCACCTTTAACCTTTTTTACAAAAAAAACATGCACACATAGATCTATATGGACTGTTAGTTGGTTATCAGTGAATGAGGATGGTAGTGACTTACGAACGACGACGATGTTGAGTGGTGAGACTACGATCGATCGGTTGTGATTGTTCTGCACGACGCATTCGTACTTCTTCCAGTCGTGCTGCTGAATGTTCGCCAACCTCAGCTTCACCGACGACGAATATTCAGTGCTGGAATACACAGTAAGCCTAAGAGTTCTATGTACTCAGCCCAATTTAATCTCAATTAGTACCTGCAGGACAAACATGAACCAATCAACATGACACCGATCTGCCATGGACTTCTGCTCTATACTATCCAGATCCGGTTCCGGCTGTGCGTCCAGGTGTACGAGTGTAGACAGAGCATGGCTCCTGATCACCTGATTGATCTCTGCCGACCTGTCGCCAGCATTGACGGTCGCGGTCGGCTGCAGGTTCGACGGATCAAGAGGTCAACCTACGGAAGCCGCACTTTTGGACATACCGGTCCACCTACTTGGAACACACACTTGAAAACAGCACACACTCTTTACTTACTTTTAGACGTCATCTCAAACATTCACGTAAGCCTACTTTTCATTCTACTAGCACACTGAGCGCGTTCGAGGTTATTACAGCTAACGTGCTATATAAATTACTTACTTACTTACTTATTTATTTATTATGTCAGTACGGCTCTGGCCTGTACTCAGGTGTTCACCATAACCACCATGCATAGCAATGATCGGGGCTAATCATTTCCAAAAAATGTCTGATGGCTCGATCGACGTAAAGCATGCCGATGTTTGTTTTACTTTTTATGCAGCACCCTGTAAACAGTGCATGAAATAAATAAAAACACACACAGCGATATAATAAAAGTAATAAGCCTAAAACACCGCGTCAGAAAAACAGCATAACTAAGATATAAGCAAGTTACGCAACTGCCCTGAGAAAAAGTATACACGCTCGACGAAAAACAGTGTAGATCCAAGACAAATGACGAGACTACAGACAGACAAAGCTCAGACTGACCGAGATCTGAGTACTGTTAGCTGAGCTCTGCTGGTGAGCGGAATGGTTGAACCCGCAGTGACCCAATGCAGTGACGACACGTTGTACAGGTACAAGTTTGCCAAACACTCTGCCGTGACATTATCACCAGCCACTACAGTCACCGGTGAGCTGGGCAACTGGTCGAATCCATCTTTCACATCTGTATATAAGTGCACAGCGCATTGTCACAAATGATCGTCGCAAATCTACATTCTTTACCGGTTTTGTTTCAACTGTGTCATACACGGCTAAAGAAAGTCAAAACTGCCAACAACCTAAAACTTGCTTGAATTTTTGCACGGTTTGTGCTTTGGTTTACAATTATAAAATGTAATTAAAATACCACGAAAATATTATCATACATTAAAAATTATTGTGAATCTGTAAGTGGATAAGCTACTGCAAAATTAAATTAAAGACCAAGAAACGGAGAACAAATTTATTGGTTTACACTAAAAAATGTTACATAACACCATGACATTATGCCACTACAGCTAGGAGATAAAATTGTGACCTTCTTATCACATGGACTCTATCAAAACAAAAATCAAAATAATTTGGCAAAAAAGCAGAGTCACTGTTGCAGCATAGGACTGACGGTTTTGCTGCAGTTTGCAACTGAATGTTTTGGCTGGGATTGGACCCAAAATCTCCCATTACCCAGAGATTCCCATCTAACACAATGTGTCATAAAACTCCGCAAGTGTAACTGGCAAATGGCATCTAAATCCGTCGAATAGTTAAAGCAGGGAAGGACTGTGACAGACGACAGATTTTTCTGCAGACCACGCTACGGAGCAATGCGTACCTAGGAATAGGCGGAATCGCTTACGCTGCAAGAGCGATTCCGCCTCGACAATGAAGTGATGAGTACATACCGGTGACAATGAATCTGATGCTCTGAGAAGCGCTGCTGTGGCTGTTGTGAGCGGTACAGCGGTAGAAGCCTGACTGCCTGGCGACTACACTCAGACGACTCACAGACGACCAATGATCACTTTCGCCGTCACTGTCTACGTCACGCCGACTCTACACAGACAGTCACAGACACTCCCTAGTAGTAGTAAGCAGTAGTAGTAATAATAAAATATTTGTAAAGCAGTCGAAAAACAAGGGTCACCAAGCGCCGGTGTCTCACGTAAACCAAATCGCTGTTGTTAGGCGCCAAAATTCTCCCAGTTCGATGTCTGGCGGACGCAGTTCTGCTGGCAGACTGTTCCAGAGCCGTAAACCAGCGACCGCAAGGTTTCTGTCACCGAGTTGCTTGTTTGTTCGAGGGACGACGATGCAAGTCATGTCCGGTCGACCGCAACCTGCGACGACCAAAAATGGAGACGACGAGTTGACAGTCGTCGACGAGCTACGACGCCGTGACATCATGAAGTGCTTTGTAGACGAGCTTTAAAAAAGTAAGTGTTTATTGCTATTCATTTGAACCCATCTCAGAGTTCCGGAGTGTAACCTGTCAGATGAAATCACAGACCTGGCATTCGAGACAGGTAAACGCGCTTCACCTAAGCTCCAGCTAGGCAGGCCGGTGTCATGGGAAATTTGTCGCACCTGGAAAATTCTTCTCACCTCCATATTGTCATAATGTAACTAACGCTAATGCTAACGCTAACCCTAACCCTAACTTTAACCCTATCCTTAATCTTAACCCTAACCCGTACTGCTGCGTGTGGGAATAATTTTCTGGTGCGACGAATTTTTTACTACACTGGTACTTGATTTTCCTACCCCTAAAGGATAGAAAACTGAATCTGATCTGAGTGGTTGGTTATATACAGGTAAACTGTCCGCAGACACGTAGCAAACGACGACCAAGAGCAACCTTAAAACATTATTGCAATAGTTTGACTTGCATTACTGTAAGCAAACATGCAATACAATATTAGTGCACAAAAACATATTGTAAACCGGTGAGTTCATTAGTAAAGTATATCGGCTGACTTGTACACACTTCGCATAGGCAGTGGGCAGAGTTTCTGGTTCCATAAAACCATCAGAAGAATGTGAGGTACTGCGTACCCCAAACGCCGTCGCCAGACGAGAGAGAGAAGGCGGACGACCGCACAATATGTCGGCACTGGGCCAGCATATTTTTCTAGTTATTTTTACAGACATATCTGTATAGACTGTACGGCAAGCAGAGTTGTTCATGAGACGAAGCGACAGAGATGCATTGCGAGCGACGTACTTGTACGATGTTCTTTGACTCGGACACACTGGTCCACGGCACACGTCGTGCAGTTGTACACGATGTCCTGGTGCTACATGGTTGCCACTCCCAGTAGACACCTGGTGACGGGTAGCCGGCAACACTACACGTCAACGTCTGCGTTGCATTTACCATGTAAAACGTCTGATTCGCCAGGTCCACATCCACTGAAGCCGGCACTGAAATTTTACACACGCTACTTATAGCTAACGATAAACTCAGCCACTGGTACGATCTTGGAAACGCCACCATAAGATGTGCCCACGAAAAAAATATGTACATGTAGTGCCCTAAATATCCTGAAGAAGGTCGTGTGTACAATAATTTGCAACTTCACGACCCTTAACTCCGCATATGTGTATGGCAAACTGGTCGAATTTTGTACTGTGCTTGCTTACGAGATACAAGCGCTACTAAGTCACATTAAAGCATTTTAGCGCGCACTTGCTCACTGACTGTGCATTTTCATAAACGTATTTAGTTTGACCAATAACTGACTGAATTGCAGCGTATATGAACTGTAATATAGGCTACTTTGTAGAAAGACATTTGGCAAACTCCATGTTTATTTGAACATGATCTTTTACTTGAGGATCTAGTATTATAGGCCAACTATTAAAATCCTCAAAAACACATGGCATTAAATGGCCTAATTTGTGCTGATGCACCATCAAAAACTGGTCATTCACTCTCAAAATAAACAGTATATAAACTAGCAAATAAATAGTACAGAAATTATTCCGTAAAAGTTTCGATACCGTTGACGAACAGCTCAAAGCTGGCCGAGCTGTTGCTGTAGACAGCTGAAGCGACGACGGTATAGCGACCATGATCTGAAGATTGTATTTGATCAAGTCGAATTTGACCATAACGCACACGTTCGATTCTGTTTTAAATAAAAGCAACAGTCACGCATCATTATTATACTCACAATGCACGACACATTTCAGCTATATAGATAAAGATGGCCGTATTAAAGACAAAAGTTTAGTGCAAATCTACTATAAAGCGTATCACGGAGGTCCTAGATATCACGAAAACACTACGTAGGCCGTAACAGATGGACTGCATGTAAACGTAACGTGAGATTTGCATACTGTTTCTACTGACACAAATTAGTCTTGGGTCATAATTAAACACGAATTCTGATAATTAAAAAAGTAGGCCTGCACCAAATTTTATAGCCGTGGGCAAAACAGAGTCATCATTTTCAATCTGAGGACAAAACAACTTAATTGAAATACATGTAATAAATAACACCAATCTAATAATATAAATTACCGAGCCTGTAATAGGTTGAACGCTGTCCTAACACGAACAAGTATGTCTACGTAGAGATGCCTACCGTTTACCACGAGACCGTGTTGTAAACGGCAGCCCGTCTTTAAACCAGGTTAACTTGGGCTCTCTGGGATAAGAATGCACGTTCACAGTCAGCAGTGCAGCTTCTCCTTCGTTCACTGTCATGCTCTGCACCGTCAGGTTTATAAACGGTTTGCCTAGTACAAACACATCACAAATGACAAATAGCATAATTCTTTAACATGTCACAAGCACAGCAGTTACAGTAATAAAAAGCAAAGTCCTTCCCGAGCCACAAAGCCCATAGGACGGCTATGATCTCTGGTTTTGTTAGCCCTCAGCCAGATAATAGTTTACACTGCGAGACCATGAACACGGGGCTAGTTCATCGCGCAATGTGTCTGTTGATGCTCAACTTCTGCTGGTAGCCTACATGTTAAGCCTATCCATGGAGGGATGGCCAGGCTGAGTTGACCTGGGGGTTACAATGGCAACTGATGCAAAGTCGAAAGTCGTAAAGTCAGAAGAAGGTTAAGATCACTAAGTTCTTACTGTAGACTTGAACGCGGATGGAAGCTGAGTTGCTTTTATGGTCGTGAGTGACAGCACTGCAGCCGTACGCGCCCGTGTCATTCAGAGTTAAGTTGTAAATGGTTAGACTGCTGTTGACAACTTGCTCACGACCTTGGCCATGTTTCATCGGACGTGTCGAGTTGTACACTGTGTTCTGCAGACAATAAAGTAAGTAAGGAATTAAGTAAGTAATCCGTTATTGCACAACGGTCGAACGCTACTGAATTAATGACATACTGAAATAAAAGAAAATACATAATAGCAAATGTTACAAATGCTGTGATAAGGCCAGATTATAAATTCGCTGACTAACCAAAATTCGTAAAATTCGAATTATTAGTCAGACAGGAATGCCGCACAAATTACGACGAAGCTGTTTTAGTGAAGCATGAACAGTGGCAACAAACGAAAAATTACACTTACTCTATTTCAATATGTCTATAGCCAACACATCTATGAATACTGAAGTAATAGATTAAGATAAATTCGCAATTCACTCTGAAAAACTAAGTCAATCCAGAGTACAGCGAACGTTTACTTGTGACTTCTCATGAGCCCAAGAGGGTGTCTACATTTACGTCGTGCAACAGTTGTGCAACAGTTGCACATGTAAACGGGGTGACTGAAATCGCGAGACCTGACAACGCGGCACCAAATAGCAGGGGTGGACATCGCGAGACAACGCCAAGTAACGCTAAATGACGCATAAAATTAACTTTAATTCCACGTAGGCCTATTATATAAAAACAATGCATCAACTTTGACATGCGTTTTGCAAAATAGCACAACAGCAGTATTATATAGAACATTCCATAAAAACAAAATCAATTAGTTCAACATTGAGTAAACTGTGACGCACGTTTAGTTAGGAAAATATTACACTGACCATGACCAAACTTAACACATACATGTATACTAACCTCGCGGACCACGAGACGACTAGGCCGGCTTTTAGACTTGACGTCACTAATGTTGGCAGTTTTTATTTGGTGCCATCAGTTAATGACAAGACCTACTAACTGACAAGTGCACGCCATGTGGCTTTGCGGCCGGTTAGCCAGGCTTCATTGGTTGGACTGACAGTACTGTCTATGCTCGCCGATGAAGGGACTTTTTTGCTCAACTTCTGATCTGGTGCCGCGTTGTCAGGTCTCGCGATTTCAGCGCCCCCATGTAAACACCTGCTGAGTGTAAAAGTTATGAGAAGTTATGATGTGGGAGTTATTGATGATCATATTGGAAGCTCGCTGCACGACGACGACGAACGCCCGAGCTAGGCTTACACTCATAGTGGGGGGCGGTCAAAAAGATTGATTTGATTGGCAGGTAGCGCCTATAAGAAAAAGCGACAATGCAGATCGGAGTTCTTTGCTACTGCGACCGGACAGGCGCCGTATCGTAGGCCGGGAGTGCTTGCAATGTCGAGATGTTACTGTACGAACAAACTTAAATTATCAATGTATGTCCAACACTAGTGTAGTACTGTAGTGAACCTTTGTGGGCAGAGACCAATGCATATGAACGGGACTGTCCTGTTGTAAGTGTGCAAGACATCGCATTTCGACCGTATCACCGACCAGTGCAGACAATGAACTTGGCTTTATCTCCACTTCCGGCACAGAAACCGTCGCCTCTGAACCAATAATACGAAACAAACAGTCGCTTATACGTCAATATTTAAAATAATTATGTTTACAACGAAATGTGTTCCAAGATTAACAACTCTTTTTTACAAATATTAGAACTAAGCGGGCCTATTGGAAACAAAATTATAACGTCATTGGCGAACTAATTAACACAATATAGATGTCTACAGTAAAGTAGGCCTATTTGTTAAATCACTATCGCTGAAAGGGGTAAATGAGTGCTAGACGAACTTAAAACACACCAGTCAGTAGTCTAACACACTGTGTCAGCGACAGTCGGACGTCATAGTCGGTAGCGCAAATGTATGACTGTCGTTTGGTCGTGGAGTTATCAACTCGTTATACCGCTGCAGACATAATGCTAGAGATATATAAGCAGTACGAGTTTGACGGTGGATGGAATAAGAGAGGGCAAACGGCAAGACGAACGTACGTTTGTAAGTGATGACGACCGTCTGTTGAGACTTGAAACCATGAAACGACGCGACACAGCTGAAATAGCCGCTGAAGTACGAGTTGGCGCGCCGCAGGAGAAACCCGACGCGCGGATCAAACGCCAAGTTCTCGTCATCGACTGGAACCGGTCGAGACGACTTCAGCAGCATGACGCTGACGTCTGGGTGTGTCGGGCGGCATGGAAGACTTCCCGGCTGACCAGACGTGAAGAGACGGTACGAGCGCCGACCAACGAGCAGGTGATGTCCATCTGATAGAACAGTTACGCATAGGCCTACTCAAAGGGGTCCATGGCCTACTTAGTACACAATTACACACTGCACACAATTTCACCCTACCATCGCCCACACGTGTGTAAACTCCACCCCGAAGAACAACAGTTTATATTCGACAAATTACTGCTATCAGCAGCGGATCCAGAACTTGGGAATAGGGGGCGAAAGGGTAGGGGTAGGGTCTGAGGAGGGGGCTTCGCCGCCCCCCCCCCTTGAATCCGCCACTGACTGTTCTCGACGTCATGTTTCTGCTCTGGCCTTCTGTTACACGTGACACTCTCTAGGCGTAATATACCTATAGGGTACGCTGGTCCACTGATCAGTAGCTTAGGCTATAACAAACTCATTTAGGATATCAAGTTTATTAGATGCTGATGCTGTAATTTGACATCTCTTGATTTTCTAGTGGTCCAAGTTCTCGATACGCAGTTCTTCGAGTCTGCTGCGACACATTTCGTGTGAACTGTGACTGACCGTTTGTGACCTTTGGTGACCTTGACCTCAAAACGATGTCGTGAATTACACTTAAACTAAATATGACAACGGTCAGTTTTTGTCCAAAACTCGTACACAGTTCCAACTGACGAATGACAATGATTCATAATAGTTTCTCCCAGAAAGGCCATAGATGAAGATGTAGGCTAAGCGCATTTTACCGTAGACGTAAACGTAGACAGTGGATTCATTGTTGGATGAGTTTGTGGAGTTATCGGAACACGTAAACTGCCCAGTATCCGTGTATCTGAGCGGTGAAAGCGTCAGACGACTGCTGTATGTCGCTCCGTCATGCGTAACTTCCACGCGCAGTCGACCTCCAAACTTCTCGTTCTATAAACATAATTTTGTGTAATAATAATAATCCGCTTGATATAGCTAATTTCTGAGACATCTTTGAATTTTTCCAATGGTTTAAAAAATACTAATAAACATATTTGTAAAGCGCCATATGACCGTAGCTTCACAGGCGCACAAAATCACCTTGTTTAGTTTAGCTCATCGTAAATTTCAATGTTAAAATAACAAAAGTATACCTACACGAAATGTGTTAAATTGTTGCCAACAAATGTACACGTCGCACATTATTTTCTCATCCGACTAAACGAAACAGAAAGTAAATTGTATAAAAAAAGTAAAATTAGTCACACACAATGTCAAACACTCTGGCAATATTGTGAAACCCTACAGTGAAAACTGGCAAACTATGCCGTCTCAAGTTCTGAACTCTTTGAAAATGCAATACGGAAGAAAATGAAGCAAAAAATGTAAATTATCCGATTGCCACCAAAATCAAATTACCTCGGGATCGCCCATGACCAAAATTTGTGCTAGCTAGTATGGTAAAAAATGTGGCGTGCTTTAAGACATATTGTTGACGAGAAATGATTAGCTAGGGCCTCAATTTTATACTGCACAATACAGCTGCTGTTATTACGCAGTAAATATTAGTTTGTCATTCAGTATAGGGGACGCGGTGACGAACTGTTACTCAACAGGTGAACGAACGGAAAGAGCTGAATTCTGGGAATCACGTTGAAACAAAGGTGACAATAGCCGTGATCGCTCGATCGATGGAGTATGTGGGATTAGTACACTAGTAGAAACGTTATTATGGTCGTTTAAATGTACAGCGCTTGCTTTTGTTGCGGCTGCGGCGACGACGACTTGACAAAGAAGTGAGTCGGTCAGTCATCATTCAGTCAGTGTACAGTGATGGAGATGCGGGTCTTTGTTGCTGCGAACGCTGCGGGCTCACTTGACGACAACCCGCACGCACGTGCGCTGTCACTCACTTGCTGCGGCGCTGGCGTGCATGTAAACCGATATCAAATTTGGTGGACTTTAACCTTTAAAATGCGACATTTGGTGGCAACAAATTTGATTATTTTTTTCCGTATAAATCACTGACCAAATTTAGTACAGTTTAAACAATATAGGCAGACAAGGGTAGCGTGGCACTACAACTTTAAAAGTAAACTAGACTATAACCAGAATTTTGGGGTTAATCTTTCTCTCTCTCTTTTTCTTTTTTTCTCCTTTTTTCTTTTTTTCCTCCCTTTCTCTTTTTCTTTTCCCTTCCTTTGGTTTTTCTCTTCCTTGCCGTTTTCCCTTCCCTTTCTCTTCCCTTTTCTTGTCTTAAAAGTAAGACCCCTCGAATGCAGCTAAGGGGAGTGGGGGAGCCCCAGCCGAAATAGGATAGTGCATTTTAACCTTAAAATATGACTTCTGGTGGCAATAATTGTAATTATTTTCTTTAGAATCAGCTGACCAAATTTAATGCATGCAGCTTAAATAATAAAAGCAAACAAGAGCGGTGGAACAAATTTAAAAGTAGAAGTACAAATAATCTGCGAGCGAAATGAGTCAAATTTTTTGAACAGTTGTAAGCAGAATTGACACTCACGTTAACTTTAAAAATTCTGGTGGGGGTTAAACCCGCTAACCCGTCTGTCTCCTCCCTTTAAATACAACTTTGAAAGTATGGAGCTAGAAGTAATGTGCGAGAGAAGCGGGCGGAAAAAAATGGAGCTGTTGTGCGCAGAATGATAGCATTCTGTGCCATGCGTTTCTAGAAAATCTGCCACCTAAAATTATTCCCCCAGTTTTCATTTTTTTACTTTCCCAACATAAAACTGGGAATATGCATTATTACCAACAATATTGATTTTCCGTAGCGGGGTATTGTATCACAGTAAATATATATACACGTATATATGTACTGGTAATGTATCTTATAAGAGGGTGTTTTGTCGGTTTCTTTTACCTGACCCGGCATGGACTCGAACGCTTTTTAAAACATTGCGTGCTTCACAATGACAACTGATGCGTGACTGCCGACACCGGAGGCAGACGTTTCGGTTCATGGCTTTGTTCCTTGGATTTTGATCTTTCGGTGCATTACGTAACGACTGCGTGCGTGCTCATCTGTGATTGGCCGGTGGGTGTGGTCTCGCTGCTAGCCGCTAGCCAGTCAGCTAATAATGAAAGCATTGACCGACATAGCACAAGATACAGCAGTTAAAATAAGACATTAAAATTCAAAACATTCAAAATTCAAGGTAATTTGGTAGTGCTGAAATAAAAACTCAATATCTGTAACATTGGCGGTCAATGGATTCATTATTAGCTGACTGGCTAGCGGCAAGACCGCAGTCCGTAAAAATTAGCTAATTCTGTAAACAATAACTGTAGACAACTTTATGCGCAAAGTAATGAACATCACAGCTAATACAATGATAAACAAATACAAAATAAACACAAAATATAGCAGTTAAAATCAAACATTAAAATTAAATTCAACATACGCTGCATAACATAAATTGAGTGTGAGATGTGTGCGGTGACGCACGCCACGTGCAATGAAGCGTGACATCAACGCCGCCCACGACCACGCCCCGAACGCACCATGAACCGAAACGTCAAAAGTACACTTCAAAGGCTTGAACCGAATCGTCATATAATCCCGACACCGGCCCGGCCTTTTGACTCAATGCGCTCACTGAATTAAAGCCCACGGTTGCGTAACGCCGAGACTGCTCTCGTGCATGTAAACCTACAGTACATTGACCTACAATCTTGGGTTTTAAATGAAAGCAATTATTGTTTAGGCTATTTTAATGCAACATGACGGCTGGTCACCATAGTAGTCAGGTAGGTGTAGGCCTAAATGCAAACGTTAGTTAAACAGCAATGTCAGTCAATTCAACTCTATACAGGCACCTGCCTTCCCGTCATGCCACGCGCCCGCACATTGACACGCACGGAATTCAAGCATTCATAAGCAGTAAGCACCACGCGGGTGACGACGGCGCCAATAGACAGAAAACGAAACTGAAACTTGTGATAAAAAAATTAGATATGCAAAACGTACTAAACTACTAGATCACACGTGGAGTAATAACTTGAAAAACAGTCGTAATTAAACACTAGCAAAGCCAAAGAATAGGCGAAATCACGTAGGACAGGCTAAAGTAGATGGTTAAACTTCAGCTTGTTGAAAACTCCAATACATCAAGAGATAAAATAAATTGAATGTCTCGCATCATGTCAGGTTACTAAGTCTATATCAACACATTACAAGTGATATTGTGTTGCCATTAAGCTCCCTATTTATTGTCCCTCATCCATGATCATCGATTTCTGTAAGTTCTGTTACTTTTTCTGTGTTTAAGTTCTACAAAATGTATCATGCACATCCGAGGAAAATGAACAGTAGGCTACTGTTCATCTCACGCAGATGTTGTGTATGATATACTTCGTGGAAGTTCAGATTACACAAGAACTTCATTCACAGCTCGGTAGAGTGGACTAGGCCTTTGAATGCGGAAACCGGGCAGCATGGTGCAAGGTAGATTAGCGATGCATGGAAGCAACGTGGCAGGATGTGACGAAGGATGTTAACAAGTGCCCACAGCAGCAGCAGCAGCCGGAACGACGAGCTGAAATTATCGCTCGTTATCATGCTCACCATTTCACTAACTACTCCTACTCGTGTACGCCGGATGTTCCGATAATGATGGCGGCGTGAGGTCACTGACAGGCGATCACAGTGATCGTTCCAACTACTGCCCGCCACACCACGGTGTTTGGACATAACCTCTCCCCCCCGAAAATAGCCCCTCCCAGTTCTAGGCTAATGCCTTCTTTATTTGGATTAACACGCATTAATAACTTTGCTACAATAGAATAAATAACACGAACTATATTCTATAACGAATCGCGTAAAAGCAGGCCGACACCCAGTGACCCAGTATTTGGGGAAAGAGGATTGTATAGCCTGTTCAATCCGGCGGAGGGGGCGTTCGGTCCCTTCTTCAAGCACGGTATAGCTCGTTCTGCCCCGCCACTCTGCTGACTGACAGTTATGTTAGCACCAACTCGTGGTGTCGTCTGAGCAAACTTTGGCTAAGTGGCAATTAAATTATCCGGATGGAAGCTAAACCGCACAAGTTCAGGGTGTGCAATAATAACGCGAGATAATGCTGTAAGTTTTCGAGGATTAAAATGAAAGCCATCAAGCAGGCCTCTCAGAAGATAAGCCTACACCGCTATGATGTTCACATGATCTTCATATGTTGTGGAACTGTTGCTTTTCTGCTAGAAACACGCCTATGTTATAATTGAAAAGTCAAAGGTTAATGAGATTAAACTCTTAACTAATGAGCGAAATTCATAAACTGCAAAAATAAACACACAGCAAAAACTGAAATTGATGTGAACTTGTAAACTTTCCCCAAGGCATGAACAACCGGTGAGCCGAATGTGAGCTCAAAAAGTCAAAGGTCAGGGTTATAGAGCTAGGGCTGGGCAGCTCTAGGTGGACGGCCGCACGATATGACGACACCGGGCCGACATATTTTTCTACCTTACGGCTTGATCAGCAGCCGCCTGGTGAGTGACGACGTGGTGTATGACGTCACAGTGACGTCAGTAATGACACGCGTGACGCAGCTACTGCTACTGCTGCTGCTGCTGCTGCTACTGCTATACTACTACTACTACTGATGATGATGATGATGATAGCTGAGTTGACAGGCGACACTCGACGTGTGTCGCGCTGTATACGGTCACGCAATGATGATGTCTTTCATTGTGTCTCTACCCTTAAGCCTACCGGGCCCTTAGGCATTGAAGTGTATGTCAAATCACTGTCTAAAGTGGAATAAGTTAGCGTTAAATGAACTACGAATTTGAAACATCCCAGACGATGGTTTAATACACTCATATATGCCTATCACAGCCGACTTAACTTGACAATCCATTATACCATTGCAGACGTAGTGCTAGAGATAGGCAGTACGAGTGCGCCGAAGTAAACTGGAATAGAGTACAAATGAAAACTCCAAGAAGTTGCATGAGATGTCGCAGACAACCGTTCGATGCTGGCGGATGCGATAAGTTAACGCGCGTACCCGAGTGTTAATAACCGCAACACGATCTAGGTTATCAAATTGTTCATTAGCTACCGTACAATGCCGCAATAATAAATAACGCCATTAAATTAATTATAACTTTAGAATGCAGATCCATGATATCGGCATTATTAGCTCTGGCACCAGGCCAAGCCGGATAAACATCGGAACAGTTGGCTTAATTACTGCAGTTAAACTTGTTAGATTATTTGTGCTAGGCACTAATGATGGCACGCAGGCTACATCGTGGGTCGAAGATGCACTGCGTTCTAAGGACACGGAGTAAGCCCCCCTACGTAGCATTCCTTCTCATTCCCGTTTTCCGGGGACCTCTCTCCATATCCAGCGCAGTGGTCTTGAGAGCGCTGGATGCTTTTTCTCAATGGAGTCTGCAGGCCAAGTCCGGACAGCCGCAGTCAATTTGGAAACATTTGGGGTGCGAACAATGCATTTGAAAGTAAGCTATAAAAAAGTTGGTAACTCAGGTACAGGTTTTCTTGTACAACGCTAAAAAACTACTTGACACTTTTATGACGGAACATCTGCTCTAAGCAGCAACATCAGTAGCAGCAGAAGTGTACGCCTGTAACTTACGCTGATGTGGCGTTGTTGATGCAGCCACACAAGTGATGAGTCGCCGTCACACTTGAGACTTAGACTGTCGTTTGACGTCCGCCGCAACTCTCTCGACGTCACGTCCACGATCCGACTTGCTACACACGTTACACCACACCACTGGTGTGCCAATTAAGCCTACTAAACAGCGAAAGACATCAAAATTAGCCTACATTATTGACGAAACGTACCTTATCGCGCAATTATTGTTACCTCTTTTTCATGCAGTGGAGGAATAGGCCGTTCAAATTAATATGGAAACATTCAGAAAAACACGAAACAGAGAACGGAAATAAAAATCACGGCGTACGATACCGCTAACTCGACAGACACGTCATGCAGTATTATCTGTGAGGATTTAAACATACTGATTTGGACTAGGCAACAAGTTGAAGACCGATGCCGACATGACATGCGGCTGGCCTTCCAACTAACTACGTTTGCCCACTGAGCTGCGCCACTCCAACGCTGACATTGAACCTTCCGAACTAAAAGTTGGCACACTAGTTGCTCCTGCATGCTTTGTCGGGGAAACGGTCACACCAATTATGGTTCTTCTGCGCCTTGTTGTTTTCGAGTTAAAAGCCCTAACGGGACAGACATTACATTACATTACGATTTTTTAACGTGGCCTAAGTAAAAAAAACCTCAAGGTCCACAAATAAAACCGCAAGTCACGACAAACTATGTATGATTGTCTGGAAACCATGACAGTGTGTCACGTGCGACAATGTCTGGTGGCCTGACGAACGTCCAAGACACGCGGAAAACGCGGCTGCCAAAGTAGCGGCGCCACACACAATCCACATCTGAACGGCATCTCAGGCAAACGTCGCAGGTCATCCGGCAAGTTTACAGCGGCAAGACGATGTCAAGTTGTCGATCAGCTCATCGATGGGCAGCGGCTGCAAGTTGGTATTGGCTTCCGCAACGGCCGCGGGGCCTGGACCTCTCACGCCCAAGCCTCGCAGACCACACCTGGCGGCGAGTGACATCAGTGAAGCTGTATTCGGCTTGCAACCATAGCCCCAGCAGCTGACCATGACTGTAGACTTGGTCACGCATGGCTGAACATGTAGGACACACGGAACATGGCCGCGGCCAACAGTCTAGCTAGGCTTGAGCGCGAAGCAGGTATTCCAGGCGAAATATTCCACGAGGGCTCGGCAAACTGTAAAACAACATGAATCTTCGTACTCTAGAAACCACAGGCTAGAACGCAGTCATACTTTCAGCAAGCAGAAACGCGTATGGCATCAGTATTCATACAAATTCGTCGGACACGCGGAAAACGCGGCTGCCACGTAGCGGCGCCATACACAGACAAACAGACGGAAGGGCAAAACCCGCAATGTGGCCTATATTTATTAGGACGGCCGCATAATAGGAAATACAGTATACAATAAATATTTATGCATGGAATGAAGCTAGAAATGTTAACGCAAGTCAGGCGCCATACAGCGGTGCATGGAGGATGTAGTGATGTGAATTGAACTGATGCATACAATCCAGACACTGCAGTGCCAGATTTAACGCAATTTTTGTTCATTTCGCTTAGCCCCGTGCTGACACTCTATAGCCATGCACGGACTCGTTCCTCTACTGATTGGACAGAGGCAATGACGAATCAACCCAAACAATAGCCGCCGGGCCATATCGCACTTTGTCACGTGCATCCAACATTCTCGCATGGAAAATGCCTGAAATACAACGCACTCCGTAATCACTATGACCAGCTTCTATCTTTATCATTAGGCCACATATCGACACTGCCATCATCATTGCCATCACACCGTATTATAGTCCAGTGCATCCAGTGCTACTACCCTGGATTAGCAAAGTTATTGTCAGCTGACTGCCAACGGTCCTCTCTCATCCCTTGCCCTCAGGTCCGCAGTTCATCTTTATATAGGCGTCGATCACGTGCCAACGTCCAACCACAATGCAAACAAGATAAGCGGTACAAACGCGTTATTATTGGCAGCGACTTTAGGGACCTAACGCGAGTTTATCAGTCTGCAGCCTCAGCCATAGTCTGGTCGTAACAATCGATGTTCATAAACGTTTTTTAAAACGTTAAACTTTTAGAGCAAAAATAAACGTCGGTGATTTAAAATATTCATAAACAAGAGTGTTACGGTACGCATAAAGTAATGATCAAGTTTCTATTGTTCCGGCTTCTATAAAGCTCTTAATTAAGACTCTGTCACGCACCTGTTTCCGCAACGACGTCCGCGAAAAAATGGAGTCCAAAAATACATTGCTTCATGTTGTGATTCAGAACCTACCATAGCTACTCATTTATTAATCAAATATTATTAGTCCTTCTCTTCTTTTTTATCTTGTCTCTTGGTTAGCAACCGCTGGCGTCAAATACAGAACCAGTATTTTCCAAACACATGGATGTAGCCTACAGTAAGCTGAATAACTGTAAAATAATACACGGTAATGCGTCTAATTAAGGGACGTTTATCCCACCTTGAACACAGATCCACCACTGAAATGATGTGTTTCTAGACTGTGATGATGATGACTGATGACTAGTATAGACTGCATAAGCCCGAACTTGACATACCTGTCACACCTGAGAAGAACAACAACGTCATCAGCAGCAGCTGCTGCAACAGCGTGCGTAGCGCAGCTGTGGCCATAACGTCATCGACTTAAACACGTACGCAACGATAAACGACGTCACAACAAACTCCCAACGGATGCGTGCAGTTGCAGCAACTGTTATACTCTGCTGGGCTGCTGCTGCTGCTGCTGCTGATACGCGCGTAGCGACATCTCTCCGACAGCAGCCGTCATTGGCTCGCTGCTCGCGCTCATTACAGCCTATAACCTATCCCTATAGATTGGTGTTGGCTCAATGAAGTTACTCTACGTCGAGCCGGGTTAGTACTGAGATGGGTGACCGATCAGTGGCGGATCCAAAAATTTGGAATAGGGGGGGAGTATGGGGTTGGGTCTGAGGAGGAAAATTTTTGAAAATTTTATGCACAAATAATGCCTTTTCGTGCAAAATTTTTACTTGTTTTCGAATGCGTCCAGTCAATAGGGGGCGGCGCCCCCCTTGAATCCGCCAGCTGTGACCGATGGCGGGTATATACTACAGTGATGTCCTCGATATCAAATTATTGGTCTCGAGACGAGGCGCCAAGAGGACAAAAATAAGTCTTGGTCTTGGTTTTGACGAAAAGTATCGAGATTTGAGAATTTGCTAGATTTTGCTTTTTGTTATTCATCTTAAATATTTTGAGTATAGTCAAGTATTATCAAATATCGAGTCACATAATAATAATAATGTTAGGCTATTGTGTTTTTTGTTTACCATTGACGGCATATTGAGTAACATGCATTGCATAAGTACACACTTGTGTCTTATCTTTATGATCTTAGGCTATAGGGCCTATTGGCCTATTTTTTTTCTTGCAAATTTGTTACGTTAAAGCACTTGATGCTGCACAAAAAGTCTTCGTCATGAAACAAGGCTTGTTTACATCACTGATGAGTAGGCCTTTAATTGTCAATGCTTTAATTTGAGCGAGGGCGGCGAAAAGTGGTAGCCTAACCCATAAAGAGATCGTTATTTTACCGCTATTACCTCGACAAACATGAGAACGGTAATCACATGTAGCACGGTAGTGCGTAACACTGTTGTAAAAGCGACTATCAAAGTCAATGGGAAACCCCAGATTTGGGCACCCGTAGCCCCCAACCCCCTGAATCAATCGACTTAAAATTTGACTTGGATGATAACGTTGGCGGTCTGACCCTACGTGCCAAAAATAGTACAAATCGGCCCAGTGGGGTCGGCGGGGCAAAGGGGTGAAATATAATGTTCAATTGGGTTATTTTTTCTTTATTTTCTACTTTTCTCGCCAAGCTCTAAAGAACACCTTTTTTGGAGTATCACCGCATTTTTTTGCACTTGATGACGTGTTTCGGTGGGGATTAATTTTTTAGGGCGGGGTCTCAGCATTCATCTTTCATATTTCATCCTCTAATGCCCCCAAAACCGCAAATTCTAGGCCCATTTTCGGACTTCGAAATATTATGACTGAAAATGCTTAACAATGGAGATGCTCATCTACAAACTACCCTTAATCGTCATCGTAGCCCCACCACAGTGGCATAGTGAATAGGCAATGTGGCCTCGGGAATTTCAAATATGCAGTTATTTTAGATTCCCTGCCTACAGGTCACGTGACACGGCGCATGCGCTGTGAACTTTTGGCCTTTATAATATGGGCAAATGCAAGTTTGAGGCTTTATATCTCCCTAACGGTGCAGGCTAGACGCATGGTCACAATAGACCACCCATAGGAAGTCGCCCACCGCGAGTCGAATGGTCACGTGACCGATGACGTCACGTGATCCCAACAGATCAAGGTCGTGACCCCATTATTTATGAGGCGTTATATCTCCATAACGGTGCAAGATAGACGCATGCTTACAATGGACCACCCAGAGCCGGATTAACCGATATGCCAAGTATGCCATGGCATGGGGCCCCCGCGCCAGGGGGCCTCGTGGCGGCCAAAATTACTTTTTCATACTAGTATTAGCTTGGTGACTGTTACTTTGTTTGCCCGTTGCTTTTCAAAAATCTCTAATCTATTCGTCTTCAGATTTTGCTGGTGTAGATCTATACTTCATAGTTCTCTTGATCGCACTTTGAGTAAGCCTGTATTATTGTTGAAGTTGATAGTAGGCTTAAATAAAAAAAAGCGACGGTGGCAGCCATTACAGCGGGGAAACATCATGGCTTTCCAAACAATATATAGCCATTGGAAAAAAATTCGATACCGACATTTTTGAGCGAAAGTTACGCCGCTGCCGATAGGACGCACACTTCATAACGCTGCACAATAATAACGGTTCAAAGTCTAAAAATTTCGAAGATATAGAAATTACCAACAAGTAATCTGAGCAAAACTCACGTGACCTGAGATAGCATCTGTGCTGCCATAGGCCTACAGGGTGGCCCAAAAAAACGAGGCCACTCTGTTATATAGCTTCTAACTTCAGAAATACTGCTTAGATCTACACGATTTTTTGCAGAAATCAAGGTCGTTTCATTCTCAACACGAA
>Ga0209367_1003736_pt1 | contig 20804 bp, 9 predicted proteins | sample WorMetLIZISLAND2_FD_187412 | JGI IMG/M metagenome (GOLD analysis project Ga0209367, IMG submission 187412) | Marine gutless worms symbiont microbial communities from Max Planck institute for Marine Microbiology, Germany - Olavius geniculatus... ...
CCCCACGCCCCGCCCCCGTTCTTACGTCATCACTCGCCGTGTAGCCAATCAGATTCACCGGCGACTCGCGCGGCTTCGATGACGTCACGCGATACTGGCTAAGCTTGCGCAGCAAGTAAGTAAACAGGTTCGAAGAGTTGGTCTTGTCACACGACCCTTCGCCACCTGCCGGCGATCTTACGAACATTTCAGATACCGGCGAATTAGTTTGTTCAGAGATGTGATTGGTTGTAGCTCGATCGTAAACGTGGTTAAGTATTAATTCTCTGTTCTTCCTGGCTAGTTCCTGTTTATGAGCTGAGTTGGGTACCGTCTGATCAGACGCGCTATAGCTGCGGGCTCTGTGGTTCATTTCTGCATCCGCTTCCGGTTGGAGATGCACGCCGGGTAGCATCGGTCTGTCCCGGCGCCGCCTGTGGTAGTCACGTGACACGTCGTAGTCACATGACATCGTGTCCGTCGCTGATTGGCTTCGAACCGCCGTGACGTCATCGCTCGAGATGCTGTGCAGCAGAACGCCTATGCCACAACAAAAAAAGTCGAGTTCAGTTGACTAAATTCATAATTACGTAACCGGACGTAAAAGGAAATGAATAAAAGCGTTTTGGTGTGCTTTCAAAGTTTTACTGTAAAAAACTGTTTGCAGCTGTTTGTAGATCTGTTATGCTGCAGTACGTTTAAAATTTTTGTCCTCATGGATACTGTGCAATGTGCTATTTTGTTTTATGAGTTGCTGTGTAATATAACAGTATGTCATGGAATCAAAATGAAAAAAATGGAAAAATCTACTTTTTCGCCAGACTGCAAGCAAAAAAAGCCCAGGTATTTTGTTCAGTGCTTACCGTCATAGCCAGTGATAGCGGCGACATCTGATAGACTGATCGACCTCGAGTACATGTCTTGTAAAGCTAGCCACTGGTCATCAGTGCTTGACCGGTCGTCATCGTACTGGTCAGTGCTGTCTGACCACTGATCAGATGAACCACGTCGCGACAGCACCAGTCCTTCAGCGATCTCAACGTCGACGTCGACGTATCCCGGCAGCACCTGCGGCTTGGCCGACAAAACGCCTGCAGTGTAAGGTTAAAGGTTAATAGTTAAAAACGTGTATTTAGTTATTTGTCAAACAAAAAAATTTGAGCTAATGCTCACGAGACGCGCGAAAGCCTATAGCAGTTTATGCTCGCAAATTTTCGTAGTCTATCTCCAGCCATTTTGTCGCCATTCACTCCTGAAGTGTGCGCCGCAGCCAAAGATTGCAAAAAGCAATAAAACCCCTTATTTTGGAAGTTCAGAGTCTTTCTAAGTCATCGATGTTGATACGACTAAAAAGCTCGTCACTACTGTTTGTTGTGATCAACAGCATGTTCATGTTTATCTGCAACGGTTTTCACGAAAGACTGGCCAACAGCGGTAAAATAGCGACTTTTACAGGGTACCGCTATTTGATGCTCTCGTGTGGTTTCCTTTAACATAAAAATCGAAATTTAAACCGTCGAAATCTACGTTCAATGCTGAAAATTTCGCATGTAGCTTGTCCTTGTTTATCTTTATTGTTTGCGGCAAAATTCGCTTTCAAAATGTGTTTCGCAGCCTGAAATCGGCAAAAAATCCACAAAAACCTCTATTTTGGTGTTCAAGGTTATCCAAGGTCATTAAATTCGGTGGCAATCAAGAGCCAGTGTACGACTTCCTAATAGTAACCTAAGCTGTATCTCTCACCGTTTCCGAGATATGGGAAGTTTTCCGTGAGAAAACGCAAATTTTTCCTATACCACCCGTCTATTTAACCCTCAATTTGAAAATGTTTCCCTTGGAATAAATAGCTGAAATTTTCTATGCCTGAGTTTAACACCCATGGCTAATTATTTGTGTAAAAAGTTTTTTTTTCTGCGCTCTACCCATTAGCCACAATACATCCGTTACGGACGACAGTCAGACAGACGGACAGACGGACGACAACCAATGCCCAACCATGACAAAAGCTCGACTGTTACTCAAGTACGATCGGCTAAAACCAATACCAACGACAACGATAGCCTACTACTGATCAATAAGACGATGCTGATGATGATGACGATGACGTCACGATAACTGACCGTTGATGACGTGGTTGATGACGTAGAATGTCTCGGCGTACTGACGGACGAACTTGAGCGCGCCGTGCGCACAGAGCGGTGGACCGTCATTGTCCAGCGGCAGTGCTAGCAGACCGGAGGACGTGCCATGTAGGGCACGGACCGTGGCCAGACGCAGCTTGGACGAGAAGACAGGGTTGTCGAACTGAACGCTGACTGGAAGCTGCTGACTGTCGACCACTGAACGTATGCTCTGAGCTTTCTTGTACCCGGCCACCCCTACATAGCAACAACACATGTTTCACCTGTTCACGAAGTCCTTTACCTGATTATTTCTTGCACTGGACTCTCCATCTAATCTGCGCTAGTGGACCTAGCAGATGTTTGTAAGCTTGTAAAGTTGGCACGTACATTTTTCCACGAGGAAACCTAAAACCTGGATTAACTGATTGATAAACATCTCAGACAACTCAGTCTCTTACATGGTATAGGGCATACACAGCTTACGGGGTGAAGGGCTATATAGTGTGGCTGATTTGGTCACCCAGAGCAAAATATTCAACCCCTGTCACTTTTCACTATTTAAACCTGTATGCACGGTGGTGGAAAAAGCCCCACCCCGGACATGTCAAAATCACTTTTTTAAAAGATTGATATTTGATATTTTTCGTTGACACAAAAAATACCGCACATTTGCAATGTTCGTGTATATGTCACGAAAAAGCTATAGTCTGTCAGTCGCTGAGATACTAGCTTTTATAAACGGATAATCGAAAATTGCCGACTAGGCCTATACAACTCGTATGGCTCTCAGTAGCAGTAAAAGCTGGCGTTGTGTGCTTGGCCTATTCTAACCTTCACCGGTTACCGTGTGATGGATAAGAAATATTAATTATAGGTTTCTGTGTGTAACACTACGACAGTGAGTGACATTTCGCCGTGACTCCGGGCCTATATATGTATGAAGGACATAATAACTGGTTGCCTCATTTTGTACAAAACTGTTTGTCAATGCCAGTTTATGCCACTGTCACCGCAATTCTTCGTTTTTATTCGAACTGGCGTATAGGCCTATATAGTTGTAGTAAACGCTGACAAACGTTGTTATTGTCGTTCACTAAAAATCTTTTTCAACCTAGCCTACGCCCCTACATGTATTTTTTACTTTTTTTAACGTTCTAATTTAAACTAACGGTAAACTACCAGTGTGAAAATAACTGTAATTAACAAGAAATCTAAGCTAGTGCTCATGAGACGCGCGAGAGCCTATAGCAGTTCAGGTTCGCAGGTTGTTTTGTTTTACGTCCATCCGTTTCGTCGCCATTGACCCCTCTGCAGCCGAAAATTGCAAAAAAAATTACTAAAAACTAGAGATGACCGTGGGAATAAGATTTACAATGAAAATGGGAATCTTATAGAAATTTCATGAAAATAAAAACTGATGACAAAATTGAGAATTTGAATGGGAAGGAATGTGAAACAACCTGCATGGGAATGGAAATGGGAATAAATTCCCATCGGCGACTGGTTTTGATGACAATCCTGTTCTGCATAGAAAACATCAGTTAGTCAAAGTAGAGTACCATTTGGCATATATTGTTTAGTTTGTGATGTTTAGTTATGCTGAAAAGTAATGCAGTAAAGCGTGATTCTGGCTGTCGTAATCAGTTTTTACGCGCGACAGCAGAATGCTTCGCGCGTCTTAGTTATGGCCCGGGCGTCTGTCTGTCCGTCCGTTTGTCTGTCCGTCACACCGCTGTATTGTGCCAAAACGGTGCAAGCTAGGATCACGAAATCTTTACTGTGGGCTGCCCCAAGGACTCTAGTGTATCGTGACAAAATTTTGTGCCCTTATGTAAGGAGGTTCCCCTTAAAGGAGGGCATCAAAAAGGGGTACCCCCTAAAAAGACGTTATTTTGCCGTTATTGGCCCATCTAGTGTGAAAATGGTTGCAGATAGGTACAAACATGTTGCTTATCATAACAAGCACTGTTCAAGGGCTTTTTTAGTTTTATCAACATCGATGACCTTGAACTACTTTATACCCTCAAAATTATAGGTTTTCCTGAATCTTTGGTGATTTCGGGTGCGACACACATCTTAAGAGTGAACTGCGCCGAAATGGCTAGAGATAGACCCAAAAACCTGTGTATGGCTTAAGACAAACCTGGACAACCTGCGTAGGCCTATGAAAATTTTAGGATAAAATGTCCATTTTTTACAGTCTAAATGTCGACCTCTTACATTCAAGGAGTCCTCTGTATAAAGGTCTCAACATTGGGTAGTCTTTCAAAACTTATTATTATTTTAGTGCATGTTGTACACAATTGCAATCGCGCGTCACGTGAGCTTTGCTCAAGTTACTTATAGACTCAATGACAAGCAGTGCACAGTTTGAGTCTTCAATAGACCAAAACTGTTTATGCCGCAACGATTGAACGATTGTTCGGGAATGGGAATGGGGAGGAATGGGAAAAGCCTAGTGGGAATCCCATGGAAATGGGAATTGGTTACAAAATTGGAAATGGGAATTGGTTACAAAATTGGAAATGGGAATGGGAAGAAATGGAAATTGACTGCATGGGAATGGGAGGAAATGAAAATGTTAAAAACCATTCCCGGTCATCTTTACTAAAAACCCCCTATTTTAATTGTTTAAAATCATTCAAGTTCATTAATGTTGATAACACTAAAAAGCACGTCAACAGTGCTTTGCTTAAGAAGCATGTCTGTGCTTATCTGCAAGCGTTTTCATGCTAGACAAACCAATAGCAAAAAAATAACCACTTTTTAGGGAGTACCCCTTTTTGACACCGCGTGCACAAGCCTCGTTAAACGTAAGCGGCCGGGACTTGGACTGCTGAAATCTGCATTCAATGATAAAAATTATACAGGTCCGGTTGTCTTGGTCTACCTCCAGCCATTTCGGTGCAATTTACTCTTGAAATGTGTGTCGCAGCCCAAAATCGCGAAAAATTCACCAAAACCCTTTATTTTGAGTGGAGCATGGAATAGTAAGAGGACTAAAGTGTGTACATGACAATTTTAGTGGTAATCCAAATACAATGCGGATTTATATCCGTTAATGAACATTCTTGGCGAAAGTCTGAGATACCCGAGTTCTATACTGTACCGGTGGGTGCAATACTGAATACTAAATACTAAATTTAGTAGGTTTATGCCATGGGTCGCGTGCGATATGGGTCAAAGATCAGTGGGTCAATAGATGATAAATCTTTTAAATTTAGCGGACTGTGAGCAGCTTATTGTCAGTTTTATTACCGTTTTATTGCGGCTAGATATCCTTGGTTTTTCAGCGACTGTTTACTCATAATATTATGTTACTCTCATCGTATTCAGTTAGCTTTGTTCAAAACCTGAACGGCGGTTCATGCGCTGACTTCTAAATATGTCTTTACTGCACTGTTAACAATCTATTTATTAATTCATTTCATACACGTCAGACGTTGACCTACGTAAGCCTACTAGCCCTACTTCTGTAGTTCTGTGCGTCATCAGCTTGTCCCTGAGCGTTCAGTGCACGTTGGGTCAATGCCGGTCATACGTTTGTGCTCAATGAAACGATCGCTTATATATGCGGTCGTCTTCGATATGCCGCATCTTGCCCGTTTGTCCGTCCGTCCGTTTGTCTGCCCGTGCGGACTCTTAACTTGAAAACGAAACAACTATAATAACTAAATCGGCGTGAACGTTACCCAGTGCAGAATTGAGTGAGTGAATGAGTAGCAGCACAAAATAGGCCATTTAGTTAAAAGCAGTCAATATATGTATCGAAAGCAAAGTTAAAATACTTGTTAAGATCAAAGCTATTAAGCTAATGTAAAACAACATTATATACCATTGTATATTTTCCTTTTTGTCAACAATGTTAAAATATTTGAATTGAACGCCGAACATTAACTTTATATTAGTGTCAGTGTTAAGAAATCGTGTGTCCATTTATTGAAAGACTTTCTTTCTTGAAACATTTTGCTTGAAAAATATAAAAAAGCTTCGCCCACCAGCGCATGCTGGATGAGGGGTCCAGACCCCCTGAGCTGTCAGTTGGCGTAAAACTTAAAACAATTTAATGAAAATTTTTGGGCCGTTAGCGATCGTCTCGGAAGGTGTTTTTGGTTACGGGGAAAATAAAATAGCTAAATAATATGGTAAAATTAGACAAGTCTTTTGCTTGCTGCTTTATCACCGGCGTTTGAAGGTTTTGCCCCAGACTCCTTCAAGTTCTTTGCCTCTTGACTCCGCTGGAGACATCGGTCCCCAGACACCCTACAAATTCCACTTTGCCGCTGGACTCGCAGATCATTGGATGGCGTTCCGTGAGTAATTGTCACACTTATCTAGGGTTCCGCTGCAGCAAAAAAGATTGAAAAACACTGACATAAACGCACAGGTCAACTCAGCCTGCCATCACTGCAGGGTAGGTAAATCAAGTACCGGCCTGCTTGGCTAGGATTAAGGCAGGAAGCGTTCACTTGTTGGTGACAACTGACACTATGACCCCATATGCCAAGTGACGCTCCGTATCTTTGCGACGGGTTTTCCATAAAGAGCTATACAGATCCTTTAAACCATTTAACCTTAGCATTAATCGGTGCTTTCATTTTCAGATAAAAAAGTCACAAAGGTCAATGTCATCGAACGTCAAAAACCTCAAAAAATGACTCATATCTATCATAATTTTACATGGCTTGTAAGGCGGCCTAATTTACTGCCAACGCCTGAGACGCTTACGGCAGTGGGACGGACGGCCGCATATCATATCGACATCGACATTGACATCTTTACGAGTTGGCGTTCGACCAACCTTTAATAAGCTTAATGTTGTTTACTGTTAGTGTTTACTGTTGCCTTGATCAAGCCTATTTATTGCGTGAATAAATGCTGCGACGGGCAACGCGCGATTGGCTCTAAACTCGAGTTCCCATCTAACACAACATATGCAACAAAACGGACGCAAAACACGCAACAAACGCAAAGGACAAAATGCAAAAAACATCGATTCAATTCTTGCGCTTTGGCCGTTGCATCACTTGCGTCAGCTGCATCTGTTGCGTTTGTTGCGTACTTTTTTGCGTCATCTGCATCAGTTGCGTCCACAAAGTAAGCCCAGGCCTTGCGTAGCGTGCGTTGCATTGGGTGAAAATATAGGCTTAAGTCGCGCTTCGCTTCTTTGCTCAAAAGAAAGTCTACTTACACCGAAAAAAGATGACACTGTGTCTCAAAAAACATCCCCGACATTTTTGACTGTAACTTAAAAAGCAATTAGCAGATTTTGATAATTTGTGGTACAAATATTCCCGACACAACTTGCTGTCAAATGATTATTTAGTTTCCTATCTCACCCACCGTTTGTTTCTGCACTACCTGGGAAAAACACAACCAGCAAAATATCATTTTTTATCCAATGCGATATGATTGCTTAATTAACATAACGCGTAAAAACACATTTTGTTCACATTTCTGATACTTTGGCTGACATTTTATCCAGTTGTCTATTTTTCAACTGCCTGCAGTAAAATTGCTCTCAAGTGTTGGCCTACTATGCGAACACAGGCAAGGAGACGCTTTCTCCATTCACTGACAGCAGTATCGATAATGTTCTGCTCCACAACAATCGAGACTGTACCAGTCGCTTTTTGACTTCAAAAACATTCCTAAACTTCATCTAATAGACACACTGCTGCATGACAGTCAAAACTTGTAATGGACCGGCTGTTGGGACCCACAGATTAAGATAGATGGAATTTATCGACGTTTTCTCCATTCATTTTAACACGTATTATGCTTGGTCTGCTTTCCCAAGGTAGTGAAAAAGCAAACGTTGTGTGAGGCAAAAACTGAAACAATTATTTAATATTTAGTTGTGTCGGAAATATTTTGTGTCAAAAATTATTAAAATCTGCTAATTTTTCTTTAAGTTACGTTCGATAATGTCGGGGATGATTTTTAGGTTTTCTGCTTATTTCAACACATATTTTGCTTGATCTGTTTTCTCTAGGTAGTGCAAAAGTATACATTAAATGAAGTAAAAAACTAAACGGTTATTTGATAACAAGTTGTGTCAGGAATACTCGTATTAAAAATTATCAAAATCTGTTCACCGGTTTTCAAGTTACAGTCAAAATGTCGGGAATGGTTTTTTGAGACACAGTGTACAGTGATTTATACAGGCGGCAATTCCGATAAAATCTACCGCCAAAGAGACCGCAATGCTTGGCTCTGCTCTCTGGCTTTAAGGCCGAATTTTTAATGCATCGCCATACGGTTTATAATGACATTTTATAGCGATGGCCGTAAGTGCAGTTTTGCGAGGTGGGCGAGAAACGATGACAGAAATCTCAAGTCCATGACTACGACCGTGTTTGCATGCGTGCAAAATTAAAAGTTCTGGAAAACATTCATGCAAATAGTGCGAGATGTTTTGGCATCTAGATATCACGCAAAGATAGGATGAGGTTCTAACGTAAAATAAAACAATTATTTGTAATTAATCGTAGTAAGTTAGTTTACTGACTTGACGGTCGCTGGTTTAACACCCGGCATTTGACAGACGTCGCTTTGGGGAAGCTGTAAACGCGCCCTCTGTCGTCGATTGCAAGAACCCTCTCTTCAACGACAGCCGAGTGCACGCGAAACACCTGCATCATCATTTTAAAATTTCTAATATTTATTACATCGTGCCTAATATTGAGCGGCCAGCCACTCGTCTTATTAATTTGCTGTCTGTCCGAAAGCCGTGAAACGTGCCTGCAGCACGGTGTCAGAGGAAATAGATGAAAAACTCATTTAACTACGGTTTTAAAATATTTAAAACTGCACAACGACCAAGACCTAAAAAGCCGAAAATCGAGGCCAACGGCTAAAAGCGAGGGTAGGATATTTAAGTAGAAGGCAGCGACGTTGCCTTTTACCAACTGTCTGGGAGATTGCTGCATAGGCCTATCTTTTCTCACTGAGCTCCGAAGATCCCAAAGGCATTATTTTCTGGCATGAAAAAGCTTTGCGAAGGTACGTAGCGGGCACACATTTCGTTAGCTTTCGCTGCACAAACTTGCATTCACAATATTGCACAATTATATAAGCCACACCTTTGTACAGGGTGGGCCAAAAATGGCACCATTTTTGTACACCTCATAACTTCACCAAATATTAATCGATTTTCAAATTTTTTTTCACTGTCAGAATCAGGAGACAATTTGCAATAAAACTGTTATTATAGATCCCACTACACCCAAAGTACGTCATTACACTACCTTGCGAAATTTCAGTATCTTAAGAATAACACTTAAAAACAAAACGACTTTTGTAACAACACATTTTAAGAAATTAACAACAAAAACAACGTGTTTGTTGTTTCAGTCATTGTCTAGAAAATCATATCTCACATTTTACACATCAAATTTTCACTGTGTCCGCCTTGCTGCTGGAATTGTGAAATTTCAGTATCTAAAGAATAACAATTAAAAACAAAACGACTTTTGTAACAACACATTTTAAGAGATTAACAACAAAAACAACGTGTTTGTTGTTTTAGTTATTGTCTAGAAAACCACATCTCACATTTTACACATCAAATTTTCACTGTGTCCGCCTTGCTGCAGCTGGACGACGCATCGAAACCGGCGACACCACTAACCAATTGCGATTAACCAAACGCTACGGCACTTTGCCCCACTCAGCGACAATGGCTTTCTTAAGCTGGTTGACTGTCGTGAATTGTCAACATTGATAGGCCATATGTTGAAGAGCATCCCGAACAGCATAATTGACTGGATTTAAGTCTGGGTTGTTTGGGGGCCGGGCTCGATCAACGTTGATCACGCAACCGGTCAGTGGCGTCGCTGGCTCGAGTGCCTCATCTGACATTTCACGAGTTAGCGTAGTGACACACTTTAGGTGTGATGGGATCTATAGTAACTGCTTTATTGCAAATTATCTTCTTATTTTGAGAGTGAAAAAATTTTGAAAATCGGTTAATATTTGGTGAAGTTATGAGGCGTACAATAAATGGTGCCATTTTTTGGCCCACCCTGTTAATGAACTACAAGAAAAGTTTAGCGTTTAACATCATCATTTTCAACCGAATAATTATAAAATTGTGACTTTCTGATTACTGCTGAGATGAATAAACGTTTGTGTAACTAAAGTGTTGTACACCACAAAATATGTAGTTGTTGCTACTGTAGATTTAGGCTACATAGAGAATGCGCTTGTGCTTCGACACGAACCACTTAGAAAGCGTAGTAAGCGACTTGTTCAACGTTACGAACAGGCGGACGGACAGAAGGACAGACTTATGATGGCAATAGCGCGCTCTGCACTCTGTGCACCATGCGACAAAAACTGCGGGGCGAGTTTTGGGTTGTTTTTGGTCCGTTTCGCATCGCTGACCACTTTGAAACTGTAAAGCGTTGGTCTCAGGATCGGCCCATTGACGTCACTGACGCGAGATTTAAACGTCAACTATCTGTTTTCACTGTCTTGACAATGACTGCAGTGCGATTGACCCATCCATTCGTGTCGTCTGTTAGTTTGTCTGTCAGCCCACCTAAGGCTACATTATGCGTTGTCATAATGTACCTGACATACCGAGGTGAGACGATCTTATGGTATTTCAGCCGTGGCCGCAAAATCCAGATATAATTGTCAATCATAAAAAGAGCGGAGTATTTGATGAAAGTCTGCCAATCTTTCCGTCAGCGCTGTCAAAAACTGCGACCGAATGCACCAAATTGCATATTGAATTGGAGGAAAAAAATTCGTACCCCGCCCACTGAGGCACTAGAAAGAAAAAAGAATGGTAGCAACGGAAAAGTAGAAAATGAATAAGAAAGATAAAAATGGAAAATTGACAAAATCTTGGACAAACTACTGAGGATAGAAAATAGTTGACGGCCTGTGCGGCTTCACGTTCCGGGTCTGTAGATGTCCAATTTTGCAGCGGATCACAGTCCACGTACGATGCAGTCCACCAGTCCACCCTATTCTCTAAGTGTTTACGAAGAGTCACCTGGCGGCAATTACCTGTGGCCAGCTTGGAGGGGCCGCAGAACGTAATACCCAATCAATAAAATAGCGACGTCAGCATATAAAACTATCAGACGTTTGACGTATCTTTGACCTTATACCCCGTTTACACGATCGAGCAAACATCGAGCAAACATCAAGCAGGCCTCATGGAACCCCGCCCCCTGGCTCAAATGTAGGCCTAGGTTTAGCCCACAGCTTATCACGTGTTATATAAATCTTCCAATTACAACCCGTCCGCCCTACTAATTAGCATGCTAATTACCATAGCTCGTCGAGCTAGCTGGATGAATGCTAGCAAACGTCGAGCAGACGTCGAGCAATTAGCACGTGTATTTTGAATACATTTGCTCGACGTTTGCTCGATGTTTGCTCGATCGTGTAAACGGAGTATAAGGTCAAAGATACGTCAAACGTCTGATAGTTTTATATGCTGACGTCGCTATTTTATTGATCGATCTTTTGATAAGTTCACTTGAACCGTAACAAACATATCAAGTGATGTGAGAGCGAACCCTACAATCAATTGTGGAGTGGGCCGGTCCGTCTGTCCGTCACACTGCGGTGTTGTGTTAAAACGACGCAAGCGAGGATTACGAGATCTTTACTGTGGGCTGCCCCAAGGAATCTAGTTTATCGTGACAAAATTTCGTGCCACTGGGTGCAGGGGTTCCCCTCGAACGAGGGCGTCAAAAAGAAGTACCCCTCTAAAAAGGTTATTTTGCCATTATTGGCTTTTATAGTGTGAACGGTTGCAAGTAGATACAGACTTGTTGCATATCATAACAAGCACTGGTGACGGGCTTTTTAGATTTGTTAACATCGATGACCTTGAATGACCCTGAATCCCCAAAAAAGGAATTTTGTTGAATTTTTCGCAATTTTTGGCTGCAGCGCACAATTTAACAGTGAATTGCGACGAAATGGCTGGAGATAGACCAAGACAACATGCATATGTAATTTTCAGCATTGAACGTAGATTTTAAATGTCCAAGTCCCGACCCCTTAGGTTCAAGGAGGCCTGCGCAGGTTTGCGTCACAGACGGCAACCCCCTCCCTAAAAGTGATTATTTTACCACTATTGGCTGGCGTAGCGTGAAAACCGTTGCAGATAGACACAGACATGCTGTTTATCATAACAAGCAATAGTGACAAGCTTTTTAGTGGCGTCAACATCGATAACCTTGAATGACCTTGAACCCCCAAAGTAGATGGTTTTAGTGTTTTTTTTGCAATTTGTGGTTGCTGCGCATGCAAATTTCAAGAGTGAATTGCGATGAAATGGATGGAGATAGATTAAGACAACCTGCGAACAAAAACTGCTAGGCTGTCGCGTGTCTCATGAGTTTTGCTCAAATTACTTGTTGCAAAACAACACGGATATCTGTAATATTTTTGTGTTTTCAAATATTAAAAACAGACAAATTAGCAGCTTCCGTTGAACGTCCAAAAGCTTAAGTGTTTTAGCTTCCGGGGGTTTCGTCCCTTAGGCCTAACCCTCTGAACTGAAAGCTTTGCACACAACAACTGAATAATATCTACATTTGGCCGAAACAAAAAATTTATTTCCACCTGTGCCCTGGTTCTTGCTCCCACGTTGCCCCCTAGATTTAAATTCCTAGCGCCACCCATGTACTCAGTAGTTCTATTACGCTGCGTAAGATGTATTCCAGCCATAATTTGAGGATTTTGCGTCAAAGGTTGCCAGTGTTGGACACAGATACGCGAATGCCATAAAATACTTTCCAAGTAACTCAGCCATAGGCGTTCATCAACGTCACAAACAGACTAACGGAGGAACAACTGAAGGTGGCAATACCGCGTTTTGCAACAACGGCGTGACATCATACTTCTTAGCACTGTGTAAGCTTACTGCCGGTTATCAACACGATTTCCTGAGAGTCTTGCAATGCGGAGCTACTGAGAATCTGCACAGAACGGTGGTTATCACCCTGTCCCTTATAGGGCATTCTATTGTTCGTTTACTGTTAAAGCCCTATCTCCACTACATTCATTTGTTGTGGACTACTTCTTGGACAACAAGTCGTACAACAAGCTGGATGATATGTCGATATGTTGAAAATTTGCTCTGTTTTCGATTTTTTAGCCGACCGTAGTTAAGTGACGGTCGAGCTATTGGACTTGTCGTCCGTCTGTTTGTCTGTCTGTTTGTCCCTTCGTCCGTCTGTCTGTCACGGATGTATTGTAGCTAAGCGTTAAGTAGTAGGACAAAAAAACTTTATAGGCTAAACGAATAATTAGCTATGTATCTTAAACCTACAGGGTGGGGCAAAGAAGTAGCCTCCAAAAGTTTTTCGCTGTTTTCTTAACAACCGTTCGGAATTTTAATTTAAAATTTTAAAGATTTATTTACTAAAACCTTCCACATCTAACTGCCAAGCAAAATGTGATTCTGTTAAAAACGATAAAATTACAGACTTTTTAACATGACCGCCTACCGATTTTCCAGCATTCAAAAATGTTCCGGCTACAACACCAATTTAATAACATCGTTGAAACAACACAACTAAATAACGATCAGATGCCAGAATTCCATTCTCACTGTTAATGTTCGAAGTGTTCACCGCCAGCTCCAAGCTACAACACCAGCCTCCAGTCGCCTTATTTGAGAAATCTTTTACAGCCTGGTCGATCGGTCCCTGTGGTAGGTTGCCCCAGATAACCCAAAGCGTTTCCTTGAGTTCGGCGCTTGTTTTTGACTTTGTTTAAGGCTTGCGATAAACCTCCAACATTGTACCACACCACACACGTGATTGTCCATTTGGTTTATATTCGGCGAATGTAAAGGGCATTGGTCTTTTGTGATAAAATCTGGTTGGTTCTGTGCGCTGACGCGCCGTCTTGCTGGAAGATGAATCCGGTGAGCAGCCGGAGATTGCTTTAAAAGAACAATAATTTAATGATAATTATTAAACAAAATGAAATAATTACTGTTTATCAAAACGTTACTGTTACGTCATCGGCAGTAACGTGATAACTGGTTTTTGAAAATTAAATAGCATTTTAGCTTAAACAATTAAATGCTGAAAAATCGATGTTCAAAAGTCTATAACTTCGTCGTTTTTAAACAGAATTAGATTTCAATTAAAAATTAGAAGTAAAATGTTTCAGTAAAGAATACTGTTAATTTTTAATTAAATTGCTAAGACAACAGCAACAAAACTTCAGAAAACTACTTTTTTGCCTCACCCTATCGGCACGCAAAATTTCAGCGATTTAGTGCAAGGAAAACATTTTTCAAAATTGGGGTTAAATGAAGGAAAATAAAAATGCGCCTTTTCAACGAAAAACTGGTCATAGGCCTATCTCGGAAACTGTGAGAGATAGGGCCAAGTTTGCTATTTGTACACTAAAAGGAAATCGCATACGTCCTTTCTGATGAGATGAAAATCATCGACTTTAGATGACCTTTGAGGTCATTACTGCAACATACTGTAGCGGGTCTTCCCTAGCGACTGCTGAGTTTTCTTGTTATGCGCATTGCACCTGTTGCACATGTTGTATCTCGTCCAACAATCCGCAACAACTTGAAGCAAGTGGAGTTTGTACATAAACACAAAGGCGTTGCCACATTTCTCGCTGTCACTGTATAGTGGCACGGCTTATAATACATTATGATCGTAGAGTAAAGCGACGAGTGACTGAAGTGTTACGTTCACACGCTTCAGAGCTGTATAGTTCTATAATTCTACAGCTTCATAAATCATATGGCTCATAATGCACGTCGCTCGTGGTGCTGTTACTATCGGCTAGTTGTTTGCTTGAGATCAAGTGCCACATAACACGCACACGACGACGTTACAAAACGTCGCTCTCGTGTGCCCGAGACAAGACTAGAAAGCGATAGAATGACTCCGAGCGTTAACAAGAAATCTGAGCTAACGCTCTTGAGACGTGCAACGCAAATTGTCTCGGTCTATCTTTAGTAGATTCGACCATAATTCACTCTTCAAATGTGCATTGCAGCACGAAGTCGCGAAAAATTTACCAAAAACCCCTATTTTCTGAATTCAAGGTCGTTTAAAGTCATCGACGTCTGTACCCGCGGAAATCGCATCAGCAGTGCTTGTTACGATCGGCAGCAAGTCTCTGTGCAACCGTTTTCATGTTAGATTAGTAGATAGTAACTGAAATTGTGTTTAAAAGGGTACCCGAGTTTGATGCCTTTGTACGGAGGACTCCTTATTGAACCTAAAGGGTCAAGACTTAAGATGCGTAGAGAGTGACGTAATCAAACTAAACTAAATCAAAATAGCATGGTCTAGATTTGACGAACTGACCAATGAGCAAGCAGTAATGCATTACAGCGGGCACCTTCTAACGGCGTCGGTGATTTCGTGACTATGCGCACGTACGCATCAACCGTCGCTTTGCTCGCCTATTGGTCAGTTTGTCATAAACTAAACAGTATCAGTTCACTCATTTTGATCCACTTTAAAAAACCAAAAAAAAATTGAGCTAATGCTCACGAGACGAGCGAAATCCTGTAGCAGTTCCTGTTTGCAAACTGTCAGTCTATCTTCAGCCATTTCGTCGCAGTTCATCCTTGGGGTGTGCGCTGCAGTCGAAGATCGCAAAAAAATCAACACATAAACCCTTATTGTGAAAGTTCAGGGTCTTTCAAAGTCATCCCTGTTGGTAGGACTGAAAAACTTGTCACTTAGTGCTTGTTGTGATAGACAGCATGCCCATGCCTATCTGCAACCGTTTTCGCAAAAGACAGGCCAACAACGGTAAAATAACGACTTTTAGGGGATACCGCTCTTTGATGCTCTCGTACGCAGGTTTTCTTTACACAGAAAATCGAGACTTGGACTGTCGAAATCTACGTTCAATGCTGAACATTCCATACGCAGCTTGCCCATGTCTATTTTAATTAATTTGAGCGCAATTCGCTCTTGAAACGTGTTTCGCACCCCGAAATCGCCAACAAATCCATAAAACCCCCTATTTGGGCGTACAAAGTCATCCAAAATCATTGAATTCGGTAGCAATCGACAGCCAGTGTACAACTTTCTATTAGTGATTTATAAAATAGTAGCATAGGCCCTATCTCGCACCGTTGTTGAAATACAGCTACTTTTTGGCTAAAAATCGCAAATTTTTCCTACCCCTTCTCACTTAGCGCCCTCGTTCCGCGTAGCCGTTTTCGAATTTATGTAAAACTTTAAAGTTCTTAAAACTAGAGTTTTTCAGTCAGCGATGGTAAAGATTTGGTGCCTAACTTGCATCGTTTTTGACTGATCCACCTGTGTGACGGACAGACAGACGTACGGACAGAATTGCGATGGCTACGACGCGCTATAGCAGTAGCTGCTTTCAAGCGTAAAACCGACAAATTTCCTGATATAAAACACGCTCACAATAGCAGCTGCAGATAGATAGGGCGTAGGAATTGCAATCAAGTGGTTCCGGGTTTGCCTCACGGTTGACTTACCAAACAGTATAATTTGATAGAGGCTAAAGGCGGTGGTTCTCTGTGGCGGGGAAGGAACCACAGGCCTAGCAGAAATAATGACAGTCTACCGACGGGTATATGACTACGTCACGACTGCGGACTGACTGCCTAGAAACGGCGATCAGCTCCGGAGTCCGGACCCTAGGCTCGTAAACCTAGTGTGGCACTATTTACCTCAGCTTTGTCCTGAGATTCTAACATAGTGTTTGCCTATTTATACGCGTAGATGACGTACTTGTCCGGCGCACAATTGGTCTACGCCGTTGAGTCCGTTGTAGCTGCTGACAGTGCGTACAATCAGCGGTAGATGTCGCTGTGATAACGCTCGTACCTGGCATCGTTTGTTTGACCACTCAAACTCCACCCTCGCCATCACTACCGCGACGCTTTACCTGCAATCATTGTTCACTAGTATTATGGTTAATAGAACAATAACCATTCTACACTGTGTCTCAAAAAACATCCCGGACATTTTCGACTGTAACTTGAAAATCAATTAACAGATTTTGATAATTTTTTGTACAAATATTCCTGATACAACTTGCCAACAAATGACGATTTAGTTTTTCACCTCACCCAGCGTTTGTTTCTGCACTACCTGGGGAAAACACAACTAGCGAAATATCACTTTTTATCCAATGCGATGTGATTGCTTAATTAACATAATGCGTAAAAACACATTTTGTTCACATTTCTGACACGTTGGCTGACATTTCATCCAGTTATCTATTATTTAACTGTCTGCAGTAATTTCAGCCATCTACTTCAAAAGAAACATTTTCAAATTGGGAGTTGCATGAAGAGGGAAGAGTAAGAATAATGTGCGTTTTTGAACGGAAAACTGACTGGCCATATCTCGGAAACGGTGAGAGATACGGCCTTAATTAATCACTAATAAAAAGTCGCATACGCCGTGTCAGATTAGATAGAAATCATTGACCTTTGATGGCCTACAAGAGTCACAACGCACTATGTAATGCCAATCGTGCGGTATTGTGGCTAAACGGTAAGTCGTAGAGGGTATGCGATAATACCATCGGATAGGGCGGTGGCGACTTCCTACAGGATGTCAACAGTAACCATGTGTCCATCTGCAGCGGTTTGGCCTCAATTTTGAATGGAATTTTTAAAGCTATAAGTGTTCGTATCTCGGAAACGGTGCGAGATACGGCCTAAGTTACTATTAATCAATAATAGGAAGTCGCATATTGGCTTTCAAATGACATAAAAAATCATTCACCTTGAATGACCTTGAAGGTCAGTACTGCAAAAGGAACTATATAGGCTGTAGCGTGTCTTCCTGAGCAAAGCGTTTTATTGTGATAAATAGGCCCATTTGCAAAACATGCGTCCGATATTTTCCTTGTTCATTTACTATGTAGCTGCTGTTTATATCATCTCGCGAAATGACCACGTGCGATGTCTGATTTTCTAGCGTTCATTGTAGCTTTCGACACAGCGTTTCGTTAACATAGCGTGCATGGAACTGACTCACTTCTGACATATTGCTTTCTCTCCGTGACTGGAATTCGGACGCTGGGCTTCGGACGTAGGCGGTATGGTCGGCTTTTCCTAACGATAGCTGAGCTTTTAACGATAGCTGAGCTTCGTATGACCTGAGTTAATGTTTGCGAAACAGGGCATCATCGAAGGTAAATTACCTGTTTGTTGAGACTGTCGTTGTTCTGTCGACGACGTCGCGCTGTTTGCGTACTGTTGATCGTGATGTCTGTCAACAGTAAGCGACTCAAGAGCGATCAACAGCACTAAGCGTGACTCGACACGGACTCAATGCAGACCCGCATGAGCTACAATGCGTTTCATAATGCCCAACTAGCGCGTGTGTCACTCGCCATTCAAGACGACTTCTGTATTATGAATACCACGCCGCCGCTACACCGCCTTACCCCTATTGTACGCCGTATGGTCACAATAGTACAATTTTTATGCGGTCGTTCTGATACGGACGCCGAATTGCGGGTCTTGGCCGTCCGTCCGTCGGTCCGTCTGTTTTTAACATACTGGCGACTCGGACTAACTCTCATTTTGTGTAAACGTTTCTAGCGGCACCAGTAATCGATGTGAGAGTTTTTGGCTTAATAGATCGACGCCAGGGTCATTGGTCGGACGTAAAAAATTTCCATAATATGAGACAAATTTGGCGTATACATGTTTACTTGCGGCCGGCGGATCACGCGCTGGCCGGCGAGTTTGTCCACTACACACTGCAGGGGCCGTGCAGTGGGCGAGTACATAAGCGGACTGCCGCATACATGTCATCACAGTGTGTGGCGCAACATCAGTGTTTTTGATCGATGCACGATGTATGTCGTGCAAGGCGCGGTATTGTCACTGTGAGCTGTCCGTCCGTCCGTAACGTTAACGAATCGTAGTCACAGGTTGGGTTACTTGAAAAGTAATTAACTCCCACAGGAATGTGCTATGCTGTTTTCTTCCCAGCCTCAAAAAAATTGTCATTTAGTCAATGGCAAATCATAGCCTACCTCTTGCTGAGTCACAGTCACAAGATTACATGCCCATACTGACTTGCCCAGAGTTAGTTCCTGTCTCAAAGGTATCGTTTCGCCGAAATCATCGAAGTATTGCGAATGACTTCCGTTGACTAAATACTATAGGCTACTCTATAGATATTATGAAGCACACGGTAGAAACCTACTGTGTCTATGCTCATTCACTCTGCTCTCTGTGGTAGCTACTCGTAGGCCTACCGGTATAATTCACCGAACTGACAAAAGTCACTGCCTGTAGGCACTACAGACAAAAGCAGAGACTTTGCCACGTACAGTAGATACACTTGAAGTTTTTGCTAATTACCGATCATTCTCTTTCTACAAATGCCTGGAGCGTTTACTACTACAGTGTGCCAACCTAACTCTGAAGGATTACATTACAATTGAGCAGGCAAGTTTCAAAAAAGGACGCAGTAGGCCTGACAGTGATTAGGTCCTTGCCCTAACAACTTTCACAGAAAACAGATTTCAACAGAACTTTAAAACGGGCGCAGTATTTCTAAACGTGTCAGCAGCTTATGATTCAGTTTGGCACACGGGTTTCTTCCGAAAACTCTGAAAGGTCTTACCATGCTGGCTTGTTGAGACAATCATCCTAGGCCTACTTCTCAACAGCAGACGGTTCCGTTTCCATGTAGGCAATAAATTCGGCTTTTGGAGACACCAGAAGAATGGTCTCCTCCAATAATCGGTTTTGTCTGCTTGTGTCTTCAATGTCTATATCAATGAATTATTTTCAACGCATTCTCGCGCATTCATCTATACTGATGATAATTTGCCTAGCTACCCAAGACCGCATCTTCACGGCTCTTGAAGACACACTCAATGAAGATATCAACAAAGTTGCAGTATTTCTCAGCAAAAGGCGTTTTCAACCGAATGTACCAATAGTATTGTTCCGTGCTTTTCATTTTCACAACGCAACGGCTTCGCAGGACAGCAATGTGCAACTCAATGGCCAGCCTTCTGTCAAAGTGGACACTCGATACTATTACGTACGAGCTATGAAAAAAATAAAATAATTTATAGTTTCATGCGATATTATTAGCAAGTCCTTTTAATACAAAGCTGCCTGAATGAAAACAAAAAACCCAGCCGTCGCTAGCATAGCCGACCGTACCGGTTGTCAGTGACATTTAAGGCTTCAATGTCATTCAAGGTCAAATGATTTTTATTTTATCTGAAAGGTCATATGCCACTTTTTACAAGTGATTTTATAGTAACCTTGGCTCTTTCTCACCGCTTCCGAGATACGACCAGCGGCGTATTTAGGAATTGGCAAGGGGGCATGGCGAGCGCCCGTAGCGCGAGTCTATAACGGGGGTCTGGGGGCGGAGCCCTTAACGGGATAAGTAAGTAAGTAAGTAAGTAAGTAAGTAAGTAAATGATTTATAAAACGCCAAAGTCTCAGAAAGAATCAGGGGCAGAGCCCCTGGTGGGGGGGTCAGGAAGGCGAAGTCCCACTGAAACTGAAACAGTGGCTTCTGGACGTTCAATGAAAGCAGCAAAATTGCACATTTTTCTGAAATTTGGAAACGCAGAAAATCACAGATATTTGCGTTGTTTCGCAAAAAAATAAAGTTTAGCAAGCCACAAAACGTCGTCACGGACTAATGTGAATTATTGAAAGGCAATAAACTTTAGAAAATGCACAGCACAGTACAATAA
>Ga0209367_1003737_pt1 | contig 20803 bp, 12 predicted proteins | sample WorMetLIZISLAND2_FD_187412 | JGI IMG/M metagenome (GOLD analysis project Ga0209367, IMG submission 187412) | Marine gutless worms symbiont microbial communities from Max Planck institute for Marine Microbiology, Germany - Olavius geniculatus... ...
AATTAAGGGGTTTGGGAAATACGAGGGGTCAAATTTTGGAGTTTCCCATTGAAATGGCTGGTCACCTTTACAACAGGGCTGGCGCTACCGCGCAGCCTGTGATAATCAAAACAAACTGGGCGACTTGAGAACAAAGCAACTGCAGCATCAGTGAGTGCTTTAGCAGTTCCTGAACTCTACACACTTTCTTCTCAAAACTGCTTCAATAGCAGACACATTAGAAAAGATATGACAACTTGTGAATCACAAGACATTCAGTCTTTCAGCAGAAATGTGGTAATAAACAGAACTAACTTCGAAAAACTCAACAGAATAATCAACTGAAATTAATCACTCATCACAATACTGCTTTTCTACAAAACGGTAAAAAAACAAGCACCACAAAAGCTGTACATGCTTCTAGAAAATTCAAATTAAATTCAAGTAACAGCTAGCAGCATGCACGCGCATTATGCAGATTGTGACAGAAGTGTCGTAAATTGGTCTCCTGCCCAAATGTGGCACACCATTTGCAACCTCATCATATCGGACACTGTGAAACTGATATCAAGAATAAGACACAGTGACACAGAAATGATTTAAACTGTGAAGCCTGCATAACGGTAGAAACAGCAGATCTCAACATCAGTCACAGCACCAGACTGTCCAGGTGTCGAAAGACCTCCATGTTTCGCGGCAATCCCCTGTCGGTGAGTTGCTCGTTGGCACGAAACCACATGTCTCGGTTGTTCTGTACGGCCTGCAAGACGCTGCCGGTCTCTGGCATTACTTGAGCTAAAGCCCTGCAACAGCGTACATATTAGTCAAGAATTAACCATTTTCAAACCGAATCAAAGCTGAAAAAATTAGATCTACCTGACCGATCAAGACGTTCAGGAGTATGTCATGGGATGTTCGAATGCAGACATGCCAGTAATAGCATAGTGCAAAATAAGATGTGTTACTGCAGTTACTACAGATACGATGATTAGTTTACAATGGCAGTCAACTTGCAAGCAAAAAGTCTGTAGACTTCCCAAGTTTGATCAAGTAAACATGGTCAAAACTCGATTCCCATGAACTATAAAACGAATGTATGCAGTCTATGCACTGTACTAATCTACATCCCGTTTGCAACTTTATAAAGCACACTAACTTACTTTTCCGAGTCATGGTGGTATACGAACCGTATCCTACACCCTAATTGTCATCCATTCCATAATTCCGAATCTAACTAAGAACATACGAGAAGCACATGAAACCTGTATACTGGAAGTGCAACGCTGTTGAGGAAATTGATCTGCAGTGTGGGAATGATGGCGTTGTCTCTATCCATCAACTCCAGTGGCTGCTGACCCATCCGCTTCTCCAGATCACCTTGCGAGAAGAACTCGGAGTAAATGCATTCCTGCCAAATAAATGTCGTACATTTCACAAATTAATGCTAGAAAACTGAACTACAGTGCTGAAAATTAAAAATGTAGTTAACAAGTGACGACTGTGAACAGAATGTACTGTGAATGTGTCTGCTGAAAATACTAATAAAGAAATAAAAGAAACTACTCTGAAATCGAGATTGCAGTCTTGTGTTATTTTGGTGAACATTATATATGATCCTAACAAATAATGAATATCACAGGAAAATGGAAATATGTACTAATAATTACCTTCATTGACCAGAGGTTACCTTTAACTTTCGGGATAACCTCGCGCACTGTTCCAGTTTGGCACGGAACAAAGTGCCATGAGTTAACCCAGGTACTTTCCCGAGTTAACCAACAACCTCGTGGTTAACCCTAAATGGTGCAAGGAACAATCAATCCTTGGTGTAAGACACTGCATCATTATATACCACTACCTAAAAATGCTATTTAAATTACGACCATAGAACAATACTGTGCTCACAGCAATAGCCTTTGAGTTCTCAAAGCTCTTCGTCTGATCGGACAGATCACAAGCTGTCATCATGAGTCGCAGCAACAAATGCCGGTGATTAATCTTTGTGCGATCATAGCCATCTAACAAGCAGGAAAACAACATCGTCTGTACCAGCATCCTGTGACGTCAGTGTAGAAACTAAGCATCTGAATACTTGGTGTGTAAAACAAATTATTAATCAATTGAAATCTTAAATAAGCAGCATACGTTGGTTGGAAAAGAATAATAACATGCATAGTGTGGAGCATTGCTCTTTATGGTGTTGAGACATGGACAATGACGCAAACCGATAGAAAAAAGTTATCAGCATTTGAAATGTGGGTTTGGAGGAGGATTGAAAAGATCAGCTCGGTTGACCACGTAACAAATGATGAAGTGCTGCAGAGAGTCCAAGAGAACAGGAGCATCTTGGACACAGTACAACCAGGCCTGTCGAGAGGGTGGGGTAGGGGGGTTAGCTACCCCGGGCCCCGCGAGGTTTGGAGGGCCCCACCGTCAGCCAGAAATTTATAAAGTACGCCAGAATGTACTATTTTGAAAAGAAAAATTCAAAAATTTTCTCCGCAGAGGGGCCTCGTGAAAAAGTTTGGGGGCCTCGCAAGAATGTTTCCCCGAGCCCCGCAGTGGCTCTCGGCGGGCCTGAGTATGACAGCACAAACTCAGATGGATTGGACACATTCTGCGACACGATGCTGCGGGATACAATTGAGGGCAGGATGATGAGCAAAGCAACAAGAGGACAAGAGCACCTACAAATGCTCAGTGACATCACAAACAAATACAACATCACTCTGAAGAGAGATGCTGAAGACAGAAGCAGCTGGCAGAGAAGTTCGTCATAAAACTGCCACTAAAGGCATCATGCAAAAAACCAAAAAAGAAGAGAGACTTTGGTGTAACTAGTGCTCTGACATCATCATGCACAGCTGCAAGACTTCTGCCATACTCAAGCTGATAAATCTCTTTTTCCACTCCAAATGCTATTTCACTTTTTCATTTTAATCCATCATAACATTGTAATCAAGGACTGCAGATGTCTTGAGTCCAGGACTGAAGTCTCGAGAACTCCAGGCTGATATTTACTAGTTTTACAGCCATCTTTCTGCAAGGTATGCAGCTAGCATTTCAAATGCTCTTCTCATAAAGCAACATCTCACACGCTGAAGACACTCGGGCAAAAGTCTGACTCGTTCTTTTGTGCACAAAAATTGTATCACATACTGTCTAGTGTCTACAGCAGAAAAAGTGTGCAGATACCTTTAACCATCTGTTCTATTTCTTTGATTGCTTTGAGGTGCTCTGCAACATCTGTGGTCAGAATCAGTTCTTGCATGAGATCCAAAGCTGTCGCATAATCCTGCCACCATTCACACACAACATTAACCCTTTACACATGAACAGCCCTCAATACACTGCAGCAGAATTTTGTCAACTTCTCACAGAGTAACAGTACACAAGTTCGTCTAACTGTCGCAGATTCAAGTCAATTAAGCTGGCAAGTGACGGCAGCATATTACATTCTGTACAGAAGAAAGTTAACACCCTGACCAAGTGACCATTAAGGGTCAGCAGACAGGTAAACTATCGCCATATGTAAGCAGCCACTCAGGTCAACTAGGCTTGGCCATCCCTCCGTGATTAGACTTTAAATTAGAGTACCAATGATAGCTTGGGTGTAAAGAAGCACACTGTGTGATGCACTAGCCCCGCATCCGTAGGCTCGCAGTATAAACTGGATAAGGGATAAGGAAATGGAGATCAGTGCTGCTCTACAATGGGCCTTGCAGCTTGGGAAAACTTTGCATTTTTCACTCGTGATGCTGCAACTATAAGCGACCCTTATTGTCAGGCATTGTGTATGTGACAGTCTGCATCTGTCTACAGACAACGTCCATGTGCAACATAGCGAGTCACATCGCCTACCGGCTTTTTATATTAATACTAGAGCTGTCAAAGCATTAATTTTTTAATGTACTAATTAATGCGTTATTAATGCACCCAGGCCCATCGAGAGGGAGAGTAGAAGGTAAATTACTCCGGGCCCAGCAACATTTGGGGGGCCCTGCCTGTAGAGTATAGAAAGTTAGAAACACATTTTAAAATATATAATCAACAATAACTGACATCATAGCTAGCATAGAAATCTATTAGCCTGTCGTTTGAATAATTATTTATTTACAGCAGTGATGAACGGCAACTACAGTTAAGTTATTTAAATTCATTCGATTGTCAAATAACCACAGTTTAACGGAATAATAGAACTTTTCCTTCACAGAATTTAGTAAATTTAAAAAAAATTAACATAAATTTACGTATGCGCATTAATTTTTTTAACACACGTTAATTTATTAAGGCATTAACATGTTAATTAATGCGTTAATTTGACAGCTCTAGTTAATATGCATTCACATTCTTATTACTGTGTTCATCTTCTAATAGCAGGCATACACAACTTGAACAGAAATACGTAGACAGAGATTGAACGAAACAAAGACGAACCGGTGTAGAGAGATTGGCGAGAATGTCACAGCCCTGTGTGTTGATGATTGAGTGTGTCTGTGCAAGATGATGTCGCTGTCAACAGCAAACATACAGCAAACTTCAGTAACCTCCAAAGAGTTATAACGCCATTAAGTGGCAAATGACTAAGGCAGGGTAATTCACCCTAACTGTTAGACCAACCTGGTAGGCCACACTATGCACCATGCCAGTCCTTCCATCCTGTAGTAGCTCTTATGAAAAGGCTTAGAAAAAATAAAAAAAACATGAACGTTCCCCAGATCAGGAGTAACAAGTGTGCCAAGTTTCAGCTCATATAATAACAGGACGAAGCAGACAGCCACTCAATACGCCAGCAATGGGCAGACATTATTGTCTTGTTTCAACTCAACCAAGCCCACCAATATCAACATCAAAACCTACTTCCAATGAACAAACAAACCAACAAATCATATGAAGCATCCAAATTATGTCGTATTAACAACTTAACCCAATTAACTTAATTCAATATAATTTGACAAGAATTTGGATCAAGAAAACCCACATATTAAGGAAATTAATAGCAGCTTTTCAGAAATACACAAATTATCAAACGTAACAAATAAACAACCTCCAACATGGAGCCTTCAGAACTGTACAGGTCAGCCAGTGCAGAACCCTGCACATTAACATGCGACAGAAAACACAAAAATTAAATTCATACACGCAGTAACACTCTTGTAACAAACAAATAAAGCTGTCAATAAAGTTAAATTGCACAACATCAGCAGTTCATTTATATGAACAAGTCTAGAGCATGAAATGCAAAATTAAAAAAAAAAAAAAAACTGACAATACAGCAAAGAGGCACCAGATATTTCACGAGAATTAACTGGAAAACACACTGCAAATGCTCAAACATTAAAAAAGTCGCAGGATGTTGATAAATAAATAAATAATGATTATTAGTGTTCTGTGGCACGATACAAGTTGATACAAGTGCTAAACTCACCGACACTTTCTGATAGGAGTTTGTGGTGCCACGATGATCAATGTCATGGCCGAGACAAGACACAAACAATAAGAATGCTTCGACGTCACTGCACAAATACTCCAAAGTTAAGTAACAAACATATCATATATACTTATACGCTACCACTTATACTAAAATCAAACTACAAAGTCTACAGCTTGAAGCATTTTTTGGATGCATTAGAATTCCGGAAATTTTCAATTCCGTTAGCATGTGTTAAAGTTAAATTTAGCTGAAAAGTGTGCATGAGTGTTTTAAGGCAACCCAAGTAAAACCATGCAAATGTTCGATGCAGACTTTGGCCGGTTGCTATGTAAGACTGGCAACGAATCGCCTATTTAGCTAATTTACCGTACTATACTAGCCGCTAATGGCTATGACAACAAACGCCAAAATTGACGTTTTAAGATAATATATTGTAATAAACACACAATAATACGCAGTACCAGTTAGCCTAAACAACTATCATTACATTTCTATGTAAAATGGCTGGCTAACTTTACATTCAATCGTTCTTCATTGCAGCAAAGCAAGCAGCTTAGCACGCGAAACTTAGCACCGATGTCTTTTACCGGCTTTCTGTTTGAGGTCAGCGTTACTCCCCTCGACTTTAAACACACTGAGCGTAACTCCCGTTGAAGATAGTGATGCATGGATTCTCAGTTCTGTAAACATTTAATTCTGGCAATGTTCCAGTGTTGTGATTGATGCCCAGGACTGGCAGAAAGCAAGCACGCATTACATATGCGGATTATACTCTTTGCTCTTATCCTATGCCAGCCTTGTTATAAAATATTGGTGTGCACATTTCACAATCTTACATTCGAATATCCAGTACAACAGGCCATGTGTACAACTACACTGTGAACCATAAAAAAGTGGAACTGTTTTGTTTCTGTAATAACTTCGTCAAATATAAACGAAATTGGATAATATTTGGCATGTTTTTAGCCTAGACATTTATTGACATGGGTGCATATTTTACTTATTTATGAAATCATTGTGGCTGGGAACCAGCTTACTGTTGACTGGGTAGTGTTCATCTTCCAGCAGGACAGTGCGCCAGCACACCGAGCACAAGACACAGTGGCCCTGCTTGCACACGAGACGCCCAGGTTCATCGGTCCAGATCTGTGGCCTCCCAACAATCCAGATCTGAACCCTGTCAATTATAAAATCTGGGGTTACTTTCAAGAGCAGGTGTACAGGTCTCCGATAGTTGATGTGACCGATCTGAAGCAGCACTTGGTTGAAGTGTGGTCCACGATGAAACAGCGCGTTATCGACGAGGCAGTGGACGAATGTGTGTCAGCTAACGGCGGACACTTTGAACACAAGCTGTGACATTGTTTGACTGACGTTTGCAAGTGTGTTTACTTTTAAACATTTTGTCAATGAAAAAACTCTGCTTGCTAAGTTGCTGATGCTACGTACACGCACTATTTCATAACGTATTGTTTTACTAGCGTATAATACAGAGCAGCAAATAAGTTTGACATGTGATTTGCATATAAGCTAGTTCAGGATTGTCTACGCTACACGTGTGCCAAATATTATCCAAGTGTGTTGATATTTGACAAAGTTATTAAAAAAATAAAACGGTTCCACTTTTTTATGGTTCACAGTGTATATCAGTTAACCATAACTAACTAACTAGGTAAGACCACCACGTGTCGGTGTGTGCAGGTGCGCCTGTATCGTAACGGCGACACGCACTTCGCCGGCATGACCTACCCGGTCTCCTCTGAGCATCACCGGACCCTGGACTCGCTGCTCGAAGACCTCACACAGAGCTCTACACTGTGTGATAGAACCGTCTTGCCACACGGCGTGCGCTTCCTGTTCGCACTGGACAACGGTCGTCGCATCACGTCCCTAGATCAACTCGAGGACGGAGCTAGTTACGTCTGCTCCAGTCGACCACTGTACAGGCGCCTGCACTACGCGCGAATTGCCAGCGTCCACCCGTCACCGTCACGCTCACATCTGCTCATACATCATCACGTTAGACGTCATGGACATGGATCACAAACTTTTTTTAGATTCAAGTCAAAATCGTCAAAAATTTGATTCGTTTCAATATGCAGCACAAAAAGAACATAGGTAGAGTGTTGGTATGTTTAATGTTTTCATTTAGCAGCACCAACCGTTCAAGCCAGTCATCTAAAAACTGGTTGCGACGTGCAGGAAATTAAGGAACAAAAATGTTCTTCATAGTGCAATAGTTCGAATTCTTCTAGTCTTGTAGGCAGACTAGAATGTTTACGTTCTCTGGACATATAACGTAAACAACTTAATGGTTTCTACTCTATAATGCTTTTGAAGCTGTGTGACTTTAATCGAATATTTAACGATCACTTTCCAGTAATTGTTTTGAACGAATAATCGCGTGACTAATCGTTAATTTCCGCAGCTCTAAGAAGACAATACGTCTGGCCTCGTGTGCTGCAGAAGACGGCGACGGAAGCGCGCTCGGCGTTGACTTGCAGCGGCGGCGTTCGTGAAGACAGTCCGTGGCTTTCACATCACACCAACAGTACGGCTACTACTGCTGCGGCTGCAGGCACTGGTGGTTCTCCTGGCACTACGAGTGGCGCTGGCAGTCCGTGCTCTGGCGAAGCAGCTAGTGACTCGACGACAGGGGTCGACAGCGTGGTAGATCACCGTTCCACGTCGTCCGACCAATCGTCGTTCGTGAAGCCGCGCCTTGTGACGGTGATACGCTGTGGCAGTCGGCCGCGACGCGCTGTACGCGTTTTACTCAATCGCAAGACGGCGCGATCTTTCGACCAGGTGCTGACCGGCATCACAGAGGCCGTCAAACTGGACTGCGGCGCCGTCAAAAAGCTCTTCACACTCGACGGCAAGCAGGTCAGTCCGCCGTGGTTGAGTTAAATGGTATAGCTCTTTATGGCAAACCTATCTCACAGCGTAGACGCATTATATGGGATCACAGTCATCACACAGTGTTACCTGTCATTCGGCACAGGTAAACGCGCTCTGCCTTAACCCCAGCCAGACAGGCCGTTTCTCGATTTACGGTTACCTACTCCAGAGGGATGGAAGGCTGAGTTGAGGCTGAGTTGACCTTGGTGTTAAAGTGTACTCGTAGGCCATATATTGGTCTTTTGTTCTCCAATCGACGCTTTTAGCATACAGCAGTGATGCAGTTTTAATGTACCTTCCGCTTCGAGTCATTTGAGTTCAAGATTATTAATAAAGAATTATTAATAAAGAAGAGATTTTTAGCAGGCATTTTTCATTTTGTGTGTTCTCACGGCATCGGATCTTTGCAATAGCCGACTTCTTGTTTAAGAAATTACATCTAGATTCCAACTTCGGTATTTCCGTTAGCGAGTGAATAGCTAAGCATTCCGATTTATCGCAGTATGTGGATAAAAAGAAAATTTGTAGTTGTTAACAGGCGAAAGTAGAGTAATAACATATTTATTATTTATTTGCGTGGACTGGATAGAAAGGCCACGAGACATTGACAACTGTCCAGTCAAATTACAATGGACAATGTTGGAAATCGGTGTATAAAATGGAATTAACAGCGATCATTAGAAAAATAGCTATAAACAAAAGGTGCAAGCGTTCATTAAGTTTATTTGCTAATTTATCTTCTGTTTGTTCTTGATAAGCATTACTGTTCAGCGGTTCATGGTATTTTACAACAAATCGTATTTTTCACGAGATGCATGCTTGTGGAACGCAGATAACATCGTTACGAGATTTCTTTGGCGAGGACAATATTTTCATCGCGTACGGCCAAGAAAAGCATTCTGCCTGCGACTTCGATCTAACTAACGACGGTGCGTGTTACATAGCTTAGGCCTACAGGGTAAATCAGTAAAACGAGTCCCCGTTTTGTTATTGTCTTAACTTTTCAAAATACCGGCTGCTTTCGCAATTTTTCACACTCTGCGATAAATTTGCAGCAAAGAGGTTGCCACAGCATAACGTTTCGCCACCATGGAGTGGCATGCACAATGTCATGTCGTGAATATAATTTGAGCGACTGTCTGGCACTCACTGCCCTAAAACCTTTGGAATCCGAAATGTACAGGCTACAGCGGACATTTCATACAGTCGCTGAAAACAACCTTGTTCCCGCAGTATATGCATGTCACTATAGTGTGTTTAGCGCATTAGAGGTTTTTTTTTACGAGAATGCACTACATAAATTCGATTTCGACATCTGACATTTTGACAATTTTGACATTAGGCCTACTTTCTACTTGTGGCAGAGCTGCAGCAGATCCGGGCAGGTTGCAGTCGTTCGTACGTGCGTCGCGTGCAAGTGTACAAGCGTTCGACATGTCAATCAACACCGTCAACCCCAACACCAACACCGTCACCACTACCACCGCCACCACCGTACGTCGCACTGACGCCGCCTCCCGACCCAAACAGACCCAACAACAACAGTCAACGGCTGGCATCCGCGAAGTCCACTAGAGCAACAGGTTCGCTGATGAACCGTAGGTCTGCTATTTTGTCTTGCCTAGGCTATACCTATACTGTAATCATGATGCTAGCGTTGTCAGCGACAGTTTTTAGAGTAAGCGTCCTTTTGTCTGGAACACACTGTCGTATAATGGAGGATGCGCCGAACTTCTCGGCAGTTTTTAGCTTAGTTGAACAAGAAATTTGAGCTAATGCTTACGAAACGCGCGAAAGCCTAGAGCAGTTCCTGTTCTCAAACTGTAAGTCTCTCTCTAGCCATATCGTCGTGACTTTTACAGGGGTACTGCTCTTTGATGCCCTCGTGCGCAGGTTTTCTCGAACCTAGAAAATCGAGACTTGGACCGTCGAAATCTACGTTTAATGCTAAATATTTCATGCGTAGCTTCTCCATGTCTATCTCAGTTGGTTTCGGCGCAATTCGCTCTTGAAATGTGTTTAACAGCCCGAAATCGCCAAAAAAATCCATAAAAACCCTTATTTTAGCGTTCAAGGTCATCCAAGGTCATTGAATTTGGCGCCAATCGAAAGCCAAGGTACGACTTCCTATTAGTGATTTATAGTAACCTAGGCCCTATCTCGCACCGTTATTGAGATACAGCGACTTATTGGCTAAAAATCGCGAATTTCCTCCTCTCATTTCGCGTTCTCGTTCGGGGTGATTCCCTTCGAATTTATGGAAAAGCTTTACGGTTCCTAAAACTAGAGTCTTTCGGGCAGCCGATGGTAAAGATTTGGTGATCCTAGCTTGCACCGTTTTTGACTGATCCGCCCGTGTGACGGACAGACAGACAGACAGACGGACAGAATTGCGATGGCTAAGGCGCGCTAAAGCAGTGTTGCTGCTTTCGCGCATAAAAAATCAAACTGTTCGACATTGCCTGTGATAAACGTGAACACATAGCCTCTGTCATTATCCTCTGATTTGTTTGCGACATTATGATGGCACAGAAACATGTTTTGATCAACTGGTTAATTGAATGATCGGTTGATGAAATGGCTGGTTGTGGTGCTGTGCACTGCGCAGGTGCAGCGGACACGTCATTTGACATGTCACACGTGACGTCAGCGAGTAACAGAACGTCACCGCCAGAAACACCGCAATCATCACCGCAATCTGCGACCGGCACCCGGCGCAAGACTGGTTCACTACCCACCGTCTGCCAGTCTAACTCGGTCAGTTTTTCTCGAACAAACTTTTTGGGTTTAAAGGGGAACGCACATGTGCGATGAAGTAAGACAAAACAAGCCGACACAACGGTAGAACAACTTGTTTGATTTTATTGCAGTACTTGCGACCCGTACGCGATAAAATACAACTTCTCTGCAAGTCAGTATAGTAGTGTCTAGTGTCAGGTTTCGCTCTGTGATGAACAGTAAACAGGGTCGACGGCAGCAGCGTCGTGCGTTGAAACGGTTGGGGAAGAAAGTTGGAATTTTTGGACAGACAGCTGCGAAGGGTGTACAGGTGATCCATATTTCAATTTTCCTCGTACATTTTTGCAAAATAAAAAAAATTGGCCCCAAGTTTGGTATTTTTGGAAGACAATTTTCCGGCGTGCTAAAATTAGGGAGGGGCAATTCGCCCACTCCCCTGCTGCGACGCCACTAAGATAATGAGAACCGATGTAAAGGCGTAAAAATAAATTAGTCAGGCAACAAAGTGCTGTTCATTAACAACGTGCTGTCTTGCAATTTGTGACTTTTAGAAGCGACCAAAACAAAATGCTACTGTTTATATGTAGTCGGCAGCAACGGAGGATTTTGTACTTTTTAATTATTATATGAATTTTTCTGAATTTGCTACCAACATAATGCAAAACTATGACGGAAATCGGCTGAAATTTCTATCGTATAAAAAGTAAAAAGTAACAATTTTATTGGCTTTGGTCGGGCAGCTTTAGCACATTTGATATTCCTTAATGATCGTTTGCCGGTTCGTTGCTTATGATGGTGAATTTTGATGCAGGCCGTGGTTAAATCGAAGGTGCAACATTCCACTGCTAAAAATTCAGGTAATTGTAATCCGTGAATATCCTATCTACAACGTGCATCTATTGACTATAGTAAATCGATTTAATAATACCTTTTCCGTTACGGAAGAAGCTAGGCCTATAGTACTATCTGCTATATCGCCTCGATCATGTTGTCGCATTACCTTGGGAAATTTGGATATTTAGCTGTACAGCTTTGCAGCTAAACCGTTTAATTCACCACTCACAAAATCGCTTAACCTAATTACAGTAAGTATTCATCACAGGTGCTAATTAAGTCATTGTTTCTATAACTACGTACTTAGATTTACAGCATGTTGAAAATATCTGCCGCCAACAGGCATTATTATTTGTACTGTCAGTGTAGGTTGAAAGTGCAGGTATTTGTTTTCTAAAAGAAGTACTCCATAATTACTCAAAAGCAAACTCCGTTAAGCGATCAGTGTGTGCGTGATTTTCTGATGAAAAGAGACTTCTGGACCATTCTCTCATTAAACACGTAGCCTAGGTTATACGCGGCCTTGCACAGAAAACCAATGTAGCTCATAATAAGCTGTTCGTGGCGTGGATTCGCTTCATGGCATTTTTGCAGGAACAGACTCCCACAACGAACCGTTGCAGTTGCGCATCAAATATAAGATCGGACGTGTCATCGGCGAAGGCAACTTCGCCACCGTCAAAGAGTGTACGGAAAAGTGAGTAACGACTAACAACAAGCGCACTCGGTCGATTCTATTTCTGGTCGTGGTTCTGGTCCATTGTACAGTAGTCATGATATGCCGCATAAACCGCATCACATGTCATGCCCGTCCGTCCGTTCGTCGTTCCCGCACGGGCTTCTAACTCGAAAGCGAAAAGGTAAAGAAAGTCAAAATTGGCGTGAAACGTTCGCAGGGCAGGTGTGCCCACGACGACTGCACAATACGTCGACACTGAACCGACTTAGTTTTCCTGTATTATTAGTCGTATGGGCTAACCACGGTCTAAGGTTTACACATTGGCCGTGGTTTAGCATCCGTTTCGTAAAATAAATATGATCTCTAGGCTTAAACACCTTACATTGCAAGCATTATTTAGATGTCTACACTAAGTAGAACTGTACAGTTATTCTTTCTCTGTACTTGAGTACTTGACTGGTGTACTCAAGTCTAACGTACTTCAAGCTGCTTGCTAGCCTATATGAAACTCTTCGCAAGTGACACATTGTCTTACAGCAGTAGGCCTAGAGTGTACACTGTGAGGCATAAAAACACACTAAAATTTATCGATCATAACTTGAAGGGGGATTATCAGATTTTAATAATTTTTGGTACAATTATTTTGGACACAACTTGCCATTAAACGGTTATTCAAGTTTCTACCTCATCCAACATATGCTTCTGCACTGCCTGGGGAAATCAAAACACATGAAATCGGCACCAAAATGAACAGAAAACGCTATAAACCTATCTGTGGCATTACTAATAGTATCTTGGAGAAAAATAACGAGATTTTAATAGTTTTGGTGTAAACATTTCTGATATAACTGGCCGTCAAATGGCCGTTCAAATTCCCAGTTCAACTAACGTCTGTTGCTGCATTCCTTGGGGAAACAGAACAAATGCAACATGAGATAACAAAGAAACAAAACATCAGTAGGCCTAAATTTAATCATTCTAGGTACAGAGCCCTTAACAGTCTTGGTCACAGTCCATTCGACAGTATTTGCAGTGTTGTGCAGCAGCGAGTTTATGGGACTCTGTTTAGGAATATCAATGAACTCTAGAAGCGACTGGTTGAAGTCTGAAGCAGAAAATTATCAACACTGCTTTCAAAGCAGAGAGAATGCATCTCCCTGCCTGTGCTTACACAAATGGCCGATAATTCGAATATTTACACAAATGTCAGCAGTTGCACAACAGTACTGTACAGTTAAATAAACTGTCAACCAAAGTGCTAGAAATTTGGACACAGTGTGCCAAATGTGCGTTATTTTAATCAAAAAAATGATATTGCATTGAATAAAAATGTAATATTTTGCTTGTTTTGTTTTCCACAGGTAGTGTAGAAACAAACATATGGTGCGATGGGAACATAAATAGCCATTTGATTTCTAGTTGTGTCTGGAATATTTGTACCAAAAATTATAAAAATCTGATCATCCGTCTTTAAGTTAAGATCGATATATTTTGGTGTGTTGTTATGCCTCACAGTGTATTAGCACATCGGGCGCGTGAAACAATCAAGATGTTGCAGCACGAACCGCCTTGACCTCAGTCCAGTTGATTACCACGTTTCCTGTTCATTTAAGTACATTTTTCGTTTGTTTTGCTTTTCCCAGGTAGCGCAGAAACAGACGTTACGTTGGGTAGGAACTTAAGCGGTCGTTTGATGTCCAGTTGTGTCTGAAATATTTGTACCGAAAGTTATAAAAATCTGTCAACCATTCTTCCAGTTACAATCGATAATGTCCGAGGTACTGCACTGTAGAGCTCGTAAGTTCAAGTTTGCGCTGAAGATCATCAACAAGGCGTGCTGCCGGGGCAAAGAACAACAGATCGAAAACGAAGTTTCCGTACTTCGTCGCTTGCGTCACGGTAACATCGTCCAGCTCATTGAGGACTTCGATACGCCGGACCGACTCTACATGGTCATGGAACTCGTTACGGTACCCCGTGTTAAGTTCTTGTCTGCCCAATGCAGTGCATAGCGATAGACAGAATATAAAATGGCTTGAGCGTCCGTGCGTGTGTGCGTCCGTCTAACATTTGAAACGCTATACCTCCATAACGGGGCGAGATAGTCGTCTGGTCGCAATAGACCACCCATAGGAAATGGGCCACCGCGAGTTGAATGGTCACGTGACCGATGACGTCACGTGACCCGAAAAGGTCAAGGTCGTGATCCCATTATTTTTGAGGCGGCAATTAAACTTTTTAATTTTTGCCACTGGCCTACACAGTCCACCGGTTTAATTACAGATTTTACTGTAAACCATCGAAATGCGTTGGACAGACTTCGTGTTCGTTTGAACATTATCTTGTTTTTACCGCATTACTTAACGACTTTTACGTAATCGTAATGAATATTTTCTCAACTTTTGGCTTGTAGCCTATTCATGTGTTCTTAATGCAGTTATTGGCTTGCAGTTCAATAAAGATGTTTTATGTTTCACATTACTGTGCTGCTTGAAAATATTTCTGCGTAATTTGCTGCGTATTTTTTACAATTCGTCGGACTCGGACCGATTGTGTTCCTTCAGGTTTCATTATCTGTTATTTGATTTAATGTATAAACTATTTTTATTGTCATTATTTTTGCAATTGATATTTGAACAGGTAGATTTTAACTGCAAGCATTGTCAGTAAATGAATTCGGCAATTTGAGCTCGAATGAACCTTTCGCGGGATTGTTAGGTCTAATTATAGTTCGGCGCATCGGGGCGCGTTCACCTGTGTCGGGCGGCAGGTAACAGTGTGTGATCACGCTGATCCAGTATGGCAGGTAACGCTTGGTAGCTATGTGACAGATTTCCGTATAGACCCTAAGTCTTTAGCGGTGATACGTGTTGCGTCAGGGTGGTGATTTGTTTGAGTCGATCTCTGCCGCTACCAAGTACACGGAGCGTGATGCTAGCGGCATGATGTACCATGTCGCCAGCGCCATCCATTACCTACACTCGCTCAACATCGTGCACCGAGACATCAAGCCGGAAAATCTGCTCGTGAGTTACACTGCAGCTCTCTCTCTCCGGCTCTATGGTTTGCTTAGATATCAGCGATAAAAAGAATAAATAAGCAATTTATCCATGATCCTGATTCCTGATCATCGCTGTCGTGGGTTAAAAAGTGGGCGGAGCAGAAAGTTACAATTTTCCAACAAACGCTGCAAATTTCTGACAGAATTCTGACAGAAAGCTGTAAATTTCCGACAAAGTGCTCAAAATTTTAAGTTGCCTCTCAATTTCTTCAAACCCCACGTTCTGCATTTTCGGACGAAAATTTTTCGACAAGAAGATTTTCCGACAATTTTCCAAAGAGCCTAAAATTTAGGCAGAGGGAGCAATTGCCCTCTCCATCTGCCCCCACCCCCCCTTAGCCACGACGTCACTGTTCGCGATACGATTGTAAGCTTACTTGAAATTTGAATGTTGGAGAGAAAGCGATTGGATATTGTATAACCCGGCGGAAGATGTTGCTGAAATGAATGCCCAACATTCGGCAAGTCACATGCGCTGTACATCATGAAAAAATGGACTCGCTTTTCCTTTCGTTCCGTCCATTTACATCCGTTTCTGTTTGTGTATGTTCCCTTTCACCTATGGATTATGTGAAGTCCAATAATTACAAACTAACCACCTAGCGAATTTTAATACTTTTTGACGTTATTAGTAACATGTTTTACGTACAAAAACGCACGCGCGCGCATTTATTTTTTTTTCTAGAAAAATAGTAATTGGTAACACAGAAAAATAGGCATACGTGTAAACTTACATACTCGTACATCGACATATTTCGAAGATGACTGGATAAGTTCAACCCCATCAATTTTTGCGTATTTCAGTGGCGTTATTGATGCAAATTGCACGACCTTGCGTGAATTTTGGTGTCATCAGGGCCTAATTATCGTCGCTCAAGGTCAAACACAAAATAAAATTATTGTGTACATAAACGTTTTGTATAAAACGTAGATGTTTGAACGTGGCCGTCGACGCCATTTTCGGTGAACTGTGTTGAATTGTACTGCACGCTGGCTGCAGGTTCACCAAAGACAAGACGGGACCAAGTCGTTGAAACTGGGCGACTTCGGTCTGGCAACGGTTGTCACCCACCCGCTCTACACCGTCTGTGGAACGCTCACCTACGTCGCCCCTGAAGTCCTCACTGAAGTCGGGTATTGGACAGAGTATAAAATCACCTGAGTGTCCGTGCGTGCGTGCGTGCGTGCGTCCGCCCGTGCGTGAGTCCTACTTTTCTTAACTAATCTTCCTTCCACCTTCCTTTTTCCTTGCCCTTTCCTTTCCCCTTTCCTATCTTCTTTTCCCTTTCCTTTAACCTTCTCCATCCTCGTTTTATTCCCCTTCCTTTTTCCCTTGCCCTTTCCTCTTCGCATGGTGACTATGGACCACCCATAGGAAGTCAAAGCCCCGGAGTCAAATGGTCACGTGACCGATGACGTCACATGACCACAAAAGGTCAAACTCGTGATCCCATTATCTTTGAGGCGCCATATCTCCGTAACGGTGCCAGATAGACGCATGGTCACTATGGACTTTTTATAGTAAAGCGCGAATCGAATGGTCTCCTAACTGACAATGTTTATTGTTTAGTTAAAATAATACAGAAGGATAAAAGGATCATTGCTGCTGTACAATTTTAATTTATACTGTTTGTTTTTTTTTCTACCGGTCTAAGCAGCTTAATGATTATATTTATACGGACATATACTGTAAACTGTCGAAATGCATTGGACAGACTCCATCTTCATATGAACATTATCTTGTTTAATAATAATATAACAAAAAAAACATAACTAAATATAGAGTGTAGATTAATATGTAGAAATATATAAATTAATAAGCCTAGGCTTGCAAACTAGAAAACAATGTCGACGTAGTGCCGATATTATTATGCGGCAATCCACCTAACCTTTGACCGCTTGAATCGAAATATGGCACACGGGTTACTCCTGCTCCGGGGAACGTCGACTTCAATGTTTTTATGCTGCTTTGTTTTCAGTAAAGTATCTGTACCGGACAGATGGACAGTCGGGCGGACAAGACCCGTAATGTGGCTAGAACGGCCGCATAAAAGTATCAACGTGAGCGTATGCAATGACGACGGACACTTGCATTTTGTTATCGTGACCATGAATCTTTGTTCAAGTAGGCCTACATCCACATGAACTAGTATCGGACGATTTCTTCGTGACTGCGGTTTGGTGATGTCACTGTGGGACGCTGACTTGTGATCGCGAGGTCATTTGTTCGACTTCCGGTCGGCACACTATCAATGGGTGACTCTCGGCGGACAGGTAAACTAACACCAAGGTCAACTCAGCCTTCCATTCCTCCGGTGTAGGTAAATCGAGTACCGGCCTGTCTGGCTGCAGGGTTGAGGCGGGGCGCGTTCATTTGTGTCGAGTGGCAGGTAACATTGTGTGATTTTATATTCCACATGGCATTCCGCAGCTTTGAGGTGGGTTCACATGAAAAGCTATACCGTTTAAACCTTAAAACATTTTCGGAGCGAAAAGTTTATCGTCTTGGTATTCGTCTGTCGATGTATGAAATATTTCTGGGCGTCTGCACAATGTTTGCAAGATAGACTGCAAGTTCTACAACTGTTTCGTGATTGTAGATACGGCCTGAAAGTGGACATATGGTCTGCGGGAGTCATCGCGTACATTTTGCTTTGTGGGTTTCCGCCTTTTGCAAGGTTTGATAGTACGGTTATCCGTTTGACTATATTTAACAAGTACTCGCTCGATAGCTGTGTATTAGGCCACCAATAGTTTTTACATAAAATAAAACCAAAAGCGAGAAATAAAAAGACGTTGATATAAATATTTTACGACTATGGGTTTTTTGTTGGTTTAATATATACATTTTTGATAGAATGAAGTAACGTAGGCCTATGTCTAGACTATCACACAGTTGAACAAAAACAGTTAAATCAGCGAAAGTATTTTCACGGCCGCAGTGTGCTGTACTTACAAGGAAGGAAAACGTATCTAAGACGAAATTTTTACGAAACGTTAAGTCACAAAATATGACAGAGATGATGACTTTTGTAATGATGTAATTCATTACAGTGCACAACAGATTGTTGCATCTAGATAGTTTTATAGCTTGCTGTAGTTTTACAGAAAGCGATAATGTCACTTCGATAAAAATAACTCACAACAAAATAAAACAAATCCAATTTATTGTGAGACTTTTGTATTAACAATAACATTTACCCATCGACAGTTCTTGATTTAAGTATTTTATTCACTTTTGGATTTCAGCAATAAGCAAATCCAAAATAGTAACGAGTGACAACGATGACAAAAGGGATGACAGTGATGTTATTGTGTTCAATTGTTACAGCGACACCAGCAGGCGCGATCTGATGCACAAGATTAAGACCGGACAATTCGAGTTCATTGCTCCGTACTGGAACGATATATCTGATTCTGCTAAGGTATGCATTAGTTCTGAATCAACCTTGCTTAGGGCCTAACTTCTAGTGTTAGCCCGTCTTGCAAAAATCGATTCATCGTTCTGTTTCTTGCACTCGATGTCAGCTTGTATTGTTAAGATTTAGAATAATATATGCCTATGCTTAAGTAATATTTAGTAACAGTCTATGGACGGACATGCGCCTAGTCGTCTGTGCGTAGACCTAGGCCTATAGCTTCTTTTTACACGCGCGTAGTAGGCCTACGTATACAGGCTTACTGTGAAAAAGTGTGAATGCTACTTTAGCTTTGTGCCAGATGACAGTGCACAAAATATTTACAAATCGACAGCGACTATGGGCCACAGAATGGACAAGAATTTTTTTTTTTGTAAAACCTACGGCCTATGTTGAATGGGCACAGACACGGTCCTGCTCTGCACTGCAGCAGTGCGCCAGATATCAGTGAATGTAGCAGATTATAGTCGGCGCAATCGCAAAAAAATTCCCTACGAAACATAAGCTTATAGGCCTATGCATCATATGTGTGACATGTATGAATTATATATTCATCATATATGTGTCATGTGTTTTCAAATATATGGACTGTTTAGCTTTTATATATGTCACCTATAGGTTTACATGCATGCACATTATAATAAAAAAGTATAATACGTTGACATAGCCCTAATTGACACGATTAACTTACCTGTTTGATTTGCGCTATACTGTAACAGTACTGAATCTATGGGGTTCGTCTGCAGGATTTGATCAAGAACTTGCTGGAAGTGAACGTCGATAAACGTTTCAATGCCAAACAACTGCTTGAATATCATTGGGTCGCGGTATGCGTACCATTTTACCATGATTCGTACAAATTGTGCACCGAATTATTCACTGTTTTTGTGACTGTAGTATTATGAAAAGTAGCAACTAATTTCGTTTAAAATATTGCATATTTTCGTTTGCTACGTAAATTGTGCTGCAAACAAGATAATATTCATACGAACACGGAGTCTGTCTAATGCATTTCGATAGTTTACAGTATATGTCCGTATAAATACAATCAGTGAGCTGTTTAGACTGGTAGAAAAAAATCAAACAGTTTAATTTGAAATTGAACAGCAGCAATGATCCTTTCATCCTTCTCTATTATTTTAACTAAACAATAGACATTGTCTGTCATGAGACCATTCGATTCACTATAAATGGCCCATCATCACCATGCGTTAATCTTGCACCGTTTTGGAGATATGGCACCTCAAATATAATGGGGTCACGACTTTGGCCTTTTGGGGTCACGTGACGTCATCGGTCACGTGACCATTCGACTCCCAGGGGCCGTGTTCCTATGGGTGGTCCATAGTGACCATGCGTCTATCTTGCACCGTTATGGAGATATGGCGCCTCGAATATTGAAAGCACGGACATGGACACAGAAAGAAAGACGGAAGAATGGAAAGAGAAAGAGGAAGGGGAAGGGAAGGGAAAAGGAAAGTGGAAAAGAAAAAGAAAGGGAAAGGGGAAGGAGAAAAGGAATGGAAGGTAAAGAGAAGGGGAAGGGAATTGGAAAGGGGAATGGAAAGGGAAAAAAAGGAAAGGGAAGAGAAAGGGGAAAGAGAAAAGGAATGAAAAGTAAAGGGAAGGGAAAGGGAAATGAAAGGGGAAGAAAAAAGAGAAAGGGGGAGGGGAAGGAAAAGGGAAAGGAAAAGGGGGAAGGGTAAAGAAAAGGGGAAAGAGAAGGAAAAGGGGAAGGAGAAGGAAAAGGGGAAGGG
>Ga0209367_1003738_pt1 | contig 20800 bp, 12 predicted proteins | sample WorMetLIZISLAND2_FD_187412 | JGI IMG/M metagenome (GOLD analysis project Ga0209367, IMG submission 187412) | Marine gutless worms symbiont microbial communities from Max Planck institute for Marine Microbiology, Germany - Olavius geniculatus... ...
GTAATTCTCTAGCGCGTGTAAAAATTTGGGGGCGCAGCACTCTTTAGGGGCCGAAATATGGTTCTCCAAACAATGCGACTTATGGTAGGTCAACATTAGCGCCTATAACTTGGTTCGTAGTGGACGGAATTTCACAAAATTTTTTTTGTTCAACGCGGAATTAACCGTATTTGATAACGCCGTTTAGTTTATGTCGATATCTCTATCCAGGTTAGAGATATTTGCGGTCAAACTCGAAAGTTGTCGTAAAACGGACTAAATTTTGGACGTTTTTGCCGTCCCAAATTTTAAGGGAGGCGGTGCCCCCAAATTTCGTACTTGCGTTAACACCCCGACCTAGAGCCGCGTCAAGCGCCAAAGTTTCGTCGGGCTACTCCCCTTAATTCCGAAGTTATAAGCGCTAATTTATTGCATTTTAAGCCAATTTTTGACCCCCTTTGGAAAAAGTTGTGATGGGGCCGCCGTCCCCGATGAAAGGTGCGCTAGTAAGACTTGGTCATTCTCTAGTGCGTGTAAAAATTTGGGGACGCAGCACCCCCTTGGGGCCGAAATATGGTCTTTCCAATATTGCACTTTAAGGGGGTACGATTTCACATCTAAATCTCCAAGGTCACTAGACCAAACTTCGCCGTAGTTGTTTCGTTTTGTAAAAATTTGGGGGCGTAGCACCCCCTATGGGCCGAAATATGTTCTTTCGAAAAATGCACTTTGGGTGGGTACGATTTCACACCTAAATCTCCAAGGTCACTGGACCAAACTTCACCTACTTGTTTTGCCAAACGCAGGACGAATCGCCATAGACGGAATGACTATCCGATTTTGAATATCTTCATTCGTTTCGGAGATATTCGCCGCCTAACTTCGAAGTCGTCCGAAATCGGGCGAAATTTTGCATGTTTTTGGCCCCTGAAATTTTTTTGGGGTGTGCCCCCAAAATTTTGGACCGGTGTTATAAAATAGGGCCTAGTACTGACCATCGTGCAAAATTTCATGCCGGTCGGCCAACGCATCGCGGAGATCTCACGTTGAAAAAATGTTGTTTATGTTTTTTTGTGGCAAAACATAAACAACACTAGAAATTTGGGGCAAAGCCCAACGTGAGTCCGCCCGGCGCCCAAAGTCCGATTGGGGGAAATTAGAGGGGGGGTCAAATTTTCCCGGCATCAAAATCACGTGGCCCGAACTCAAATGCATTGGCATACGCCAAACGCGCATTGTCGACTTAGGGTAGGTCAACATGAGCGCTTATAACTTTGTTCGTAGTGGACGGAATTTCACAAATTTTTTTTGTTCAACGCCGAAAGGATCGCTCTCGTCAACGCCGTTTAAATTGTTGCTATCTTCATCGATTTCAGAGATATTTGTGCTCAAACTCGAAAGTTGTCGTAAAACGTACTAAATTTTGGACGTTTTTTGCCCTCCCAAATTTTAAGGGGGCGTTGACCCCAAAAGTTGCACCCGCGTTGTCACCCCCATCTAACAGCACGTCACGTGGCAAAGTTTAATAAAGCTACTCCCCCTGGCTCCAAAGTTGTCCAAAGTTCTTGCGGCTAATACGCTACATTTTAAGCCAATTTTTCATCAGTTTTTGAAAAAAATGTAAAGGAGGCCCCCGTCCCCGATGAGGGGTGCGCTAGTAAGACTTAGTCATTTTCTAGCGCCTGCAAAAATTCGGGGGCGCATCAACCCTAGTGGCCAAAATATGGCCTTCCGAAAAATTTGATTTGGGTGGGTAAACATTAGCCGCGTAATCTCTGGTGTTAGTGGACAAAGTTCACCAATTTTTTTATTCAACGTGGAATCAACATATTTGATAACGCCGTTTATTGCTTGTCAATATCTCTATTTATTTCAGAGATATTTGCAGTCAAACTCGAAAGTTGTCGTAAAACGTACTAAATTTTGGACGTTTTTTGCCCTCCCAAATTTTAAGGGGGGCGGTGCCCCTAAAAGTTGTACGTGCGTTATCACTGCGACCTAGAGCCGCGTCAAGTGCCAAAGTTTCGTCGGGCTACACCCCCTAACTCCGAAGTTATAAGCGCTCCTTTATTGCATTTTAAGCCAATTTTTGACCCCCTTTGAAAAAAGTTTTAAGGAGGGCTCCGTCCCCGGTGGGGGGTGCGCTAGTAAGACTTGGTCATTCTCTAGCGTGTGTAAAAATTTGGGGGCGCAGCACCCCCTTGGGGCCGAAATATGGTCTTTCCAAAATTGCACTTTAAGGGGGTACGATTTCACATCTAAATCTCCAAGGTCACTGGACCAAACTTCGCCGTACTTGTTTCGCCTAACGCAGAAGGAATCGCCATAGACGGAATGACTCCGATTTTGAATATCTTCATCCGTTTCGGAGATATTCGCCGCCGAACTTCGAAGTCGTCCGAAATGGGGCCAAATTTTGCATGTTTTTGGCCCCTGAAATTTTTTTGGGGTGCCCCCCCAAAATTTTGGACCAGCATTATAAAATTCGGCCTAGTGCTGACCATCGTGCAAAATTTCACGCCGGTCGGCCCACGCATCTCGGAGATTTCGCATGAGGAAAAAAATAAATAAAACATCAGGGATAAAACTTAAGTCCGCTCCGCAAGCTATCGCTTTTGGGCGGACTAACTAACTTAGGCCTACTAACTTAGCGACGAAGCTGAAAGCAATGCTGTCCAAGTTACCGCACACAACAATAATAGGCCTTTCATATCATTCCGTTGCATGATGTAAGCTTAGTCAAGAAATGATAGGCTATGCTAATAATTCCCTTAGACAGTAAAAGCTATCCAACTGAAGTGAAGCTAACGATTTTACAGATGACTCATCGATAAATCAAACACAGCGAAAACATGCAGTCAGTTGCGGATCCAAAATTTTGGAACAGGGGGCAAAAGGGTAAGGATGAAGTCTGGGAAGGGGGCTTGTCCCTCCCTATAATTTAAAAGAAAACATTTTATGCAGAATAATGCATTTTTGTGCAAAAATTTTTACATGATTATAAGGTGTATCCAGTCAATAAAGGACAGGGGCGACCACTTCACCCCCTGAATCCGCCACTGAAATCAGCAACAGCGAGATAATTATATGTTTGCCTTGGTCTGTTTTGTCGTAGTCGTCGTCGGTTGTCGTCGTATCGTCGTCGTCGTTGTTGCCGTTGTTGTTGTTGCGGGAGGCAGCCTGCTGTTGGGCGCTGTCTCTGCTGACCACGCCCTCGCTGATCGGCACAGTCTGGTGGAAACGAGCGTAGTCGACTTGATACGTTCCGTCTTCTCGCCGGTACCTCACTAGTCGCTCGAACCGGTGACCCCACAGCACCTCGCTCGGCAGATACGACGTCCTCGCCTGCAATCAGAGAAGCTCAGTCGTTCAGAAAAAATCACTCAGTTATGCTACACTCACTACAAGCGGCGGAAGCTACTGCAGGGCTGGCTGGCTCGCTCAGTTTGTCCTGTGCATAATCGGTTGAAACATTTCTTAAAATCTCGATAGACACATCTGTTATACCCCTTGTTGTTCGTTGTTATCCTAAGATTAATCTAGTGCGTCCGATAGGCAGAACTACACGTTTTCTGAGTCAGTCTCTCCCTTAACCTGTTTTAAAACACAAATCTATGAAACTCGTAGAACAACGAAAATTGGCTGCGAACATTCTCCAGGAAATGTGGAATTAAATTTCAATTATTTTCAGTTCAAGAAAACAACGTTTGAAAACATCGCGGCCGGCATCATAAACCAGAAGAAAATAATGTACATCTTGCGCAATCACGGCTAGTGTAGTGAACCTAGTTGACCGTCAACAAGTACTTGACAACGAAACGAACGGGCGCTTACCATGTCGGCACTTGGCGCCTATACATTTTTTATTGTTTAGATCTGCTTCTGCAATGCATTGCGCTGTTTTAACGGCAGTAATTTGAGCTATGCTTACGTGACGCGCGACAGTGTACAACGTGCAATAAAAAATGCGTTTTAATGGGGGGTATGCAAACTGACTCCCTCGTAGAGAGGATTCCTCCAACGTGAGAGGTCTAACTTAGACTGTTGAAATCTACGTTTTACGCTGAAAATGTCATATCCAGGTTTGTCTTGGTCTATCTACAGTAATTTCGGCGCAATTCACTGTTAGAGTATAGTCGTCACATCCTAAAATCGCCAAAAAATTACTACGAACCCCCCTTTTTAAATTTCAAGCTCGTTTAAAATCATCGACGTTGGTACCCCCGGAAAGCTGGTCAGCAGTGCTCGTTATGATATGCACCATGTTTTTGCCTATCTGCATGCAACCGTTTTCACGCTAGACGAGGCAATGGCGTAATAATTAGTTTTTCGGGATAACCCTCTTTGCCGCCCTTGTTTAAGGAGAATCCCGTCATCCAGAGGCGCAAAATTTTGTCACGAAAAACCCAGAGTCCTTGTGGCAGCCCACTGTGAAGTTTTCGCGATCCTAAGTTGCACCGTTTTGATACGGCTGGGCAGCAAGGTGTGACAGACAGACAAACGCGTCTACTATAGCTAAGATGCGTGCTTAGCACTACGTTCTGTCGTGCGAAATAATCAGCAGATGTATAAAGTGGATGCTAGCCTGCGTGGTCATTCCGGTGCACTCGACAATTCCCTCTAGTACAACAATGATCTCGAAGTGCCGTCGTCCTGACGTCAGATCCTCTGCGCTGACGTCCCACAGCGGACTTGATTCGCCGATGTAGTGTTGCACGATCACGGGCCACACGAGGAACAGTCGACCTTCGTGATCCGCCTCGGCGCTACTGTCTCCAAGACTCAACTCGCGCTGGTACACCGGAAGCACTTCACCCTCGTCCGTCACCCGCTTACTTACTAGCAGAACGCGCACCTGCAACATCCGGCGCACAGATCATACACAATACATATATTTCAACAAAAGATAAACATCTACAGCGCACCTCTGTCTCTACTATGTGGCCTGACAGCTTCCCTTTGGAGAAACATGTAAACGCGAAGTCCGTCCCGAGCCCTAAGCCTCTATATAAGACGGCGCTGATCTCTGTTTCTTTGCACTTAGCCAGACACCAGTTTACACTGCGATACCACGGATTCGCAGCTGCTGCATTGTGCTGTGTGCCTGCTTACGTCCAAGCTATCGCTGGTACTCACTGCGCTTACCGGGTACGGGGGGATGGCCAGGCTGAGTTTATCTCAGTGGAGAAACATAACTGCTGCTTAATATTTTTAGCCGACCGTACTTGTGTAACAGTCGAGCTTATAGTACGAGTTGTCGTCTGTTTGTCCGTCCGTCCGTCGTCGTCTGTCACGGATGTATTGTGGCTAAACAGTGCGAGATGGGCCTAAGTGGCTATTAATCACTAATAGGAAGTTGCATATTGACTTTTAAATGACTCGAAAATCATTGACCTTGGATGCCTATGAAGAATCATTACGCACTACAGTATGCCAATCGTGCAGTACTGTGGCTGAACGGTAAGTCGAAGAGGGTCGGCGATAATACCATCGGATAGGGCACTGGTGACTTCCTATAGGCTGCCAATAGTAATTATGTCTCCATCTGCAGCGGTTTGGCCGCAGTTTTTAGTAAAAAGTTTCAAGCTATAAGTAGCCGTATCCAGGGGCGGCGATTATAGGGGGGACGGGGGACGGACGGACGTCCCCCCAACCAAAAATTTTGGTTGGGGGGACGCAAATGCAAGCATCCCCCCAACAATTGCCACTTTTAGCCATGTCGTCCCTTCCACTGTCTAGAAGAAATCGCCGCCACTGGCCGTATCTCGGAAATGGTGTCTGTCGGTGTTACAATCACTAACAGGAAATAACGTACTGGCTTTCAAATGACATGAAAATCATTGACCTTGGATGACCCTGAAGTCAAATGTCGGCTATTCTAGCAACAGCTGGGCTTCTTGTTACAACATTCGTTGCAAACACCAGCCTGTTACAATCAGGCAAAATTACACGCAAAGACGAAATGGGCTCTTTTTGAAACACATAGCCTACATGTAAGTGAACGAGTTCAGTCTTCCAAAGGTTCGTAAAGCAAGCTGTCTGATGCAGCGAAAACATGGGTTAACTGTAGTGGCGAACAATAAGCCTACTGCAATAGATCGCTGTCCGCCGAAAGCCAGTTGCAGCCATGGTTGCAGCAGCCACCGTGCAATAAGTTACTCGGACAGACAGACACACTACGACAGGTGTACGTGTATTGTGATGTACAGCATACCGTTGCTCGACCAGAGTAGGCCTAGGCCTATATTCAGCTACCGAAACTGCACCCGTTAGTCATTATCAGAATGACAAGCAGGTAAAACGAATTATACTTCAGCCTGCGAGCATTTTGCTTGTGAGCGCACAAATTTAAACAGCAAAAGTGAAATGGCTTGATGGTGTAGCGGTAGCATGTCGGAGTCGGACTAGCGACTGAAAGGTCCCCGGTTCAACTCCCGCCCGGTACACTGCCAGGTAACAACGTGGGCAAGTTGTTCACACACATGTGCCTCTGTTCACCAAGCAGTATAATTAGGCACTGGTCAAAGGATGGTAACGCTCTGCTGCTGGGAAGGTCTGGCGTTGCAATGGCCATGCGTCACCGACTTAAGTGGTTTATCCACCTACGGGTTCAACGGCCATAGAAAGGGAGATGAGCACCCCGATATATATGCTTTTTCTCGGCTATGGCATCTCGGGTATGGCACCTTTACTTCACGTTGAAAATGAAATAGCGTTAACTAGAAAGCAGTCATAGCCCGCAGGTACCTCCGCCAAGGCAATGTTATTCGCCAGATGGCGTCATCATTTTCGCTTTGCCAGCGGTTCCCTTATTGTCCGCACGCCTTTAACGCAATGGTAACGAAAATTTCAAAGTGATCCAGAATCCAGGATTCCTGCCGGATCACCCCCAAAATTGAATCACTGGTAGTTTGTGCCACTCCCGACATACTCTCAAAATTTCAGAAAGATCCGTCCATAACTTTTTGAGTTATCTTGCTAACACACAGACAAACAGACAAACAAACAAACAGACAAACAAAGTCTGGCAAAAACATTACCTCCTTGGCGGAGGTAATAATAGTCACCCACCTGCGCTTCGACGATGTGAGACTTGCGCATGTCTCCGACGCGGAAGAGAAAGTAGAGCTGCCCGTCACGTGGACAGATTACGGCGCGCTTGCTGAACATCAGAGTCTGCGCTCGCTTCTTCGGTCGCGACAGCTTGGCAAAGACGAGACCGGTCATGAGCGCCTGCGTGATGATGCCGAAGCACGATTGAAACATGACCAGCGCTATGGCGTGCGGACAGTTCGGGTTCATGCAGCGATAGCCGTAGCCGATCGTCTGCTGAGTCTCGATCGAGAACAGCAACGCCGTCGGGAAGTCGTACACCTACAGCAGTATGCCAGTATTACACGGTATAGAACCAACACCAAAGTCAACTCAGCCTTCCATCCCTCCCGAGTAGGTAAATCGAGTACCGGCCTGTCTGGCTGGGGTTAAGGCGTGGCGCGTCAACCTGGTGGCGCGAGTGCATGGCAGGTAACATTGTAAGATCCCATACCGCACGTGACGCTCCGCAGCTCTGAGATGGGTTTTTCATCTCAGAACACTTGTCTATGAGTGAACAAATCTTTATAAAATGCCCGGACCGATTTAATGAATCATGTGCTAGACGAACGTGAATGCCAGATACGAAGGTCGCCAAACATATTATCTATTCGCAACATACTTCTTTGTTTCCAACTTCCATGTTCGTAGTTTTATCAGCATCAGGTAGGCTAACTTATGCTACAGTTTCACCAGAAGTGAGCTGTGAGACAAAATTCGGCAAATTCATTTTCGTCCGAAGCTCTGGCTTGAAATTTGCCGCGTAAGAGCTCGAAACGTTTCCTAGATCTCAGTCGGCTGAGGAGGGCGTACCTTTTTCATCCACACTTCCCAGACACTCCAATAGACGCCAGCAGTATCTCGTCTCGTTTTTGGCAAACTGCCGAGTTAAAAGTAACCTAGTAGCACCTTCTCATTCTGTTAAACTACCCGAAATTCGACTACAACTAAATAACGTTTACGCCACCAGGACGTACGTGTTCGACGCACGGTTTCCAGCCGGGCTGTTCGTAGTTTTCCAGGTCCTGGTGCGAGAAGGCGACCAACCACCAGATCAGAGCGAATATAATCCAGCTGAACGTGAAAGCCATTGTGAAGATGAGCAGATTCCATCGCCACTTGATGTCCACCATCGTCGTAAAGATATCGGCCAGGAAGCGACGACCTAGTGTGAAAAAATAACATGTCACATTATCAACGTTCAAATAAACTTCATCTGGAAAATTCGAAAATATGACATTTTACGCTCTGAACTGCTATTCAGGCTACGTACAAACTTGTGTTTAGATTGCTTAATATGAACGCTGCCGATTTCTTTGTCACACGATTTACGGACACAAAAAGGGGCCATCGTTATAAACTTTTTTACCTGTTTGTAAAGCTAATATTAGCTAGCCTATAAACCTACCGTTTTTAGTCAGCAAGTAGGCCCACGTATGTGGATTCCTGAGCCAGTCAGTTTTGCGTCGTTTAATGGCTTTCGGCAACCACTTACTGTATGCGTTTTAACCAGCTTTGCAAAGTGCACTTTATTCTTTATTCGATTGATTTATTGTAGAAGTCTCGTATAGTCTAATGTTGTGATGCTTAATGTGATGCAAGTGGCTTGTGGCCATTTTGCTGATCAAAATGAAATGACCTCGCTTGTCGATATTGATGCGTGATATGTTACAGTCGCCGTTCTTGCAGACAAGTCGGCGCTCGGACAGTCGCGGCAGCAGCCAGCGGAAGCTCTCTTTTCGAAGCACAGACGGCATCTTCGTGCAGCCTGCAGCCATTAACAGCAACGTTCAAATAAGCTTACCTATATATACCGTTTCCTAAATCTCTGGTACGAGTAAAAAGTCAAGACATTTTTATGTTTGAGTGTTAAGGTCGCAGCGCACGGTGAATCGGCGACTAATACCCCTTTTACACGACCGAGCAAACATCGAGCAAGCATCGAGCAAGCATAGAGCTGGCTCGTCTAGCTAACATACAGCAGCTCGTCGAGCCAGCTTGATCATGTAAACGGGGTATAACTGTTAAATTATCGCCTCTAAAGTTTTTCTTACTAAGCTTACAGTACTTACTGGCGAGCATAAGCCTATTGAATGTGTAGGCTACTCCAGCGGAAGTTTCTTAACCGTCAGTATGATACAGAGCCGACGATTTATGTTGCGTATAGCTTACGCAAAGTTGCAAACGCCAAAACGAATTTCAAGTTTAAGAAACCTAATGTACCCAGTATTGTACAGTGTACCTCAGAAATAAAACAACTGTGCCTGCGTCATTTTTGAATAACTCTGCAAAACATTGGACGATTATATCAATTTTTGGCACGCAAAGTCAAGACGAAACTTGACGTAAATGACGTTAATTACTTCTGACGATTGAAATTCTGGTTCCACAAACCATAAAACGCGCAATAACTGTTGCTTGCTATATACGCCGTCTGCATTCACATACCGGTAGTACTAGCTCCGTTAAGCTTATATCTTATCAGTAATGAAGCCAGAATGAATAGCCTACCGGAATCCTTTGACTCAATCCCGATCGGGGAAAGGCAAAAAATCAAAACAAATTCTCGGTTGTTCGCTATTCTATCGTTTTACCTGGAGTGTTTACTTCTGTGGCGCTAAAAACTCGCAAAATTTTCTACCGACAGGGATGCGCCTCGAACCGCAATCACGGCTCGCCATGCAGACCCCGTAGTCGGCGGCAAAGGGAATACCCTTCTGTACGATTTTGAGCTGCGACACATTTCAAGAACGAATTGCGCCGAAATCAATAAAAATAGACAAGAACAAGCTGCAATTGAAATTTTTAGCACTGAACGCAGATTTCGAGGGTTCAAGTCTCGATTTTCTAGGTTCACGGAAACCTGCGCGCGAGAGTATCAAAGAGCAGTACCCCCGTAAAAGTCGTTATTTTATCGCTGTTGGCCAACCTTTCGTGAAAACGGTTGCAGATGAACATGGGCGTGCTGCCTATCGCAACAAGCATTAATGTCAAGTTTTAGTCGTATCAACATCGATGACTTTAAAAGACCCTGAACTCCCAAAATAAGGGTTTTTTTAATTGATTTTCGCGATCTTCTTTTGCGCCGCAGTCCGCACACTCCAAGAACGAATTGCGACGAAATGGCTGGAGATAGACGAAGACAATTTGCATTTAACAGGAACTGATATAGGCTTTTGCGCGTCTCGTGAGCATTAGCTCAAATTTCTTGTCGTTTTCGCTATAGAGTTCAAACGCGACAGACGAAGGGACGGACGAGCAAGACCCATAATGCGGCTGATAACGTGTAAGATATACTGGCCTGCGTGAGTACCGGTAGCTGTGATCAGTAGTCGATTGGCAAGGAAGCGCTGCGAGTGTTTGGAACGAAAAGATCCAAGGCGGTCGTAGCTGTCAGGACGACGCAGATATGACGGACTCAACATAGATGACCCATCCATCAGTACGGGTGCATAGCATCCTATCCATTCACACACACACCCAGACAAACCACAGATATAGATTGCTAATCGTACAGTATTTCTACTTTTACGCTTTTCAGAAGCTTGTTGTCGACCTTGCCGTTGTTAAAAGTCGCCGCCATACTGCTCTGTCCTGCGCGCGTCTCTGTGCCGTCGCCAAGCCGATATTCAGTGGATGCAGGTCGGTCTCCACTGTTCTAATACCCCGTTTACACGATGAAGCTGGCTCGACGAGCTGGCTAAATGTTAGCTGGACGAGCCAGCACGATGTTTGTTCGACGTTTGCTCGACGTTTGCTCGATGTCTGCTCGATGTTTGCTATGCTTTATGCATGCTTCATATTTGCTCGATGTTTGCTGGACGCTTGCTCGACGCTTGCTCGATCGTGTAAACGGAGTATGAAGCATAGCCTACACGAAACAATCATCAAGTAGGCCTAAACATCGAACAAACATCGAGCAATTATATATGTTAGCTGAACGAGCCAGCTCGTCGAGCCAGCTTCACCGTGTAAACGGGGTATAAGTTGTAGGCGTTGCTATTTGCTCAATGTTTGCTCGATGTTTGCTGGACGCTTGCTTGACGCTTGCTCGATCGTGTAAACTGAGTATGAAGCATAGCCTACACGAAACAATCATCAAGTAAACATCGAACAAACATCGAGCAATTACATATGTTAGCTGGACGAGCCAGCTCGTCGAGCCAGCTTCATTGTGTAAACGGGGTATAAGTCACGACTGCCTGGGACGGCCAGGCCTTCGTCTCCAATCAGCAAAAATGTGAAATGCAGGCCTGCAGAGCTCGGTTGAAATGACAAAAGAAGGACAGACGGCAACTCCGGACAGTGTCTTTACAGCAGTGGCTGCCCGGTACGGCAGCAACCGGAGGCATCAGTAATTACTACTGGCAACTAAAGATGATGACTCTCTGCCGACATAAGGTGCGGTCGTCCACCTAGCTGCACATACAGCACTTACTAAAAACCGTCCAGACGTGCAACTTATTGCAGTTCAACACGCCGTCGTCGACGTTTGTGCAGCAAAATGTTGCACAAACGTCAACAGTTGCTGCTGACCTGCTGTACGTTGTGCAACAAGTTGTATGTTACTGTTAACGAAAAAAAACCGCACCTCTCTTATTTAGAATTTCAACCGAAATTCCACCTTCACATCAATCAATCAATCAATCAATCAATCACTTTTTATTGCAGGCACAAGGCCCATAGTAAAACATGAACAATGAACTACAGAAAGAAAAACTACACAACTACAAAAAGAGAGAAAAACTACAAATCTACAACATGGAGCACAGCTATAACTGAGATACACTGCTTGGGCCCAATTACACAAACATAAAAGCAACACAGAGCATGATTAAACAATCCAATTACTATTTTCCATCGGTCTACAAATACACAGTAAAGGGTTATCTTGACACAATGCATTCAGCTGAGTGGCAAAACGAGCACGAGCATTTAATAACACATTATTAAAAGTAGGAGCCCAAGTTGTAAGAACATAGCAGCGGTACTACTATATTTGTGAAAGCCAAAGAAGATTTTCACACATCTGACATAAACAGACGCTAATTTATCAAGTACACCAACATGAAAGTTATGCCATAAGGCCACATCATAAAAACAGATACCGTACGATTTAAAAAGCTGAAGTTTAACTGCAACAGAACATCTACTAAACTTTCTAACTAGAATATTTGTCCCAGTGAACAAGCAACGTAGTTCTCGTTTGATGTCGTTGCGAAAAATTAGGGCCTATCTGCTTCCGGTTGTAGCCGGCGAAAAAGTAGGGACGGGGCAAAAAATATGTGTTTTTAATTTCTATTGTTACATCACGACATGTTATGCAGTATTTTACAACAAAAACAGCAAATGACACACTAAATTGTACTCGTAAGAACTAAAGTAAGCATACTGCAGCATTACATACTAGATTCAAACAGTTTTTTAGTGAAAGTGTGAAAACAAGCTAAAAACTGCAATAATATTTTTGAAATTCTAATAAAAATTTCACTCAGGCAGGCTGTTCTCCAAGAACGAACGGCAACCGGAAGCAGAGCTTTTTTTTCTTAGGCCCTAGTAGACTACAATCGTCAGTCCACAATCCACATTAGCCATGTTATCACAAAATTTGAGTTCTGACACCGTACGGGAAACGGGGAGAGACTGACCGAGACACAGACGGGCAAGACAATGCGGCACGGGACGACCTTATAACAGGCATCAGGTAGCACCTTTTTACGAACGACGGTGTACATACCGCTGTGAAGTGAAGAAAGCCGCTCATTCGACAAGTACTGCTATCGACACCTAGCTACTAGCGGCGAGGTCGGCAAGAATCAAAGTCTATCGGGCGAAAAAGTCGGTCCTTCTGGTGGGCAACGTACGTCAGCCAGTGCCACTGAGTGAATATACTGGACGCCAGCTCGTCGAAACAATCACACGTACACACACCGACTGATTAGTGCGCGCATGACGAATTGCTGACGGCTCTGCACCGAACAATAATAATTGTGCAGCAACAGCAGCAGCACTTTTTGAACGCCGCCGCCGCGTATGAGTAGCAATGCATTATCATGCCACTCGCAGGCGATCGCGTACCAGCACGGACCACTCTATTCCAGGTACGAACTGGAAGCCAAATGTCATCTCCAGAGTCCAGATCGAATTCCAGACAGACAGCTAACTCGCTATACGGATGCCGACATTTCGCTTTATGCAATAGGCCTACATTTGTTACCAGCTTTGATCCAGCCACCAGCCTTGCAGGCTGGCGCAAAAAAACAAAGCCGCCTAGTTGTAGAGCTCGTAACTCTAAAAGATCAGCATCGAAGCTTGCAAAAATCAACTTTATTTTATACACATCATTTATTAGAAACAGCTTGGGAAAACAAAGTGGCGCGTCAGGTTAACCCCGACAAGCACAGTTCGTAGATTTTACGCCTAACATCGCGCTTTGTAGTGCGCCGAACACGGCGAACAGACAACAATAATAACAGTTCGGGTCATGAATACAAAAACCCGAAAAAAGTGTGAATGTGACCATTAAAATGTCCATTCGTAGACGTGCAGAGCATTTTCATGACTGCCGATAAGCTCCTCCACAAGTTCGACGTTTTCCGAAATTCCGACGTGAGAACTGATTTTCTGAACGTTTTGGCACGCCCGCCAGCGGAAATCATTTTCTTCAGCAATCAGTCCACGCGCGTCCTGGCTAAATTTTTCCCGGAAAACTTTCTAAGAAAAGTCCTGAACTCCAGTGTTCTTCTATGACGTAAAAACAGCGCGCGATTGTTTTTACTGATCTTTCATACTGATCTTTCATAATAAAAATAGTCACTTTTGATGGAAATTGTTGCTAGCTACTAGCTAGATAGCGCCACTTAGTTTTTTGAGGGTTGATTTAAGTGAATTAAATTTAACGTTAAGAATGAAATAAGGTTAATTTGTGCCAAATTTGGTGGCGTTCTGACCAATGCCAACCGTAAAACAAAATGACCTCGCTTTATGATGAATCTGTGTGTTCTTGCCCACAGTAGTTTAAAACTTATTAAATATCGACAATCGCTGGAAAATTCGTTTCCATTTTTTTGCCGACCGTATTGAAGTAACGGTCGAGCTGTTGGCATAGTTGTCGTCCGTCTGTCTGCCTGTCTGTAACGGATATATTGTGGCTATAAGTTTTAGGGCGTAGGGAAAAATTTTATATACAAGAATAATTAACCATGGGCCTTAAACTCTGACATGCAAAATTTCAGCGATCTAGTGCAAGAGGGACATTTTTAAATTTGGGGTTGAATGGATGGAGGTAAGAAATTTAACGAAAACTGGCCATATCTCGGAAACGGTGAGAGATACGGCTGTGGTATATATGTGTATGTACTATTATATATAAAAACTGCAAACACTTTACTTAATGTTGTATAAGCGATAATGTAAAACAGCAAAAATCAAAAGTATAAGCACGAAGTAATGTATTAGCTTAGACATTTAATCTGTCCTCAGTAGCCAGTTATTAGTGTTTGTGCAAAAATCCAAGACGGCGGCGGCCGCCATCTTGAATTATTATTTTGTAACGCTGGACCACCCACAAAGTCCGTTTGCGGTCCTAAACTTGTTTTTCAAATTTTGCGTTGATCGAGTTTATACTTTTCAAGATATCGCGATTTAAAAATTTCACAAATTTGGCTTAAAATGCCTACTCAGGCCCCCAAAAATCATGTTTTTGGGAGCTTTGACTCCTTGAACTTCACTTTTTATCATCGAGACCCCCAAAAGGCACTTTCTTGTGCAGAAACACGCGTTTTGAGCCCTCATTGGTCGTGATCGGTCCTACGGTGTGATCTGGACGCGACGCGAAGAGTACAAAAAAAGAAAGAACCAAAAGTAAGCCAAAATTCGCCATTTTTGCAGACCCCTTTCCTGACGGCCCACATTAACCAAATTTTGCATGCAGGGTCGTATCCCGGATATCTTTCTTGGTTTTGAGTTTCAGAAAGATCAGTAAAAAATGTCGGAGCAGTGGGGGTCGAATTTTTGGCTTTCCCATTGACTTGGCACATCGCTTATACAACAGCTTGTTGCTATCGCACAAGCTGTGATTAATCACTAATAGAAAGTGGCATACACCTTTTCAAAATAAATACAAATCATTGACCTTGGATGACCTTGAAGGTCACTGACAACATGTACAGTCAGGTATCCTAGCGACAGCTGGGTTTCTTGTTTGCTTTGTACAGGTTTTATGGACGTTGTCTTGTATGCCTACACGATAAAGAAACAACTTTCAAAACGTGTATAGTATCAAAAAATTAAAACTTTATCACCTGGCTGCATCGCTAGAGGCACATGGCCAATTTTCATTAGGCGAACTACTTGGCAACTAGTTGGCAAATTGTTACCAACGAGTTCGCCAACTAGTTCGCCTAATGGAAATAGAGATTATAGCAAGCACTGAAGTCGTACAGAATCTGAGAGCAGACAAAGTCTGAGGTCAGCGGGGCAGATCTGCATTTTGAAATGGTTGCCAATCCAACTATGCAGAACATCACTAACTTCATTTTACACTGGCATCAACTGAATCTGACAAATAAAACAATGCTGAGTTGCTATATACCGAGAACCCCCATTACTACGGATAAAAGCCTACGTTCAATTTCGGGTAACTTTTGAAAACTTCGTTGCAGCATCACTATATTTCAGTTTGACCAAGATGGATGATAAATTACCGAAGTCTTCTCTACATAACAGACAGCTTTTTCACTGCATAAGCTTATGAAGCGTACAGAGAACTTTACAGACGTAATCAGAAATTAACAGTCTGACCCTCAAATAGTCGATCTAGGACACTGTCCATTGTTGCGCAACGAACTGGGCAACTAACAAAGACCGAGTTAAGTAATAGCAGATGAGATAGCATAGCCTACCGTCTTACCTGCGTGCGTGTGTTCACTTCATCTGTTCCGCTGCAAGCTGTACACGAGAAGATGCTATACAGTACATCATCAACGCCAGCATCAGAAGCCCGCCAGCAGCAGCCAGGTGTGTTAGTAGCCCGTATAGGTGATGTGAGGCAACCCGCTACGCGTTCGTTGTTCCAGTTTACTCGCGCGAACGGCGCGATATTACCGACAGAATTTCGCAGAACCGCCGTCAATCGACGACGCTGGCCAGTAGAACATCAAGTAGATTATAACAATCTAATCTGAATATGCTCGGTTGCGCAGACAACGCCCGGACTTCGAATATCGTCAAAACACGGCCAGCCGAGACTCAATAACACGCGCTGACTTACTTAGAAGAACCCTGCAGGTAGCCGGCGGTATTCTTTTCTCGTTTAAAAACTAATTTCTCTCAGTGCGCGACGTCTCAACTCGAGCCGATCGATGCCAGACGATTTTCTTGGGGGTACGACTTTGAGAAAAAAATCGCGGTTTAGCGCTCTCTAACCCTTGACTTTTCGAGAGACTGCTGCAGTTATTAGGCTTATGTTAGATCGGCGGTTGCGTCGGCGGATCTCGTAAAAGCCGGCTGTTGGTCCGTCGTCAGTAGCTTCAGAGGCAGGTATACACGGCGTCGGTAGCACATTGTCAGTGAAGCCGAGTTAAACTCTGTGCATTGACGCCCACCCTGCCCATAGGTCTTCCTTCTTCTTCACTGGAGCTCTCTTTCTTGCTGCCTAGACCCTGACGCGAGTCTGACCTCGACGCAGTTTCTGCCGTAGAGACGCACGAATCACCCAGTTTACTAAAAGTTTTTAGTCAACTTTTTTCAGTGTTTATGATATAATATGTAGAGTTGCTGTCGATGCGTTAATTTTTTTCACGCATGCGCTAACGGGTTAATTAACGCACCATTATATTGCTAAAGTTGTAAGTAGACTCCATCGACAGGGTGATTGGAATGACAACCGACGAACTCGTGGCTGTGTCACAGGACCGTGACAGTAGTGATGGAACGGCAACAAAACAATTATTTTTAATTATTTGAATATTATTCGGTTGTCAAATAACCGCGGATTGATGAAATATTGGAACTCTTGCTTTACAGAATTTAGTAAATTTACGTATGTGCGTTAATTTTTTTGACGCGCGTTAACGCGTTAAGTTAACGCGTTAATTCGGCAGCTCTAGATATATGCCATTGCGCTGAAAAACTTACAAGCACTGCCAGTTAAATTAAACACGTAAACTAAAAAAACTAAAACTTATAAAAAATAAACGAGAAAAAGTAACAAGTGCTGCCGTGTAAAAAATCAATAAACAGACAAGTTATGGAACAGAAATTTAGAAAAAAAACCAAAAGCAACAAAAATCAGTTAACAGTAGAAAGACTAGAGATTCGTGAAATCTGTATGTGAGGTAAACATAGCAGTTCATTTTTCGCGGTAGCGAGCACTTTTGGGTGCACTTTCTCGTGCTCGCCGTATTGCGGCATGGACACGTACGGCCTTAGCCGGTACCTATGAGCACCATTCGGTGCTTGGCTAAGGTCATCCAAATCGGCGGCCGGATCAATTAGCCGGCCCTCGTAGAACCGGATATTGATCCGGCAGTCGTATCAATAGCCGCTAGACTATGGATACGGCTGCTGGATGATCCGGCAACCGTATCAGCTTAGTGGCTATTGATACGGCTGACGGATTAATATTTTGTGCCTTCATTTTTACCGAATTGGAAAGGAAGTCAATATAAGCTACCGGTAACGGTTAACTGCAATAAAAGTAAATAATCAGTGCAGCAATTAAACTAACGCTTGACCTATTTTGGTCTCGAGGCGCTTTCACAAAAAAAATAAAATAAAATCTTGGTCTTGGTCTTGAAAAAAACGTTCAAATATCTTGTTTACGTCACTGACTAACACTTCAAATAATAGGCCTGGTTGCGTGCACATTTCGTTGAAGCGCTGCTCACCTTCGCTTGTAAACTTACAATATACAATAGCACCAACAGTAAATCCAACTGTAGGTGATTGAATGCGAATGCAAAAGTATCCGCACACTTGCTGAACCCATCTGCTGTCTAACAATAAATATGCACAATACGCCTGCATTTTTGTTCGTATGGTCAGGACGAAAATCTGAAAAAATGCGATTGCAAATGCATTTTGGCGTAAAGCTGAGAACCTGGCTTTTTAGCACAGCCTGAGCATGCTGAATTCGATTGTTTCCTAGGCTGAATTTTGAGTTTTTGTCTTTCCTATTTGCACAAATAATGGTGGCTACATTTTTCATTGTGGGGCACAATCTTTGAAAAATTATTCCAACTTATGTAACTTTTAACCACGTTTCGCATTGCGACGAACAACGACTGTTTCCAGTTGCTGAAATTTGTTTTCTAAAGATTGATTCCCACATGAGCGAACCAGTAGAAATTAACAACGGCTTAATGGGCCAATCATCAGCTTGCCGTGCCCGATGTACGAACGTAGGCGGCTTCATGACACCGATAACCTTTTCTGTTCTCCGCCTATCTTACCATTTCGACCAGGCTTTTCTCGCCACATTGAACGATATCATCGATCCACTGTTTCTTCTGACCACCTTGCCGACGTTTTCCGGGCATGATGCCCAGCATGATGTCCTTCTCTAAACTCTCGTGTCTCGTTGTATGCCCGAAGTATTTCAGTTTGCGTGATTTCACTTGCTCCAACAGGCCCCTGTCTTGGCCCACCCAATGCGCCAATAAGTGTTACGCAAGTCTACACAAACATGCAGAGAATTTTTTTCTGGCAAGGGCTCACGTGTGTAGGTTAGGCCTACTGCGATAAAACCGAATACTTTGTTTGACAGTTTTAGGCCTGTTAATTATTGTTTTATCGTATTTCATCTCATTTGCGTCTTTAAAACACAAACTTTTGTTCTCTGTTGAATAGTTCAGACGGACGCCGACAGACACGGTGGCGTGTTCGCGTGATCGCGTGATCACAGAATGCATGGAAGAGGCGCGTATAGCGCAAAAATAAACGCATCAGCTGCTGTACGTAGAACCTTGCCGGCGCCAGGCTCGCTGCCTGGACACGACCCTGTAGGTCAGACGGTCGGTCGCTTGCTCTGTTCTGTTGCGCAACAAGCTTACACCTTGTGAAGTCTGCCGTTTCACGCTACCGGCCCGCCCACGACTCATTTCAGTGTTCGTTTCACTGCTTCCGATTCTCTTCCGGCTCGAACTTTTTGTGCGCTTCGCTTTAAATTTCAGTGCTGTGCTAAATACAGATTGCCAGATTCTGATAATGACAGCAATACGTTTCACCAACATGTTTGGCTATGATTGTTTCATTTTTGCCATTTAACGAATAGGAGCCTAGCTATAAATCCTTAATCGTTATATGCTAAATTTTTGGTGATGAGTGTTGGCCATCCCGGACAAAAAGTCACTCGGACAAAGTGGTGGCATAGCCTACACGGTCTATTAGTCCGACTTTGACGTTCATATCGCATATCTCATTACCGCATACACCTCCGCTGGTAGTCTAAGGTAAGCTGTTTAAATAACCTATACTGATATTACAGCCTAGTTTGCAATAAAACACGTTATTGATGGCTCGAGTCGACAAGAGATTATATCGGCAGAACGACGCATCTCTATTTACCTGATTACGCGCAGCAGCAGCAGCAGCAGCAGCAGACCCAGCAACTCCGCACTTTCGAAACACCTGTGTACGTCAGACCGGCGATGACCGATGACCTGTCTGCCAGAATTATGATAAGCGTTGACGTTGTAACAAATCTGTGGGTGTAACCTTTTTGCACAGCACAGAGTATCATAGGCCTCATAAGATGCTGCTTCTTGCAGAAGGTAAAGCATATATTTAACTCAATCGCTCAGTCCTTTCGGCTAGATTACACTGTACAGTAGCTATACATCATTATTATTATCTCCGTGAACGATTCAATTTGCTGTTTCAACTCACAGCACCATAAAGTCCATCCATATGCGTTGGAAAAGTCGATTTCAACGAGTCACTGCCGTGGATAGTAAAAATCTGCACTAGGCCTAGCTATATGTGCATATGCATGTATTTCGGGAGATAGGCTACACAAAACGAACCTAGACAAAATTTTTCTCGTCTTATACAGTATGATTATGCTCTTGAGAGTCTTGCTTTTTTCAGATGCATGCTGACTTTGAAATAATATCGCTACGTTGTTTAGTTTCAGTCAATAGCTATATTGCCAACAAACGTGTTCCCGACAGCATCACCCGTAAATATAGTGAAAATTACTTTATTTTCGGATCCAGTCGTGGTCTGATCGAACTATAGTAAGTAAAAGTAAGTCGTTATTTTGCATCTTTGTAGGCTAATGGGTATATGGTCTGAGATATCAGGCAGTACAACAGCTAAGGTCAATAATTGATCGCCTTGGGTACGGTATGTCGACGTATGTCTATTGTGTGACTATTTGTAACGCATGTATTGTGGCTAAACGGCACGTCGTATAGGGGGTCGGCGATGGTACCTTTGGATGGGGCGATGGCGACTTTTTGTAGCTGTCAATAGTAGGCCTACGCGTAACTTTGTCTCTGCAACGGTTTTGCCGCAATTTTAAATGCATAGTTTCTGCCTGTAGCCATCACCCACACGTGCGGCCGTGCGCCGAATTACCGTATCGTATCCTAGGTAGTACTGAGGTACGAAAAGCGGCCAGAGCAGACAAAGCGAAATGGCTGGAGAGACAGTGCGAGGACATAGAGAAATACTATGGAGAATATAAGACCAGGGAAGTGTACAAGATGATCGGTGACATTAACAG
>Ga0209367_1003739_pt1 | contig 20800 bp, 18 predicted proteins | sample WorMetLIZISLAND2_FD_187412 | JGI IMG/M metagenome (GOLD analysis project Ga0209367, IMG submission 187412) | Marine gutless worms symbiont microbial communities from Max Planck institute for Marine Microbiology, Germany - Olavius geniculatus... ...
TCGTCGACTCAAGACACATCTGTTTACTGTTGCTTTTGAAAACAGTGGTTAACTGTAACGTAGCCAGCGCCTCTGTATCTTTACACACGTTTAGTTTTATGGCGCTTTATAAGTTCGTTTTTAACTTTAACTTTAACTTTACAAGTCGGCTGAAACCCGTAGCATTAAGTTTTTCTTGGCACCTGTAGAAATTTCTGGACACAAAAACGTCAAAATTCGGCGCGATTTCGTTCAACTTTTGAGTTTGACCGCAAATGTCTCAGAAACTAATTGAGATATCAAAAATTGGAACAAACCTGATCGAGGGCGATCCCTACGGGCTTTAGCAAAATAAATTTTGTGAACTTTGATCTACTAGCAAAAAAGTTATAAGCATAGATGTTGATCTACCCTGAGTCGACAATGCGCGTGGTGCGTATGCTAATGCATTTGAGTAATTGTATTTGGGCACGTGACTTTGCTGTGTGGGGAATTTCACCTCCCCCCTTAAATTTTCCTCCTAATCGGACTTAAGGGCGCTGGGCGAACTCATATTGGGCTTTGCCTCAAATTTCTAGTTAATAGTGCATTTCATTTCAATGTGTGTTTTAAAATTTTGTACTGGTATATTTTATTCTCCATTCCATAAGCCTGCAGCCAACTGAAAATATTACTATTGGCACAAATGTATAAATTGTATTTTGCAGTACTGGTTATCACTGTTCACTGTACTGTCCCTCGTTGCGTTTGTCTGTTTGTTGATGCATACGTCACCTCTGCAGCAGTCCGTCTGCAAATATAATAAAGGAATGTTGTATTCTGTTCTGTTATATAGGTCGTGCATCTCTGGTGTGTCGGCGCTGGAACAGCCTGCTGCAGACTGCCACGCTGTGGACCGATGTCGATCTGACCATGTTCCCACTGTGCTGTCGATGTCCATGCAGCTGGTCCGGGGATCCGTGTACTTCACTGTCCTGCTACGACGAGTACAAGCAGCGCGTCCAGTCGTACGTGGAACACGTTGAACGCATTCGGCCAAACCTCCGGCGACTCAGCTTTGCGTTTGACATCGGTGACTACACCGACGAGTGGCTAGACCTGCTCTACGGCCTACTCCGATCACTCCGCTGCTCCGAGCTCACCTCGGTGCAGCTCAACTGGAAGGAGACGCCATCCAAGTCACCCAAGATTGTCGAGGGCACGCTGCTGTCGTGGTCGGCGACAACGTTCAACGACTTCACGTCGTATCGGCGCCGTCGGCAGCGACTGTTTGCTGGGTTCTTTGAGTTGTTCGTGACGTCAGCGGTGAACGTGGTGGATCTGTCGATGCCGTTCGACTGGTCGTCGCGCTCGCTGCAGGCGCTGGGTCGGTTACAGCGCCTGCAGGTGCTGAAGCTGGACGTCTACTTCGTTCCGCAGCCCGTTGACCAGGATGCTGTCGACGAGCTGCTGCGGTCTGTTCCACAACTTCGCCGACTGACGCTAGCTGTGTGTGTGTCCAGTGGTCCCGGCCTAGTACCCTACCGTCTCCATTCCCGGTCCCTTCAGCACCTCGATGTGGCCCAGTGCCGTGGTTTCTATCTGGGTCACATGGACTTGCCGCTGCTGACGTCCCTCGTGGCAGCGGTCCAGCCCAGCCACGGTCCGCTCGGAGCGATGCCGACCAATCGCGTCGTCGTAGACACCATACCTTGTATTTATGACACGCTGCGGCAAGGGACACCGGTCCTACGACATCTCAACGGATATAGCTTGCGCTCTAACTGGCGATGTGTTTACACTGATGAACTTCACTCCATGCTGCAAGACATCTGCGCTTGTCAATCACATGTCAACACCATCTGAAAACTCACTGATAATGACAAGATATTAATAACCATTTCAGCATTGGAGTAATAGAGCAGCTTGCAGCATTACTGATAGCAAATATCTGGCAATGTCATTAATATGTTGCACAGCAGTTGATGATGGACGTTTTGTGTATGGTAAGTAAAGAAATAAACGGCACATTCTGTTTTTAAGTTCCAATTCATTTTCGACTCTTGTCTCTGTAAAAATTGAAATTCATTCATCTAAGTTAATCACTTGTAAATAAATTGTGAGAAAATTTCAAAATGTTGTAAGTAATATAATATAAAATAAATTACAAATTGTGAGTGGCTATTTTATCTAAATGCAAGTTTGTTGCTGCATTGCGGTTTATTGTCTTCTGACTTTCCTTTACCATTTTCACCAGGAGCTGTTAAAAAAGCACATCTCGTATGCACTTATTTTATTGGCCCAGTAACAAAAGTGTCGGGGAAAGTGCCCCCTCCCTGTTTTCAGCAGTTTGACTATGGTATATGTTCCTGAAATGTTGATAATACTATTTGTAGTAACTATTTTCAAATGTGCTTCATAGTATCACTGTAGAGCAGAAACGAATTATCACTGCTTATTGCAATGTCTTAAGATCTTTAGGTGTACTTTGAACTTCTTGGCTTTTGAGACTTTTTTCCTGATCATATGCTACTGATATGTGTCAATATTTGCTGATGGTGCCACACAGTGGCTTCTGTCCCTATACCTGGTAGGCGCAGCTTACGCCCACTGAAATATAAGGGGGGAGTTTTATTAAGGGTGAATATCAAAAATAAGGGGGAAGTAAGAAATAGGGGGAAGTTTTGTAAAGGGTGTAAATCAGAACTTCCCCCTCTGTTTTACTGGGCAATCTACACTTTTCACAAAACCTCCCCTTAGAGAGAAGAAAAGAAAAGCAAAAAGGGGGGACTTAGTTTGAAAATGGGAGGACCTGAGCCGAAAAGTGGGGGGGAAGTTGTGCATGATTTTGATTCCATATTTGGGGGGATAGAAGCCACTTACAACATGCTTTAATCATTGGCTAATTATTCATTGTGCAGGATTTTGCGTCATCGAATATATTTCAGTTTGACTGTGTTATTACCTGACGAGAACGAAAACATTTTCAGAATATTTCTTCTTCGTAAATATGCATTAGCAGTTGTCAGTAGTATGTAAATATCATACGGATGTTTTAGATATGCTTCATGTTGAATTGCATTTGTTTATATCTTTCATAGATGCGGTGCATTATTCATCCTGAGAGGGAACGTGTTTGAATATTTGTGATGTCACAACAGACATAGTTTGGATTTTTAAAAATAATTGAACTGACTATAAGCGGCAGAGTCGGGTTAACCCAGTTGTTAGATGAAAAATGCACCCCAGTACGTGTTGTTGAGCCATTTAACACTTGATAGCTTTAGTGCCAGTATTGACACTTGATAGTTAGTAATTCTTTGCCACGTAGATGTGTGTGTATGTGCAGACGTTACTTACTTATTTGGTACTCAGGACCAGCATGATAGCATGATTGTTTGCTAATGAATTAATGATAGGGATATGCCAGCTTTACATATCATTGGTTTCCCGTAGAAATGGACCCAAGTTGCATAACTATCATTTCGTTTAACTATTATTTCTTGTCAGGTTGGTTTACCATTTAGCTACTCTGTATCAGCTCATTAATTTGTGTTACTTTTTGTGACATGCTTACTCACTTTGCTGTCATTCAGCATACATCCAATTACAGTTTTTGAGTGACTACAAGCCATAAAAATAGTTGCATTACTTTCAGCTGTAAATATACTGTGCATTTTGCCGAGTTGAAATGTACAACTGGAAATCCGGTATAATTTTTTTGGAGCTGAATTTGCTCAGATTTGCCAAGACCCGGTGAATCCTTGATTAATGTTGTGTAGCTGTGCAGTCAGTCCTTGATGCAATTGTGTACTGTGTAGTTGTAATGTGAATGATTATTACTGGAGGTTTCTGTGATCATGATTTGTTTTCGTTGACTGGTTTTCTTTCTTAAAATCTTTCAGAATTGTTCAGACATTGCATAACAGTTAAAGCATCTCTGAAGCTACTTGAACAGAGAGATTTGTACTTTGAACTAACTTATAACAACTTTTATTATTTCTGTTATTATTTATCCTGTTACTGTTGCTGGTACGATGCTGCTTGAACTTATTTTAAACTTGTGGATTGTTTTGAATTTGAACAAATTCAACAAATTTGCTGGTAATCTTCTTTTGAGCAGAGTGTTAACTGAAGTATTTGTGCGGTATTTTGCAGTATTATGTGTATATAATTGTAAATAGTTTGATACTGGCGCTGATTGCTGATTGCTGATTGGCATTTGACAGATATGCACTTAAAGTGCAGCCAATAAGCTAGTAAATAATGCAAGCATGTGTTGCTATTTTTTAGCTCTTTTTACATTCTCGTAATGCACAGATTTCTACTATTATTTGTATGGCGATAAAATTGATGCTAGGTTCTGCAGTAAAACTTTTTATTAGGCACAGTTTGAGTTTTGTTTTTGTGCCAAAAATTTTATATGTGGCACTTATAGCAGTGCAACTTTTTATTTGTATGTCTGAAACTGCCACAGCTTAAGTGTGGCATTAAAAAACTGTTCTTCGATATCCATATAGCTGATAATTGTATGCATAATGGTAATGTCTGTATACCTTGGGTATAATAGGGTATAACCACAGTTAATCAAATCTGCAGAGTTTTTTTTTAGATTGGATGCAAAGATTAGATTCACAGGTATCCAATTGGAGGATTTTTTTCTGTAAATCCTGTTATAATATATCATTTGAAATAGCACAGAATTTAACCATTAATTTTTTTAATTAAAAAAGAATGAGATTTTAATTACACTTTCCTGTTTTTCATTGTCGGTCGTTTCGAGTTGCTGGTTAGAATGGCAATGCAAAGTTTGCTTGGTTGAATGAAACAATATTGTTTTTGCCTTCTTTGTAAGGATGGGTTATGGTCGTTTTTTCCTGTTTTGGTTATTTCACTTGTGGTTTTGTGTGTTTATGATAAAGATGAAACTGTGATTGAAATTAAGTTGAATTTTCCCATTTCACTTGAAGCGTAGTTCAGGAGTGTGACACACTTGCTGTATGTTGCAACGTTAGGCCACAGTGCTAGCTTAGTGGTTTTGTGCCTTGTAATCTGCAACTTTATGATGGCATACGTAAAGTATCACTGTTTCAGTAGTCAGAATTACATGTAGTTGCTTTAATGATAATTTAAACAAATTCTTAACTTATTGTAATTTCATATCTGTTGCATCTTAGATTGCTTATAGTCAACCCCTTGTCAATGTTTTTGGACTTGATGGGGATTGCGTATAATTTCCTTCAATTTGCAGCTAGTATTGCACGTCCTTAAATCTCATTTCTTCTGGCAGGCCTACAGCTCCCCTAGCGGCTCATCCAAGTGCTTCAGATTTGGCCACTGGTTGACATTGTGCACTCTGAATATTGCACTTACTTACTTATTTACTTACTTACTTAATTATGTCATAACATGGCCTCTGATCATACAATGATCCCAAACAGTTCAAATGCTGTAGAGAACTCATTGCTGCTTAGTTTTGATGTCATTCGTGATGTCATTCGTTGGTGTTGTACTGCATCTTCATTGTCAGTAGGCCTAGTTCTGTAGTTTGTGGTACGGTTGTGATATACGACTGCTGGGAGGTGAAGTGTAGTTAAGCTGGTTTATTAATGTGTTTGTCTGTGACAAGTGGAGAATAAAGTGTTCAGTGTGGAAAATGTCACGGAACATTTTGGACTGGGATTGCGGATTTTGGATGAAGTGATTGACCGAAAAGCATATGTGTAGGATGCATTTTTATTTCTGGCATTACCTTGAAACGTCCGTCATATTTTAGGTTTGTTTCTTTCTAATCCTGAAACTTTTTTCATTTTTTTGGCTTTGTATTATTTTTTTGCAGTTTGATGTCAAATGATAATTATGTTATCGTTAACTTGTTACACTTAGGTTTGTCGTTGCTTTTCATTTTCTACGGATGTTGTTGATTTACTGGTGAGCGTGGATGTTTGATTGTCACATGAAATGGCTTTGAGATTTCAGAAGAAAGATGAGGAATTAGGACGTTATGCATTTTTTGTCTTCGCGCAGTGTGTTTTGTACTTTTCGACACAAGTTGGTGAACACATCTCACGACAGTTTATTGACATGATCTGTTTAAAACAGGACTGTACAAGACTAAAACCTCAGTTTATTTTTAGGCCTAATACCGGTAGTCATTGTGCAAATTTATTAAAGTTGGCATGACGACTTGCCTGGAACATAGGCCTATTTGCTGATATAGGCTACGATATAGCCATACTTTAACTAGAACTTCAAATGCTTACAGTACAACTTCAGCAGTGGGTATTCACCTGTACAATGTGTACGTGAATTTTCATGACACAGTAGCTCGATATTTGCCTTTATTTTTCGCTGCTACAGACGGCGGCTATATGCTTAAAATACACGATTCCACACTTACCTGAAAACGGTTGAGAAACGCCGATTTTTTTGTAATAAAGTAATTTTGGCACTTTCAAAATAATATTATTCGCTCGCCGCCGTCGCCGGTCGTAAATTTAGCCTTGGGTAGTCTCTGGGACTTATTTCATCACGTATGGATTTCTGATATTATCAACGTTGTACAGGAGTTTATCTAACGTTTACCAAATGCTTCTGATATTGTAAACGTTGTACACAAGTTACCTTAACGTTCGCCAAATGACGTTAACCAAGAATCAACGGTACTAACCAGACGTCAACGTTGAATCAACGTTAGCATGTTATCTGGGACTTTTTAAAGTAGCTGTTAATGTCGTATAATGACTTTATTTTAAAGTTTTTTTTTGATTGACCGTACGTCGTTAGGTCGAGTTTTGGGTCTGTCTGTTGTCTGTAACACGTGTCGCTATATTCCCCAAAATACTGTCGGAACAAGTAAATAGGGTTACACAATGGCTACTTTGTGGTACAAATAAGACCCCTTACAACTCTGCTATTTTCCCCAAACAGAAGTACTGACTGCACCCCGAATACTTGCATTTCGAATTGCATTTGCAGCCAAACAGCTGTAGTGAGGAGCATGATTACTGTAACAGCTTAGGCCCTATAGAAACTTATCGAAACCCTATCCGATGGTAATACCGCTGACCCTCTATGAACATCTGTTCTTTCAAAATAGGGGTCCCGACCCCCAAAATCAGCATGTCGCACTATAGAGCCAAACCACAGCATATATTAGACTTATATATGCTGCGGCAAAACTGTATCAGCTGAATGGATAGTCAGCTTAATGGTTATATTAACAGGCTACAGACACTTGCAACTGCTTTATCTGCTTCAATTGCTGACCTTCTCCTTCCCTACGAACACAAGTACTTTACTGACCCTTCATCTACATTTGCTGGCCTTCAGACATCAGCGTACGGTCGGCCTTGCTTAGCGACAGAGCTGCTCTTCTGTGCTTCTCGTTTCACTCGCGTTCTGAGTCTAAAAGCCTATTCTCTCTTACTTATTTATTTTTAAGGACAGTTTTTCCTAATACACTCTGTAAATAGCAGTTGGTTTTGCCCAGTACGCAAAAATTGACCTTGCCCTGGACGGCCATCTTGAAATTTGTGGTGGTCGGCGGTCGCATTTTGGGCTTTGCGGTAGGGTGTTTTGTCGAAATGTTGACAGGAAGAATTGCAGCTTTCGCTGTTCGACAGCTGCCGAAAACACTTTCTGAAGTACACAGTCTGCAACTATTTTTGCTGTGTTTAGTAGTGTCATTTGATTAATTATCTGTTCTGTTTAAAGTTGACAAGTGTCATTGAGAAGATCGGCAAGTTTATTTTCCTAATATTCTTACAAATATTACAGATGCTGTTTGCATGATCAATACAACACCAGTTTGTTGCCGGCTGATTTATAATTTCACTGGTTGTTTGCATTTGGTACACTACTGAACCAGGTGGTCATAGCAAGCCGGAAGTACTAGGCTGCGGGGTAAAAAGCTGCGGATCTGCGGATGTTGATTGTTGCAAGCTGCAATTTATTAGTTTGACTATCTCCTAATTTTATTCTTAATCTTAAACCTAACGTCACTTTTAACCTTCATGCTAACCTTAGTCCTAAACGTGATGCGACATTTGCAGATATGCACATCCATCGATCTGCTTTTTACTTTTTCTTCAGGGTTGAAAACTTGAGTTCAAACTTCAGTAAGTTGAAGGCGGCAGAACTTGAGTCGGGTGTGCATGGTCAGCGGTGTGCTCAGTTTTGTCAGCATGAAAACGATGTTGGTGCAAATGCTTAAAATGGAAACAAACTTCCGACTCTTCTGGGATGGGACATGACTCCCATTCACTCCACTGCATGTCCGAAATGCTACAAAGGGTGGCTACGGGTAAAAAGTAGATTGCGGATCTGTGGATGTCGCAACAGGCAACTCAGTAATTGAGCTGTAATTTGTTAGTTAAACCATCTCCTAACCCCATTCCTAACCCTAATGCCTAAGCCTAATCCTAACCCTAATCTTAACCCTATCTCTAACCATAGCTCTGTCCCTGTTGCAATATCTGCAGATCCGCACATCTGCCGATCCGCTTTTTACCATCGTCCACAAAGGGTTTAGTCAGGATCAGGATCAGCCCCAAATTTAGGCATCGCATCGATGGGTCCAACTGTTCACTGGTGCGTGCAGTTGATGGCCCCTGTTTCTTTTTATGTACTTTATTCATCACAGTTTTCAGCTGGTGAAGCATATCAATAACTTGCTGTGAAAAGAGTTTGTTGACTACATGTTTCAGGTGTCAAAGCATGCATTAGGAGCTGGCTTTGTAGTGTGCAGGAAATTTAACACAACACCTTTAGTGCGTGCTGCAACAGGTATGCTTTCTGCCTAGCGTTGTTTTTTCTAGAGCTTGGTGCCAGTGTGAATCATTCATTTCATTAAAAAAATTTTTTTTATTATCCATGCAACGACTGACTTTCCAGCCAGTGAGGTCCGGTGAAAAGTGTTCTGATTTTCTTGTACCATTTGCTGGTATGGTTTGCTTTGGATTGCTGTGTTCTGTTTCTTTTTGTGCTATTGTCACTGTGTGGTCTGTTTTTGATGATCATATAGTTTGGAATTTGGTTACTTCTGAAGTCATCACTAAAAGTATTGGCATGGAGTCTCTCTCACTTGAGCATTAGCAATAGCATCAGCAGTTTAGTCCAAGGGGAATGTCACTAAATTTGGCATCAAATAGGATTGACTATGAACAGCAATTTTTAGTGCTTTTGACTGCTATATGGTACTTCAGAAGATTTAAAGATAGAGCCGTCATCGTTGTATTCTTAGTAGTGATAAGCCAGCTCCACTGATCTAAGAGTACATGACTATGAATAATCAGAATGATCAGTTGACATGTTTGTGGTGTGTTTGCCTTTGAAGAACACTAAATGAAAAAAAGCAAATGCGTGTAGCTACTACCAGCAGGAAAATGTTTGTCTCCATTCTGGGCTAGTTCAGTTGTGTTTTGTGTTGGTTCAGGCTCAGCTGAGATTTCTTCAATTCTCGAGGAGCGAATTCTTGGTCAGAGCACAGCAGCAAACCTTGATGAGACGGGCCGAGTGCTGTCAATTGGAGATGGCATCGCTCGTGTTTATGGACTCAAGAACATTCAGGCAGAAGAGATGGTGGAATTCTCCAGTGGACTCAAGGTATTCAAGCTGCTAAGTGGTTTGTTCATTGATTGATAGATAAATGAGCTAAATAAAGTTTTTTAGCAGTAGTTCACAGACCACTGCATAACAGACAGATGAGATATGGCGTCATCTTGAGCATTTAGATTCAATGACAAGGCTAAACAATAAACAGGTCTCTTTTGTCATTTGTTTGTTTTCTGTGAGATAATAACGAGGTATTTTCGACACTGTTTAGATCCTAATTTTCATTACCCTACCTCCAGATCATATTTTTGTCAAAATTTTACTAACTTTTAGAATTTCTGCTCAGTTTAGTTTAGTATAGGGTTGTTAAGACTGCCCATTCATTCTGACCAGTTAACCATCAGGAATATAACTGGTTAACCGTAATTACAAGGACTTATTAATAGGTGCCATGTAGTTTGCTAGGGTGATTGAAAGCTGGAGACTGGGAGACTGTCAGATCACTTAGTTTGGCTTTCAGGGCCGGTTAGTCGGTTAACTGGTTAACCGTTAACAACTCTAGTTTAGTACGTACTTTACCAATATTTTGTTCCACACAGCGTGACTGTGATAATGGAGTATTATGCCTGTGTCTTTGCATAATAGCTCTGTAAGACTACCGGTATTCATTTTTTCTTGGCTGGAGGATTGTTCCAGCTGTTGGACCTTTGGTGACATTTTCATCAGTTCCGACTCATATTGTATTCATTGTCATTGATATCACAGAGGGGTTTAATGTGACCTAAAATCTAGACAGTTTCAGATATGTAGACCTGAATATAAATGTTATTAAATAACTGAATGGAAAAGTTTAAGGTGCTGCCTGAAGACAGAGTGACCATGATGTTGATTACATTGGCATTGACAGCGATGCTGCATTGTGAATGGCTGCAGGGCATGGCGTTGAATTTGGAGCCGGACAACGTCGGTATTGTAGTGTTTGGTAATGACAAGTTGATCAAAGAGGGTGACATCGTGAAGCGAACTGGGGCTATTGTTGATGTCCCAGTTGGCCTTGAGCTGCTTGGTCGAGTTGTTGATGCCCTCGGAAATCCCATTGATGGCAAGGCAAGCATTACTCTTCTATTTTATTACTTAGAACTTTTTTGGCTTACTTACTTACTTCGCTATTTGTCTGCTTTGTTTTAGTCTTTTTGTTATTTTTCGAGTGTGTCACTACAACAGTTAACGTGAGTTTGCTTTAGTGTACTAGTACTAACCTATTCTCAAAGTCCCTGATGGAGTGAAAAAAAAGTCTAAAAATATGGGCTTATGGTGCACTGCATAGTGTAGAGATAATGTTCTGTTTGTCAACGTCATGATTCGTAACTGGCAATATACAGCATTCTGACATTAATGACTGTCTGGAGGATAACAGGCAGATTACTAGAACTACCATTATTGTTAATTACATATGCACACATATGGTGGAGTTCTTACAATTTTAGGTTTAGCTTGTTTTTGTGTTTTGTGTTTCTGTACAGGTTAAACTTTCTGCTTCTTTGTTGTAAAGGTTAAACTTACTGTTCCATTATTATGTGTTTGTGTGCATTCTGCCTGGAAAGGCTGTCCCCAAAATGACGTACTGTGTTGGGTGGCATGTTAAACCCTACTCACTCATTCACTCATTCATAACTGGTTTATTGATTACTGAATGTTACTTGGTCATTGCCTGATTACATTGCTGTTATTGTCAGCATCACCAGTAGCACATCAGCTGTCATGTGTGCGCATGTGATGTAGGGTCCAACAGGTGCAAAGAGAGCTCGTGTGGGTGTAAAAGCACCGGGCATTATTCCACGCATCTCCGTGAAAGAACCAATGCAGACTGGCATTAAGGCTGTCGATAGTTTAGTACCAATCGGCCGTGGCCAGAGAGAACTCATTATTGGTGATCGTCAGACTGGGTAAACATCGACTGTCAACTTTTCTCTGTGTGTTGTCAGCAGTTTAAGGATGATTGAGTGAATAGATGTGCATTGAAGACATATATTAATTTATTTCTTTAGGCTGTTGGTTGAATGGAAGGAATAGCATAAAATTCTTATGAAGTTGTGCAAATAGCAGTTTCCAAAATTTTTACTTGTGATGGTGGAAATTGAAGGAACTAGACACTAGGCAGCAAACACTTTAGACTTGTGCATAAGCAGTGACTCGAAGGCTTTTAACTTGTCTCATGTGGATGCTATGGATAAGAACACAAAGAATTGGGTACAGCTAAGCCTGAATTTGTGTAGAAAATGGTTGTCAAAATGGCATGTGAGATCCCAGCCTCCACTGGAGTAGTTCCAGAAAAAAAATGGCAAATAGTTGTTCAAGTTGCAGCTTTTATATAGCATTGCTGATAGTTGTAACTGTTTCATAGGAGCAACGTTGTTTATACCTGTAGTCGTGGTTTAACAGAAATTGGAAATTCTATTTATTGTGCTTTAGAAGCTGAATGATGTTCACTTCGTTAGCTGCAAAACTGCATGATGATTGATGAGCTGCGTCATCAGAAATTGTTAGTGCAATTGTACATTTACAGAAAGACAGCGGTGGCAATCGACACAATCATCAATCAGAAGCGATTCAACGATGGCCAGGATGAGAAGGCAAAGCTGTACTGCATCTACGTCGCTATTGGCCAGAAACGTTCAACCGTCGCACAGATTGTGAAGCGGCTGACTGACGCGGATGCTATGAAGTATACAATCGTCGTCAGCGCGACAGCGTCCGATGCGGCTCCACTGCAGTACCTGGCGCCGTACTCTGGCTGTGCCATGGGAGAGTTCTTCCGGGACAACGGACGACATGCGCTCATCATCTATGATGACCTGTCCAAGCAGGTCTGTAACATGCTGACTAACTAGGAGAGAGTGCTTGATTGAGTGCATACCTCGTATTTTCACAGAGAATTGTCATTTGTTATTATTTGCTCTGTGTAGAAGTCACTCATGTTTTATGAAACAATTTCTGGATCTTAGTCATTATTCTGCTTGATACCAAATGTCATTGATTGTTTCTTGTACCGTGCCGCGTCTCTGAAAATTTCATCGAAATCCATACTTACTCATACTTAGTACAGACAGATGTAATTTATTCCAAACAGACATCATTCCCAATACATCATCGATGCCACAATGCTTTTTTATTGATCATGTTATCTACTCATAAATCTTGTTGCTGCTACTGTTACGGTTGTTAGTGAATTGTGTGTGCACAGGCAGTGGCGTACTTAATCATTACTTTTGCTATGAAGTTATGTGATCCCGGAGTCTATCTTGTCTTTCGGTTTGTTGCTTTTAGCAGGATTACGCAAAATCTTTTTGGTTGATTTGGCTGAAATTTTTAGTGAATGTTAGACTTAGCCGAACTTCAAGGTGGTAAAGTAATAGATTCTGGGTCCATGCCTGATGGGATTGCCATTATAGGGCAAAGCAAAGCTGTGTTGAGCTCAGTATGATGCTACCAGAGCCTACTACCTGGTAAAGACAATGGAGATAATTGTAGCATTTGCGGAGGTTTGCACTCTCCGAACATCCTACTGGTGAATGTGTGTATTGTACTGGCCAAGTCCTGCAGACATATGTCATTGTGAGTTGTAATAATCTGCTGTACAGGCGGTGGCATACAGACAGATGTCCCTGTTGCTGCGTCGTCCGCCAGGTCGAGAGGCTTACCCCGGTGATGTATTCTACCTGCACAGTCGTCTGTTGGAGCGTGCCGCCAAGATGAATGATGACTTCGGAGGCGGCTCCCTCACCGCCCTGCCGGTCATTGAGACCCAGGCCGGCGATGTGTCAGCTTACATCCCAACCAATGTCATCTCCATCACTGACGGACAGATCTTCCTGGAGACTGAGCTGTTCTACAAAGGCATCCGGCCAGCAATCAACGTCGGGTTGTCCGTGAGCAGGGTCGGCTCTGCAGCTCAGATGAGAGCCATGAAGCAGGTACTAGCGATGGTCTAAGATGCTGTTTTAACTGGGTCATTTTTTTATAAACACATTGTTGGTAGTTAACTAAACTAATCGAGGACAAGAAGAATTTGAAACTTTGTATAAATGTGTAGCATTTTTGGTAGTTTTCATGTTTGTAGCATTTTTATTACTTCTTTCTATTGTTCCTGCATATCTTGTTCTGTCTTGTTAATCATTAAACGTTTTTGTTTAAGTGCAGTTGAAGAGGTAATTTCATTGCCAGTATTTATTCTTTTAGGGCATCTGGCCTTGAAAAGATCTGATTCAGAATAGTTCGCTTCTGGAGACTGGCCCACTCTGGAGTAAATCTGAAAAATAAGTCGGTTAAACAAAGCCACAGTTAGGTCAGAGGTGTTACAGCAATAACAAAGCTGAAGGTGACTGTTGAGTGCGTTGTGGCAATGCAGGTAGCAGGATCGATGAAGCTGGAGCTCGCACAGTATCGTGAGGTGGCGGCATTCGCTCAGTTCGGCTCTGATCTGGATGCAGCCACTCAGCAACTGTTGAGTCGTGGTGTTCGACTTACTGAGCTGCTCAAGCAGGGACAATATGGTGAGTCCACTCCTGATGAACTACTGTAGATAGGGAAAGTTTGCGAAATGCGTGGAAATGATAGTGTTGAATAATCAGTGTTCAGGTGATCATTGGATTGAAACCAGTCAGCTTGCCGGTTGAACTGATACATTAAGTTTGTCTGAGTACTCGGGTTAAACTTGTGGATGATATTGCTTGGGTTAAGCAGTTTTGTGAGAATAAAGACAGAGGGAAATGGACACAGGTGATGAAAGAAGACCTGGTGCAATTAAAGTCCTGAGAGGACGGTCAGGTTAGGGACCAAATTAGAATCAAGTAGGCAGTCAGCTAATCCCTAATGGGAATGGTACACATGCTACGATCAGTTTTGAAGTGGTTGAGTGTTGTTTTGCGTTCAGCTCCGATGGCCGTCGAGGAGCAAGTTGCCGTCATCTTCGCCGGAGTCCGCGGCTTCCTGGACAAAGTCGATCCATCGCGGATCACAACATTCGAGAAGGAGTTCCTCGCACACATTCGCAGCTCACAGCAGGAATTACTCAAGCAGATCCGCGAAGCCGGGAAACTCACTGACGAAACAGAAGCCAAGTTGAAGGACGTTGTCACCAACTTCGTCGGTGGATTCCAACAGGCTTAGTGGGCCGGTGTTCCCTGCCAGCTCTTGGACAATAGTGTAATGCATTAATTAACTTTTCTGTGCATGGTTTTCATGCGGAAAATGATGTCGTCATTGTACTTCTCAGGCAGTCCGATCAAATGCATTGCGTTGTAGAAACCATTCTGGTTTAGTTAACCAGTATGTAACTGACTGTATTACTGGTTCTCAAACTAATTCTTTTTTGAACTAGGTCAGAGGACTTTGATGCTGCCTGTGCATGGCTAAAAGAGGAACTTTTTCCGGTAGGGGTGAAAGTCTATTTGCTTGGTGTATTCAGCAAGGTGGCCACAAACCTGGAAAACTTGGGGAATTATCAGAGAATTTGTGCAACTTAGGGAAAATTGCAAGAAACAAAATAGATGTGGTTTCTGGGCTGCAGAAATGGGCTAAATTACATTTGCAGCCGGGGCTCCACCCCAGCTCCTGCTGGTGTAACTTACACTACTCCGCCAGATTACCATTATTACAGTTCTTTGTTTGTTGCAATAACCTGTCGAGAAGTAGGTTTGGGGCTCTGGAAAAGCCTGGAAGACTCGGGGATTTTTTCTCCGACTCTGTGGCCACGCTGAGTTGGTAGGGTTAACTGTGGACTATTTTGGCATGAATAATATTTTTGTGATTCTCCTGTCACAGAATTTTGTATTGCTGTATTGATGCAATCATTATTGTTAGCATATTCGTATATCCTTTCACTGTGTTGACAAAAAATGACCACTCATCCGTCTTTCTAGGGATGGTACACTGGTTTGAGCTATGAATGGTCCTATTGACTAATTTCATTGTGGGTTTTGAAGGTCGCGTTGGTCTGTTGTTCTCTGTGTCTTATTTATTCACTGGCTCAGTATTGTCTGAGAATGGTGAAGCTGGTACTGGTACCACAGTTGATTGAATGAGCTACCCAATACATATTGATAGGGACAGTAGAAAATCGCGGAAGCCGTGATTTTCGACAAATGCCGTGATTTTGCCTAAATGCTTTGATTTTACCGTTTTTCACAATGATCTTTCATTTTGAAATGCAAGAGCAAGCTATTCAGCCAATGTATGACAAGAATAATAAAGAACACGCTGCATTTGTAAACACAGTAAATCATACATTCTCTAGTAGAGTGTTTTGAATTTACCATCCCAAGAACAAAAGACCAGGAACAAGTCCACAGTTTGAATCCAAGTGTAGACTTCTGGGAACAAGACAAACCTATTCAAGATCAAGGCAAGGCCAAGAGTAGGCCTTTGAATGCGTACTCGTGATATGGCAAGTAAACAACAAAAAGGATGTTTTGCACAAGCCCAAGTTATAATTGCAGTAATATAAAGCACATGAAACAATAACAGATCGTGTGTTATAAGAAGGAAAAATTTACAAACAGATCAGTTACAACTTGGATACTATTCATCGTCAGCTAGTCAGCATCACACAAACGAGAATAATTGACCAAGTGACATAACTGCACGATATTTGCTGCCTTGTTATAAAAACTACTCGCTAATTAGAGCTGGACAATTAGACATACGTTAGTTAACAATAACATACACAGTATTAATGAAACTATCCAATTGTTAATTTATCTAACTGCATTTAACCAACGTGTGGTCAACACAGGGCAATTTTTAAGCACGATGGACAACTGCAGAATAGTAAAGAAAAGTACTGCAAAGTAATCTGTTGTCAATCCATTAACATTTTAAGGCCAGAAATTTATTAATTGCAATTGATTCCTTAACATGTTTGTAAACCCCATTAATTGGACAGCTCTAAGTGGATCTCTGTGCCAGATCTCAAAATGGATGGTAGGGAACGATGACGGAGAAAAATACAGGGTAAAGCCTGAAGGATAAATGGTAAATGAAAGGAAGGGGATTTTTGGCCCTCCGTGATGAAATAACTGTAAATTTGAAAAACACCAATGGGTGACAAAACAGAAAGCAGCAATACTAGTGGCAGTTATTTTGGGAGCGTCATCCTTGTGGATTTGCAATAACTGTTGAATAGGATGAAATATTCAGCAGCAAGAGATTTGGCAACAGATAGCATATAACACCAAAATCTGGAATAGATAATACAGCTAGGCCTAAAAGGCTGAAGCTACTGGTACACATACCATTCATTCTGTGAAATTATACATAAGTTCACACAAGAAGCACACTGGCGGTGCACGGACTTCAGTCTCGAACAACCATACTTCTAGCAGTAACTTAACGTAGTCTAGTATGAACAATATTCTATGACGTGGGGTAGTCCACACCATATAAATCTTGAAACATATGCGCTCCACCATCAGGGATATCTGGCCTTGCGTCCAAACCTCCAGGCCAGGGCCAGTTCGACCCATGTGATTTTCAGAAATGTACGAGATCACCACTCCATCCCATCACCCCCACACTAACGTCGATGACGACAATTTCTGGATCTCATTAAAATATAAACTGGGGGCATATTTATTTGTCCCACTAACACCTACCAAGGGCTCTGCCTTGAACCCCGCTGAGGGCTTTGCTCCCGGAATCCCTTATTGGCTAAAGCTCTGCCAGCTTGCCATAGGTTGGACCCCCTAGCAAAAAAAATGATTGCCTATGCACACGATCACCATAAAAGTTAGATGGAGGGTTTCTATCCATTCAGGAAGAAGGGGCATAATGTAAGTCCTACTGTAAGTCAGTTGACAAAAAACACCATATTTATCATACATGTTGATAGGTACAAGCCAGAGCAACCTTTCTAGCTGGCTTCCAAACGCTAAATGCCTGTGGCTGGGGCCTCACCCCAGATCTTTACAGTGCACCTCCCAGCCTCCTAGCTGGTGCTGGATTTTGAAGAGTGCTTCTACATTGGGAACAAGAAATAGGAAAGAAAATGGGAAGGGGAGAAGGGGGAAAGGCCGGGGGAACACTCGACAGCAAAGTAACAAAGTTAGTAGTCTTAACATAACAACGTACATGTACATACTGGGTGGGCCAAAAATTGACACCCTTTTCTACTACGTCAATATAATGCCATATAAACTGCAAAATGCCAGATATTTATATCGTTTAAACAATTATTCACGGAATAAATGTGTTCATTTACTTGAAAACTTTTTCGGAATTCCAGTGTTTCTCCACATGCAGATTGTCAATCAAAGTGTTTGTCATTAGCTAACCTAATAGAATACATTAAAGTTTATTTGCATGAAAACAGAACTAGTTTACATCAGTAGACAAAGAACAACGTCGTTTGATAAAAATACACGAATAAACAAAAACTGCAAATATAATGCATCTGTCTAACAAAACAATAAACTCAAGCATTAAAGGGGTGTTCTTTTTGGTCCACCTTGTAGGGCCTATAGGCCTATCAAAACTATCATCAACAGCGATGTCGCCACTGTCCATAACGCAAATGTCATTGAAACTACAAAATCAAAGAAAGTTAAATTCAAACGCGCTTCCGTTAATCTGTGGTTAAGACACTTAATTATATGCACAGCTCATGCTCTCAGTATGGGCATACTGTAAGCTGGTAACCAGGCTTATAAGAGCATTAAAGTCATTTAACAACAGAATGCTGGATTTCTCTCAACGTTGCCAAACAAGAATGCAAACAACAAATTCTCAACACCAACAACACTAGGGAAGAGAAAGAGAATAAGATCTGTGCTGTTCAGGACTAATGGAGAGACAAAGAGTGCGAATATCATAAATTCATAATTCATTTGTTAAGAGCATAACAAAAAAGACTGTATCGTCAACGAGAGTAAGGAGAAAGTAGTAACAAAAGTAGGCCTACTCCCATAGTTTTGAACTTAACACAACAGCCTGGCGTGAAAGACGACCATTAAATAAGGTTCGAGACCAAAAAACCCAAACCACATTTTTCGCAGTTGAGACAGGTCTCAAAACCAAGACTATTCTCGCGACCACACCACATCCATGTTGTCGAATTTCGCGGTCATTTCTTCGTCAGATCGAGGGCTCCGTCTTGATCAAACTCTGCGACCCCCTGACGACTGTCGGCGAAACCGCGCCCGCCCGATGACGTCAACTGTTTCCGGTCGTGCGCGGGCGTTGACGTCACTTGCAGAGGCAGATAGGCAAGATGGCCGGCGGCGGCGGAATGTAGCGAAGTTGACGATCGACGCAGCTTTTCGTCGGCGGGCGCTCGCGTCGGCTGGGTTGACTTACGTTTAGCCGGGTTAGCAGTCGGGTGGGTAGCCGTCGGATCGGCGCCGGCCACCGGCGGAACCGAGTAGGGAGACTGAAGCAGCTGCGGGTGTAGGGGAAACCCCATGAAGATGTAGGGCGGGTACATCTGGAGCGGGGCTAGCTGGGTGGGACTCAGGTTGCAGAAACCGCCCGCCGGGAAGGTACCTGCTGGAAACGAGAGGAGAGGCATGGTGGCGAGCGGAGCGGCTGCAGTCGGAGAGACGGAAGAAGAAGACTGGTGAACTGTGTGGTTGTTTGACGTGTGATTGTGAGGTGACTGTGGGACATTGTGAAGTCGAGCTATCGAACTCGTCGTTCTGCCGGCACCAGCAGCAGCGTCTACATCAACGTTATCAACCGCGGCTAAAAATCAACAAGAATAAGAGGGTATCGACATGTGCGACAAAACGTCGCATGCAACAAAGACTGGGCGGGGCTACTCTACGTGCAGTGCAACTGTTATTTAACTCGGGTTTGGCAGTGGCATCGCACCGTTTGCGTCTAGTGCGACCGTGCGAGGGCTCGACGGCGCTGCCAAATTACGAGCTGATTGACAACTGTACGAATATATGGCCCCGCCCTGTTTTTGACGCATGTGAGGTTTTGTCACACATCTAAGCACCCTATAAGGCGTATAACTTGCAACCCACGTTACGCTAACACTTCGTTTGAAGGAAGTTTTCAAGAACCCTACGAAATATGGTTGAAGGTTGGGGAAACCATTTCCCCTCCCATGCCTCCCTATTTCTCATCTCTCCTACCTCTTACCTTTTCTTACCCTTCCTTCTCCTCGGCCTTTCAAACGCAGATACGGGATCCAGGAGCGCCGTAAGCGTTAGTGACGGCGCATTTATGGTGCTTTGGGCTACGCGTTATTGGCTGCAAGATGGTGTTCATTCTCGGCTGAAAAGCACTTAAACTACGTGTAAGTACGCCAACTATGCTACATATGAGTGTCATAACCCGCTATAAGAGAGAAAGTTAATAACAGTTCAAATAGGCGGATGTCTTTTTCTTTTCTAGAAAAAAAACTGCAAACGCTTCTCTTCGTCTTTATTTTATCTGAGGTATGATGGGTGACGTTTTTTCTCAAATGTGGACGTGAGCAATCTGCGTTTTCGTGCGCTCCACCTGTATCGAGTGGAAATGAAATTAATAACGTTTAGCGCCCAGCTTGAACTCACCAGAGGCGGAAGTAGTTTCCACTGAAGACAGTTTGCTCTTGGTTTTCTTCAGCTCCGCAATCACTCGATTCAAGTGGTCGAATTTACTAACATCCATAAACATCGTATGCATAGCTGATAATTATTACTAAGACCAAGAGGCATATATGAGTTGAAAACCTGGACATTTTATAACGTTCTGCGGGAATGTAGTAGGCATAGGTGATAAGCTTTAATGGCGCGTATAGAGCGACGTAACTAAGTGAACTGAACTCGCCGTCTAGTCACAGTGGTCAGTTCAGTTCAGTTCAGTTACGTCGATCTGTACGCGCCTTAAGCCTGCAAACTGAATCTGGGCGAGGAGATGTAATAGACAGTGTAAGCATTGCTGTCAAGAAGAATTTTTAAAAATTATTTACACAATTCAATTAACGTACAGGAAGGTGCATAAAAAGCAGAATGTGATTTACACTGAACAAACAATCGCAGCATTTAGCCTCATCATTGCAGTGAACTTGAACACAGTGTTGGTTCAACCTGACGGCAGTGCATGTCTTTCATTGCAATGACCGAGGCTAATCGTTTCCGAAACTTTCCAACCGTTAGATCTACGTCAAGCATGTAACTTAGTCTTACTCGTATAGACGAGAAGGTCTACCAAGCATATTTCTAGAAAACCAAAACCAGGGGTGTGAGAAGTTATTGGGGACACCTCCCCTTCCCATTCCCCTGCCTGCCACTCTCCTCCTTTC
>Ga0209367_1003740_pt1 | contig 20800 bp, 12 predicted proteins | sample WorMetLIZISLAND2_FD_187412 | JGI IMG/M metagenome (GOLD analysis project Ga0209367, IMG submission 187412) | Marine gutless worms symbiont microbial communities from Max Planck institute for Marine Microbiology, Germany - Olavius geniculatus... ...
CTATTGGGTTACAAACAGTTTGTGCACTTTGAGCTAAAAACAGCGCTTCTATAGTGACAGCAATTTTGCAAACATCCTTAGCAAAACTCCCCCCCCATTTTTTACTGGGCGCAAGCTACGTCCACTGCAGGTATAGCGACAGAACTCCCTGCACTGCACAAATCCAGGACTTTCAGCTGACACGAAGAGATGCCGTACAGCACGACTTGTTGTTCACAACTAATCAAAGTAGTGAAGTTTAGACTTAACCAGGCACAAATCTGACGTTACAGTAAGATCCTTGCAGTTAATTGTTGGTCGCTCGGTGCAATGGTCTATAGCGGTGGCCTACTGTGGTACAGCATCGGAATCCTCTAAGTGGCCGAGAAATTGCTATGGGTTCCACGTTCACTCGCAGCAGGGAACACTAAGCAAACAGCTCAGGTCAACTCAGCCTCCTATCCTCAACTATCACGTGTTTTTTACGCATGTGCGTTAATTTTTTTAACGCACGTTAATTTATTAACGCATTAACGCATTAATTAACGCGTCAACTGTGACAGCTCTACTTTTTACCATATTCATCAACCAGCGTAAAAGAACAAAAGTAGTACAATGGCACGGGAGTATAAAATCAAATGAGAAAATACTGGCTAAAAGACCAACACAAGAATAAAACTGCCTCCCAGCCAAGGCAACAAAGTATGGGTACTGAATTGGTGACAGCATGTGGACTGGTGAACCACTGCACTGTACAACCAGACATCCAGGTCAACTCAACCTGGCCATCCCTCTGTGGGTAGGTGCAATGAGTACCAGTGAAGAAAGCACACTGCACAATGCACTAGCCCCATATCAGTGGCCTCTCAGTGTATGCTGGTGTCTGGGATAGTGAGGGCTGAGGATATGGAAATCAGCACCACCATAAACCTTGCAGCTTGGGAATGATTTTATATTATGACACATATAAAGTGCATATAATTGCACCTGGCACATTATCCAGTTTCTCTTCCGATGGAAACATTCCCTCCTGGACAAGTTCCTCGATCAACTTCCAGTCCTCATCAAACTCAGAGGCATGCCACACCGGATGCTGACGTTCAGGTGTGTCTAACAAAGGTTCATCATCCAGGTATTTTACCTGAGGCATAGCCTTCTTCACTGCTCTTCGGTAGTCATAGTTTGGCTGGACATCAGAACAATCAACATTTATCATATCAATAGTTTACAATCCAACATAACTTTACTACAGACAAAAATACTGCATAAGTTTGATTCAAGAAATTTACAAAACTAAAAAAAACACATAGCTGTGGAGATCTAACATAAGAATAAAATAAACAAAACTTGATTTTAGACTAAAAACTAAATACTGGTAATCCAGTACTTAGTTTAACACTGAAAAATACGAAAATTAAGCCTACATGTAGAAAAACTAACATATAGCTTTAAAACTAGAGAAAAAACTCATAACATCGTTTAAGACCAATAAAAACCAAAAACTTGGTTTAAAACTAATGAAAACTAGGAATGTGTATTCTCAAATTACTAATGCAACACTTCCAACTAACAAAATATAGTTAATCAGCAGCAACTGACATCAGATGAAGATGGGTTTGCAGCAAGACAAACTGGGTTGCCATCCAATGTAAGCCGTGTGAGATGCCGACACAATGCCAAGAATTCTATCTGGACCATGTCGTCAATATTGTTCCTACAAAAACACAAAGGTGCATTCAAAACCCACCAATACTGGTAAGTACCCTCCAAAAAACTGCTATCTAGTTCCCTAAAAATACTAAGCACTGTCAAAAAACTGTATTCTGCTTCTTCACTGCCTATTCATACATATTCATTCCTGCCCTGCTTTAAAAAGCAAAAAAACATTTGATGAAAAAAAAATTAATCATAAGGGGTATGTAGTTTGCCAGGCATAATGTAAAAATATTTCTGCTATACCATATGTAACATCTGGGCCCATTTTTGTATTTCATCATTTGTGAGAGTATAGCCCAAAAACCTTTCGCATAATGGAGTATATTTGTGTAACTTCGAGAACTAATACTCACTGTTGACCTTGATGCCAGTCACTATTTTCAATGCACTGCTGCAAACACTAAGCCAAGGCATTGAAAAGTAAAGACAGCAACTAAAGACAAACTGGCCACGAACAAATAATGATCAAGCAATGCAGCATATCACTTTTCATGCAACATACGAACCCTTCGAGATCAAGTGTCTGAATATGTTCAAGCAGAGTGCACGGGCTGATGTCAACAATGTCATTATAAGCCAGGTAGAGTTCACGAAGATTGGTGAGTGATGCAATGCCATCGAGGTCTGATGTAGCACAACGAGCCATCCATAGCACGCGCACATTGGTCAGACAACTGCCCAAGTCTCTGTCAGCCAGCATAGCATTGGTTTGTGACATCAGCACTCACAAGTTATGCACATTCATCAAAATGCAACCTTTATCTGAATTATCTGTTGACAGCCACTGCTGCTTTCTTCAGACAAAAACACCAGCAGCTGGAAAAAAGTCAAGTGTGTTTCACGACAAAATTATATAACTTATTAGTTACCATTTCAACCGATGAGTATATTCAAAGATCAGCAAGGGCATCATTTAGGAAGGCTGGACGTCATAATCTGTCGTTAGTACAAGCTTGCTTATCTCAACTAGTGCTGTCAGTTGCTACCCTGCTTCGACAGTAAACGTAATCAAGTTCACTAATGAAAAATGTTTATTGTGTCAGCACTGAGCAACATGGGGATATGAAATCAGGCATCTCGTGATCCAAAAAGCAACCATTTTGCAAGCTTGGTGTGCTAATGCACTGTCTTGCTCAAACATGTGAAAGTCCATCTATTCCCACAGACACGTAAATGCAATCGCTTTGCACATTTTTTGTGGTTGCAACTGTAAAACTTCACAAATCTGTCATCATCAAACCAAATTTTTCACCATCAGAGCAGGGTAGCAACTGACAGCACCAGTTGAGACTAACAAGCTTGTACAGGTCTGTGACATATTATGACGTCAGCGTTACATCACAACTAGCAAAAAAATATTTAATCAACTGCCATATTTTGTTAAAAATTTTTTGAATTAGTATTTCTTCAGCTACAAATGGTAAGTATTTTATATAAATTGATCATCATTTAAGTGAATTATGAAAGAAAGAAAAGAGGATCCTGTTTTATAAAGTATGTTGAAATCAACTACAGTTTAGAGAACAAGAAATAGTAAATAGATTGTGACCAATCTAATGTACTCCTCGCGTGCATCATTTTCTTTTGTATTCTTTTAGAAGCTTTTTCGTTCCTTTCGGTTTGTATTAGAGACTGGGCATCTAATTGAGACCCGTTTAATATTATACTGACAGTGACTGGCATTGAGGTCGTTATTGGAAATTGTCTCCCTGAAGTTTATAAAATATTGCCCAATTTTAGGAACTGAGAGGAAAAAATTTCCAATAACAGTCGATGATGCTAGTTACCATTTGTCTTGTTATACTGCAACACATGCATCTATCTGGCACCGTTACGGAGATATGGCACCTCAAAGATAATGGGGTCGCGACCTTGACCTTTTGGGGTCACGTGACGTCATCGGTCATATTTGTTGATTAAATATTTGACGTCATCGATCACATGACCATTCGACTCCCAGTGGTCAACTTCCTATGGGTGGTCCATAGTGACCATGCGTCTATCTAGCACCATTATGGAGATATGGCCGTTTGAAGTTCTTCCAGTAAGGCTCTTCCAAGAACAAAGATCAGTCGTCGGTCGGTTGGTTGGGCGTCGGTCAGTCCTCACTATTACACTGATCTCATATACTCCTCTTTGCTATGTTACGAATGTAGTGCGCAAGAAGTAAAAATATAAGCAGTGCATAATGCACACACAGTAGAAAGTCTACCTAACCTGACAGAAGAAACAATGCTGTTAGACAGTTTCAACTTGGACAAGTTTGGCACATGAGCACCAAAGTTTCCAAGACTTGTATCGCTAGTATCAACACGCATCTCAAGCATGTGAACTTCATCCAGGTTGTCTATACCAGTCAGTGCTCTCTGCCAAACAACAGCTAGCTATATTAAACTGCAGTTTTCACTTTGTTCAAGTTACTGGCCACAAATTAACACTTGAGACTATTTCATCAAAAACAAATAAACAAGTCTTTTGTGGAGAGATGTGGTTCTAAAAAAATAGCTTGTCTACATTAAAACTTTCTTCAAAATTAGCATATATCAGCCCCACTGTGGTCAGCCACCTTGACGTGGTGGTGGGGCTTTGCACCGATGACCCGAAAGATTTCTAAAATCTGGAGGCAAGGAGCTTACTAAGAGATGACCAAACCCATAAAAGCAGATTGCTACACGTTAACAGTGCTTTTGAGCTGGTTTCGGCTTCACAGCCAACTACAGCTTTATAGCCGTCCATTCACGGCTTTACAGCCATCTATTTACGGCTTCACAGCTGTCTATGCCTTTACAGCCGCTACCTGTAACCCTGTGGTTACATTCGGGGATGCGCATTGGGCCAAACTGATACGGCCTCAGCGCTGGGCAGATGTAAAAGCCTGTCCACCCCGGAGGTAAGGTAAGGTAAGGTAGCATATATCAGTAGCAACCGATGGACAGTAGTAACGACTCATGTGCATTATTATGTGGCCATCCTAATAAATCATTACCACCAATAAAGAATTTAAATAATCGATTACATGTCCCACACATCCATCTGTTGGTATGGGCTCTCAGCTCAAAAATTAAAAAAACACAGAAAAACCAAAATTAGCAGAAACATTCCTTCAGATAGGACTGCAGGAGTAAACCGCATGCTAACTTTTGGTTCGAAAAGTCAAAGGTCAACGTTAGGGTAGCACTGTGCAGCTCTAACTGGATGTCAGCACTAGTTTCTAGTTTGACACTCACAAGTTTGCGTGGACACAAATACTCCTCCATCAGTTGCAGAGACTCCATGTTTGCTGACAATAATGGCTTTGGATTCCAGCGTGGGTACTCTACAATCTGAACTCCACGTGGAAGAGCGCTTGTCGGCCGATCAGTACAGCTTTCAGAGCAGCATTGCATGTGTGCTCCATCAGCACAGCTGCTGTCCAATCTGTCCACAGACTGTGACGAACTTGGGCGGCTAGCGTGAGCATCCCCGGTCTGATGTTCACTGGCAGATGTTAATATCTCTGTGAATATACCGGAGTCTGAGCTAATGACCACCGGCCTGCTGTCAGATGTTGCAGAGCTGTTTGCAGAACAGGCTAATCTAGAATTCACAGTTGATAAATCACTGATTGTTGACATGGTTGATGTTGAACTGCTAGCATGCTGTAACCACAGCGATGACAAAGCTGCAGAATTAGACTCCATCAAGCAGTCCTGATGCCTATCTAAACAAAAACACAAAGCTGAACTATGTAAAAAGCCACAGCAGTCAAGTTTTAAATACCATTCTTTAAACATATATTTATGTTTACAACCAACAACATTTATAAAGCTCATGGCATCAGTGTCAACAACAATGTGCATGGCTTTGATAACATTAATTAGCACTATCTGCACTCTATCATTGTTGTAGTCAAGGCGCTGGAGAAGTGCAAAGGTACTGACCTACGCTCACAGCACAGTTCCTAACGGCGCTGGTCTAAAGTAGGATACCCTGATTTAAGCAATATGGCATACCTCACTAGACTCATAATGAATCTTTACATTCAATTTTTATGTTTCAATGGTGAACAGTGCATTACATTTTAAAAAATTGAAACACAACGCTAATCTGTTTACATTTTCGATACAATAATTCTAGCGGTAGATCGGTGATCTTGCTGTTAGCACTGGAAAATTGCTAGAGGTAGATCGGGTAGGCACATTATTAGGTACATGGTAGAACTTATGTTCCTGGTAGTCATAGGACCATGCCACGACACTGTCGCGTATTTAAATCGGGCTTATTCAGTAAACGAAACGAAACCTCTGATGACAAACATTTTAAATGACTACTGATTGGTGCGATTACTACAACATTTGCAGGTAAGTACACATCTTGTTTGGCCGTAATTTTCTGCTCACTAGTGCAAGATCACCTATCTATCCCTAGCACTGACCTTTTCGATAACAGTTGTGCAAATAAACAAGATCGACCTAACCCTAACCTCAAACCTGACCCCAGCCCTATCCCCTAGCGCTAACCCTATCCATAATCCCAAGCCTGGCCATAACCCTAACCCAAAACGTTCACGCAAAAAATGTGAAAAACAACTAAGAAACATCATTGTGAGTCTGCTGACGTACGTCATATTGCTTAAATCAGGGTATCCTACATTACACCGGCGCTGTTCCTAATATTGGAGACAATCGTACCGAACTTGTGCGACAACATTCACATTATATGATTATGTTGTTTTATTTTATGTACAAATATTTTGAAAAAAATTCCAGCTAAAAGCTTCGTTAGCAACCATCACTACATCACGTCATTTTCATAGAGAAATATATTAAACCACGCGCGTTGTTTTTAGTGATGGGCAATAATTACCGATACTCGATATTACAATTTCCGATGACGACTAAATTAATTAAGTAAAGATACTTTTTACGACTTTGGCATTACTAAAAATCAAATATGAAAATAATATACAGTTTTTGTTTAACCAAAACCTACTGTGTTAACCATATTTATTTACCCAAAAACTTAACATAAATGCCATTTTATAGATTTTAATTGTAAACAGTAAAGTTTTTCTTACTGCTTGATTTTTATGCTTAGTTTCGCTGACGATCATAGCCATTTTTAATTTTTTAATTAGTTGTTTAATAGCGCGATGTTCAAAACAAAAACTGCTATAAAATATAAATATATAAAAATGCCGCTAAAACATGTTAAAATTTATTGCAAATATTAAAATGTTACAAGACCGTGAGTTATAACAACGGGTTGGCTTTAATAAACAATAAAACAAACTAAGTCGCCGAATAAATATCGCGATACATCGATTATATCGATATGTTGACTCATCTCTACCACCTGTTATTCGTGTCACTTTATTTTCTCTATGCTGTGCGAAGTGCGGGCGTGGCAGTAAATAAGTGCGTTTAATCCCAACTTTTGAAATTTTCTGCAATGTAACGGAATATACGTGCAGGTAGGAACTTAAAATACTGCTTAATGAAGTATGTTATTGTTGTTATGTTGTGACTTTTCAACAGATTTTGCAGATTAATGTAGCAAATTTGTGTCTGATCTGATCGGTTGGACGCATAATGTTGGATTAGTTTCTAATTTACAGTACAGTTTAAGTAGCGGAACAGAAGATACATTCTTTATAAACATGTCGTTTGGGCAAGTTTGCTTGTTATTTGTATTGTAATATTGCTTGTTAGATTGTTAGATCGAAGTTATTGCAATTATTGTATTTATAACTGCACCTGGACCCATTTTGCCCACTGATAGATGCAAACATTAGCGACCAGTTGCACTGTTTTGGAGATCAGTAAGCCAAATAATAGCCAAATAACATTTAGAATATTTATAATATTTAATGTATTTTTTATAAACATGGTCTTGGTGGAGAAAATTATCTACAGTGAGTTGGCCAGCTAGGGATTCTGGGGTCACTCATCGGAGTCTAGGGCAAAGCCCCAGCTGAAATCGTATTTGTTGCATTTCAGCTTTGAAATATAACATCTAGTGGCAACAATTTAAATTTTTTTCTGATACATGAACTTATTAACTAGCAATTTGGCAGAGCACATAGTGTTCACTCACACATATGGGTGCATGGGGAGGGGGCAGCTGCATGTCCGCCTCTCTCCCATGGATCTGCCACTGATCTCTGTGGGTGTATTAGCTGTTACTGTAATGATGTGAGTTGCGTGGTTTTTGTTACAGATGTAGCAGTCAGTCTCTTAAGAGCTGCTGGCAACCAGCTTTTGTCTGTTGTCAATATGGCCAGTTTTGAGAGCATTGAGCTGTATGATCCAGAAAGTCCATCCGATGATCTGTGCCAGGAACTTAACCAGTCAGGTACCTGGCAAGACAGCATTGCTCAAGGCGGTTTTGAATCTGCTTCTGAAAAAGAGAATGCAGAAACTCGGAAGATTTCTGCTACAAAAGGCAGTGTTGCTTCTGGTACAGAAGTGAACAGTATTTCAACTGCAGAGAGGTCCAGTGCTGCTAATACAGAACACTTACCTTTCAAGAATGTTGATTCCAGTGTCGTTGAACCACCATCCATTGATAAGAATGAACAGAGTCGTTTGTCACGTGTTCCAGCACCAGCCGTTCATCAGCTGCCACCGGTAGTCCAGCTGTGCAGGCATGCTGTTCCTTTGCGTCGTGGCAACTCACTGTTGAGTGTCGGGTTAACTGCAGCTTCCGGTACAGGTCAGTCAACTTCCAGTCAGAGCAGTCAAGCTACACATGACGAAGAGCAGTGTTTGTCTGGCGGTGCAGCAACTGATGAACATGTCAAGCTTGTAGATACAAGTAAACCAGCTGTAGAGCAGAGTTCAGTGGAAAAGGTATTAGATCTGCCTCTAGAGGAGTTGAATGATGATGTTGAAGCAGCTGAAGACAGTGCTGCAAAGAAGATATCATCGGATGTTAATCTTCCTGACACTGACAGTGACATACATATGCTTGATGCGAGTGATGTTCAGCAGTTGCAGAACATACAACAGTCGCAGCAGCAGTGTGCTGATTCAGATAATGAGACAAATGATAGTCTTAACTCTGGAGAATGCAACCATGGTCTTTGTACTGAGAACTCTGTGGACTTTTCTTCTGTCTCAGAGGGTGGGGAGAAAGTTTGTGAAAGCAATGAAAAACACGAACATACAGATGTTGGAACTGAGAGCGAAAAGATTATGAATGATACATCAGAAAAGATGCACGCTTCAGACTCCGTTAATGTGCTGAATCACAGCCACACAAACGAAATAGATGATATTGAGGAGCCAGCTGAACCTTGTGATACTAACCAAATGCCGACATTCTCAGAACAACCTCGTATCATCAAGCTTACTCGCACTGAAGACCTGTCGGAGCCAGATGAGTTTCTTCAGACAGCTGTTAAAAACAACATTAGAGAACAGCTGCAGTGTTGTGATTCAGATAATGTTGAGAGTGATGGACCAAAGTCTGCAGAGTCTGACTATCTGAACACCGCGAACTCATTGAGCATGTTCTCTGTTTTGAAGGCTCTGGAGAAAGTTTTTGAAGGCTTTGAAAACCATGAAGGTAACGATGTTGAGATTAGTGATGATAAGTTTATGAATGATGCGTCGCAAAAGGCATGCAATTCAGACCCAGGCAGTATGCTCAATGACAGTCTCACAAACAGCATGGTTGACATTGCTGATCCAAAGGCCATGGAGAAAGTTTGTGAAAATAGTGGAAACCATGAACAAGCAGATTTTGAGAATGACAATGAAAAGTGCATGGATGTTACATCAGAGAAGACACACTCTTCAGACCCTGACAGTTTGCTGAATGGTAGTAGCATGAATGGCATAGATGATATTGCTGAACCAGCGGAGCCTTGTGATGCTGATCAAACAATGACATTCTCGGAACAGCCTCGTATCATCCAGCTTACTCGCATTGTTGAAGACCCAGCGGAGCCAGATGAAGTACTACCGACATCAAGCAGCAACAGCAAAGATGCGACATGTTCCCAAATTATCGAAGATCCTTCTGAACCAGATGAGATGCTTCAGACATCTGATAAAAATGGCAATGGTGAACATGTGACGTTTCCTCGAATTATACGTTTAGATCGTGAAAGCGATGTCAAAGAATATTCACGTCCCATTGCACAGCCTTGTGAAATTAGTGAACCATCCGAGCCATCAGACACTGAAGCTGATGATGACCTACGTCAGTTTGTTCCACGAGAGATCAGACTGGATCGCGAGGAACTTGTATCTGGTTCACTGACGAAGTCGCATGTTATCCAGCGTAATGCTCTGCTTGCAAAATCACACGTTGTTGCTGAAACGAATGCAGGTGTGGATTCCTTGGAAGACAGAATGGCAGCTGAGACAATGTACTGCAGGGATATGCCATTGTCACCTGCAGGCTCCATAGAGTCGGCAAGTGGCAGTGACTGTGACGACAGGCACTTGGATACGTACTGCAATATCATGCCGTTGTCACGTGCAGGCTCCGTTGAGTCTGTGAATGATAGTGATGATGACTACAGACACTCAGATATATCCTGCAGTAGTTTGCTGGTGTCTCCCTTAGGCTCCACCAAGTCTGTGATTGACAGCAACCATGACGAGAGGCACTCCTCTAAGCATTTCATTGTGCTGGAAGATTGCAGCTATGATGGCATGTCGGATGTGGGAAATAGTAGCTCATCGTCACGTGGCAGTAGCCGCAGTATGAAGTCGAATCGCTCTGCTTTGAATGGTCAGTATCTGTCTGAAGGAGAGATTGTGGATGAAGAAGAGGATGAAGAGTTTGGCATATTTCAGGTACCTAAGTGTGCCAAGCTCGAAAGCCATGACAGTAAGCATCAGAAGAAGAGTGGGAAGAGAAAGTCATCTGATGACGATGATGATTTAGACACGCAGTGTCATGATAGATCTGAAAACAGAGTAGATCATTCAAGAAGTGTTAAACAGCATAAAATGTCAACAGATGCACCCAGACCTGCATCTTCAAGAAGTTCTTCGGTCACTGAACTTGATGATGAATCTGTCGATGTTCCAGTGCAGCAGTTACTGTATGAAACATCAAAGTTGCCAGTTGGAAGAAGACAAGTAACAAGAAAAGATGAAGGTAAACGGTCGTCAGTATCACCTGATAAGTTGCTAGTGGGAGCCCCACACTCTACAAAGAGGAAAGTAGTTATCATCAGTAGTGCAGCTGATGAATCCAGGGAAAGAAAGTGTTCTGACTATCCTCTTGCTCCGGTTAAAGATGCTCATAAAACATCCAGATCTGTTCGCGATTCCCGTTGTGACATGCCAGAACCTGAGAAGAAAGTATCAAACAAAAGAAAGCAGACTGTTTCTACTGTCTCTAAACGGCATCATAAGCATCGCACACGTCGAAATGAGCCACAGGCTCATAAGCACAAGTGGAAGCATAAAAAGCGCAAGCGCAGGAAACACAGGCCTGATGATGATGATGATGATTTTGAGAAGAGGCATAGTCGTAGCAGAGCCAGGTCATATAATCGTATTGTTGAGATGATAAGATGTGAGGAACAGATGCAGTCATCAAATGCACGTCACATACCAAGTTTTGTGGTTCACCGGAACACCCTTGTCAGTGCTCGACCACGGTCCTCATCTGTTAGCTCAGTTGATAGTCGTCCGAGCTTTGATAATTCTGCACCGACACCGGTTTTGCCGAACTCAGATCATAGTAGAAACAGAAATGTGTCTGGTGATCATACTGGTATGCATTTGTCAAGGTTGTCATATACTGGAGAAGCAGAGCAAGATGTCAGCAATACTCTGCTAGGGGAATGCATCAGGTCAAAATATGGACCAGAATACGATGTTAATTGTATTTCTAGAAATTTAGCTTATACCTGTTTTGATGCTGCTGATGAGGTCGAAATAGTAGGTGTATCATATTCTGGAGATAGGCAGCCAAGGAATGATAATTTGCATAATGTTGCTCTTGCTCAGAGCAGTGGACGGAACGTTGATGACCGTGATTATGAACGAGTACAAGTTACTATATCTTCAGACCAACAGCCTCAGCGCTCAGTAGACAGGTCCGCAGCCACTGCCAAAGAACCCGTCATTGCTAATCATCGGCCAAGAAATGATGTTGGTACTAATAAAACAGGAGCTAAGAAAGTGACGATGGTATCTGCGGAGGTCCAGACACAAGAATCACTGTTTACAGAGACACGCAACCATGCGGTTGAGTCTATTGTACTTTCTGGTAGTACTAGTGTGAATCCTGGTCATGGCAAAGTTGATAAAGAGCTTCAGGTGACTCCGGATTTGGACAACGAGCAAGATTGCATTCATTCCCCGAGTTCCCCAGTATCTGTTGGTTGTAACACAGACACAGTGACAGGTATACAGTCGCCTGAGCATCGCACTGAGGAAACAAGCCATATACCTCGGCCCGTCTTACTCGATATTGCAGATGCTCAGCAGCCCACTATGCCAAATTCACAGGATTTCAGTGATCTGTATTTTACAGTGAGAAATTTTTCAAAGCCTTTAATGTCACGAGCACGAAATATGTCACTGGAACGAGGGGATAAGAGTGTCGATGCTATCTTGCCACCAGTTACAACTTCAGGTGCTAGCATTACATTGAGTAGCATTACACTTGACAATGGAGCAAAACAGCTTCCGCGTAGTGTTGCATCTGGTATGGAAGTAAGCAGTATCTCAACTGCAGGAAGGTCTAGTGCTGCTTACACGGAGCACTTGCCTTCCAAGAATGTTGATTCCGGTGCTGTTAACCCACCTTCCATCGATAGTGCTGCACGTAAGAATGAATTGAATCGTTTGTCAAATGTTCCAGCACCAGCCGTTCATCAGCTGCCACAGGTAGTCCAGCCTTACAAACATGCCGTTCCATTGCGTCGTGTCAATCCGCTGTTGAGTGATAGGTTAACTGCAGCTTCTGGTGCAGTTCATTTGCCTCCTAGCACATCAACTGTTCAGACGGTACAGAAAAAGCCGGTAGCAGCCGTGAAGAGTTTCATTCCATCACGTCCAACATCAACTTACAAGTCGCTGTCGGGTGCTGGTCAGGATGATATGGCTGTGATAGCTGGTCTGTCTTCTCGGGAGAATCAGAATATCAGGAGCTCTCCTGAATTACTGGAGTCTCGTTCATTTCTCAGTTCTGCCGATCGTATTCCCGGCATATGTGAAGACGTGGAGCCTGATATCGACTCAAGAACTGGTGGTCGGCCCTCGCCATTGTCAGCATACCAGGGTAGTGCTAACGGTTTGGGTGTTATCAATGGCATGACGACATCTGCTGCAGCTACAGCATCAGTGAGTCCGCAGAGGCACATCACTGCAGCAGGTGATACGGTTGTACCTCCCGTAGGAACAAGTGCATACTGGGCACCTGATGCATTAGGTTTGTCATCTGGTAATGCCTCTGCGAGCATGAATGCAGCTGCAGCAGCTGGTGCTGGTAGTTCAGTTGATATGGAACCGGTTGCTGCATGTCTGCTTCCACTGTTGTCCACGCTCACCACTTGCCTGCTGCAAACACCCCTCCAGCAGCCAGTGCCTGCTAGCAGTGTCACCAACATATCCACTGTGCCAACAAACAGCAATGCACCAGCTGCGAACAGTAGGAACTCGGTGCCACCGTTGAACCATGTCAATACTAGCGTTTCATCTACGGACGATGCAGTCTGTGCTTGGATCACATCTCTCCCTCCATCCAGCAGTGCTCTGGAGCCACAACCGACCATGCAGCCACTGTCACTTCCACTGCCAAGTCCCTGTCCAGTTCCGGGGCGAGATTTCGACGTCGATGCGGTGGAATCGCCATGCTCTGATGAAATTTCCTCATTTTCTCCACCGTCGTCCGAGTACATGATGTCAGTCATAAAGATGAAGCACACTCTGGGCTTGAAAAATAAAGCGGCAGGGAAGACAACGAATGGTTTCAAACAGCCGAAACTGCCGTCCAAGACTGGAATGACGGTTAGTTTAAAAATACTTTGAATGATATAAGAGGTGACATATTGTTGCTTTGATTGTTGCTATGGTTGACCTAATAGGCTGCAGTGTAGGTCTTGCTCATTCATCTGTCTGTCAATTTGTCTGTCTGTTCCATACCTGATTCTGAGTCCAGCTTGAAAACTACAAGCACACACAAAGCAAACTTGATGTGCTCATTTGCCCCATTTAGAGTAACTATTATATGCTCCTAAGGTCAAAGATCAAGGTTGCCATAACAAGGTGGAATTGCCTGCTTGTAGTTATGATGTAGATTTGTCATATTATTTTACCAGTATATGAAATGATAAATGTGTGCTAATCTACATTTTATCATCTATTTTGTACCAGTGACTTTACTCAGTTATAGAGATAAATGCCTTGATACACACCATGTTCAGAAAAAAGGAGTCAGAATATCGTTCTTGGGAAATGTTTGTTATTCTAATATGTCGAACTCTCTCTGTATCTCCATCAGATATCATTGGCAGTCAGTTCAATGTTTAGACTAATGCAGAAAGGTCATCATTGATGTTTACTCATACCAGTCTGTATGCCAGTGATATGTATCTCTGATGGGTGGCTGAAGAAGTATTGGTGACACCACAATACTGAAAGTATTGGCAAAACTTGAGGCGATACTCAGAGTGTGAGCTTTACTATTAGTACTTGTATTGTGATATTAACAACCATAATTATGAGGTTGGCATAATCGCTGGATGCATGCTATGTATCATTGCAGGCAAAACAGAAGGAAGAGACAATGAAGCGCATCTCAGAGCAGTTTAAAGTGATAATGCAGCCTTACTACCGGAGTGGCAGAATAACAAAAGATGAGTACAAGGATGTAATGCGAAAGGCTGTGCCCGCGGTGAGATATTTTTTTATCTCTTTTTATGTACCGTACATACATATCAGTTGTTTACATGTAGATGCAACTTACGATGTTCAAGGTAGGAGTTCAACGGACTGTCATTGTCATTGACAGTTATGTGGACGTGAATGATTCGACACACAGGAAAGTAAGTTTTACGACATGTTAGTGTATGGTATACGTGTCTTCAAACGGTGGTTTTGGCTTTGTTATAAATTATGATCTAATAGTAAAAAGTGAGAACATATTTTTTGTGTGCTGGAATATTGATATGCATATTGCTGTACCGTGTGTGTTATATGCGATGAGCAGTGGTATTTTTTTATACAGGATGGAATGTTTAATGTTTATGTAGTGCCTGATTTTGAGGAAGTCGCGTTTTTATTTGGGTGTGATCGTTTGTCTGTATGTCAGCCTGTCCACAAGATTACTCAAGTTTTTAACTAATTTTTGTGAAGTTTTCTGGAAGGGTGGGAAGTAGTCTAAGAGGCAGTATTGGTGACCCAGATTGAGGAATCTTTACTATTGGTTAAATGAGTTGTGGGTATGCTATTAAATGATGTGTCGGGTGGCAGGTAACACCCTGCATGACCCCATATGGCAGGTGATGCTCTGTAGCTTCGAGGTGGATTTCCTATGAAGACTGAAGAGTTATATGCACCCTTCAACTACTTTTGGTGCTTTCTGATTCTTGAACATAGTTGTCCGTGTGTGATTGTGCAATCACAGATATTTCACAGCCGCAGTCGAGACACGTCGAACGTGAAGATGGTTCGCTATGCCGATTCGTGGGTTCACAAGGTTTTGATGATGCGCAAATATCTGGCGAAGAAGCATGCAAATGTTGTGCAGAACGGCAGCTGACATAATGATTGACAGCAAGCTCAAACTCGGACTGTATCTGTATGTGATGATCACGAGGTTCGCTAATTGTACAGGGTTATCACGAAGCTTGAGTTGACTCACTGTGGTGTTTGTAGTATGCCGTGTCCCAAAATTGGCAATCCCTACAGATAAGTCAGTGTGAAAGTGTTAATAATTTGAACTAATCTTTAAAGTTTTTACTCAAAGTGGCCGCCTTTGGTCTTGATGCACGCTCTTGAGCATGCACGTCACTGCTTGATTGACTTGTTAATAGCAATGTAACCATAATGTAAACAAACTCTTACGCCATAATGACGTTACACTGAGCACATAGGTTAAGGTGCGGATGTCATAATGAGTATGACAGTAAGTAAAATTAAGAATAGTTCAATGTATGCTATTTTGTTGGGATCTATGAACTACAAACTGAATTAGGTGTGTTTGAAGCAAAGGGTTTCTTTAATTTTGAGACATGGTGTATAAGAGTTGTGTTCACTTGCGTCACCATTGTTTTGCTGGTTTTTTTATTTGTTGCATTTTGAAAGAAAGTTGGCAGCCGATGTTAAGAAGAACAACGAGTTCAGACAGTGTCTGTGTAATGGCCATGAGATGCAATAATTGTACAGAGTTATCACGAAGCTTGAGTTGACTCATCGTAGTGTTTACGTTCACTGACATCACCGCTGTTTTACTGGTTTTTTTATTTGTTAAATTCTGTAAAGTGGTTATTACGTGCATATCAAAATGCTTGTTATATGAGTTGCTATCTATCTCACCATTATCAGCACCTGTCTCCATTTGTAGAGACCAACTCCCACACCTCCTGGAAAATCCTGAAAAGTTTTGGATTTTTTTCTTGAAAATTTCACGACCTGGAAAGTCCTGGAAAAAATATTCTTGAAAGTCATGCATTTTTTCTTAGGCTCAAATCGAAATCAGTTTTTTCTGCTCGCTTCGCTCGCAGATTACTTGTAGTCCTCTAATTTTAAATTTTTGGTACCAGTACGTTATACTTAAACATTTGTGGGCTACGAAAAGGTCCTGGAAAATCCTGGAAACAGCCTGGATTTTTTTTGTCGGTAAAAGAGTGGGAACCCTGTTTATCATAAGTCGTTTTTTTATCGCATTTTGTCCGTTTACAAATGCTTGTGAAATGTTACTCTATGACAAGTTTCTTACAGCAATAAGCAGTTTGTGTTACACCGATCTTGTTAATGTGGCCTTTTGTGTGCCTTGTGCTTTATATCGTGAAATACTTAATTTCTCTTGCACAAGTTAATACTGCAGATTAGACCGACTTAATATTTAGGTCTAATGTGGCAGTGTCTTTGTTGAACTCAAGTGTGGATTTCTTAAATGCTTTGCAGGAGTTGCACTTTTTTAATGAAAAACTGGGGCTGCTGAGATGCAATCTTGTGTTCGTGATTTTTTTTATTCTGTAGATATAACATGTTGTTTGATAACTGTAGTTATTATTTTGTTTCATTTTGTAGTTGTAATGTGGTTATGACATTTTGTAGTTTTGCTGTACAGTTGTTTTTATTTTAAATTTTTTATGTGTTCACTTGTTTTCATTTCTTGTTGCCTGATGATGTAACGTGGTTGACAAAAATTGTGTGGAAAGGATCAAAAAACGATAATTTTGTATAACATTTTTAGACATATGCCCTCACAGTGTACTGTAGTTATACATTTGCTCACATTCTGATGTACAGTGAACGATGCACATGATTCTCTTCTCTGATTTTGCCTATTTGACCCAAATTTTTTATGCACTTTAAATGTTGTGTATGCATGTAACTGCGGCACGTAATCTTCCTGCTTCGTAAATTTTAGCCAGTTGGAAAATTTTTTCTAGTGTTAAATTGTTTCCAGAAGTACAAAATGTGGGGCTGAAAATCCCCATTTTCGGGAAACTTCGGGGCAGTGTAGAATTTTTAAGCAACCATATCTCCTGTGTTGGAAATTTGCAGCGGTCAGTTAGGAAATTCCAACTTCTTGCTCCCCCGTTAAGAAACTACTCACTCACCCCCCTACATTCCGACAATGCTGCTTGTCTGGAGAATAAGAGAGATTATCAAAGCCATTCAGTACACGTGAATATTAGTTCTTACCAGGGCGTGCTGGTTTTAGTTCAGTTAAGCATATTATGAATGTTTTATGTAGGACGAATTTGGTTTTTGTAACGAGTTTCTTAAAGACAATTTAAACAGGGTTCCTACAGGTCAGGGAAAAGTGGAAAAAGTCAGGGAATTTGTGTGATCAGGGAAAGGTCAGGGAAAATATTATTTTTGAAAAGTCGGAGAAAAATAACGGAAAATGATATTGGATCATGCAGACTGCAGTTATCTGTGATTTTTTTTGTGTCTCTAAATATTAAAAAGTAGGTAAATCTGCGGCTTTCATTATACGTCCAAAAGCTATAAGCGTTTTAGCTTTTGACCCCCTCCCCCTCAACCAGAGCCTATATTGTTTGCGTATTGCTCCATTAATACGGTTTCATTACTTTGTGATATAGTATACCATTTCTGACATTTGTGTGGTAAGGTTATTGTTCCATTAAGGTCATGGAAATTGTCATTCCATAACTAGAAAAGCCATGGAATATTGCTACAGAAGACCTGTAGGAATCCTGTTTAAATGATATCTAGGCCTTTTTGGACCGGCATTATAAAGTAGAACATGCTTCCGAGCATGATGCAAAATTTCGCGGCGATCGGCCAATGGACTTCGGAGATTACGCGTTGAAAAAAAAGAACTGCAGTAAAACATAAGGCCTTCCAGGAACTACCGTTCCGACCAGCCTAGTAAGCACTCATGATTAGTCGTTCTTAGTATGGCCTGCCGGTTTTCATAATTTTGGGTATTTTGTATTTTTTTGTATGTTTATTTCAGTGTGTAGTTCATTTGTTTTTTGTTGGTATTTGTTCCGAAGAAACGTTGAATGTTATTTAGGCCCAGTAGTTTTGTGTTGAAGCAGTAGTACTGCTTATCGTTGATTATAAGTGCTCAGTTATTAAATTGTATTCTTGCTAGGCCTGCGGGCTGGTTTTGACTTTGTTTTGGGTATTTTGTATTTTTTGTATGTTTCACAATTGTGAGATACTGTGATAGATGTTCCATCAACAGTGTTAATGTTGTAAACTACTTAATATGCAAATTATGTAAAGTGCACTCATTTTCCATTTCACCAAATTTATGTCACTTCACTACCATGTGAAATGCAGATGCTCCAAATAAATACTGTTGCATAGGCCTAACGCTTAATATTAACTTAACGCTTAACGCTTAATGTCCCAAATAAACGTCATAACGACTTAAGCACAAAATACACTGAAATGTGAATTATTTAGCAAAATTATAACTTTGTATAACAACTAGCTTGCAAATAATTAGAATTTATGCCAAAAGTGTGCCCCACATATGAAGACAATGGCTGATAGCGGAATCAACGATTGACTGATCAAATGGCATTTACTCATCGATTAGATGTGTTTAAGCTCATCAGTCAGCCATTATTTTGTCTGCTGATTTTACTGTAAATTATCTAATACCACGAAATTATTAAATCGTGTGGCACTCTATGTCGAATTTATGATGTATAGGTGAGCAATATGATACTGATAATCACTGCATAATGTAACAATTTGGAACATCTGTGTTTCACAGAGTAGTGCATTGACAAATTAGGCGAGTTGGAAAATGAGTTCACCTTACATAATTCTATCGTCTTGGCCATTTTTGTGCCAAAAATTGTTTATGTTGGTGAAAACTTAAAGGTATGACAAAACATTATTTTGACTGTTTTTTTAGACACGATGTATAGAGAGGCGTCATAATTTGCTATTTAAGCATTTTTAGAGCTGTCAAATTAACACATTAATGTGTTAATAAATTAACGCGCGTTAAAAAATTAATGTAAAGGTAAAGGTCGTCAATTTGTATAGCGCATCGTCGCAAACACGCCTCTAATGCGCTTTCGTCACTAACCAGAGCCGCCTGCCGCACGGCCACCGTGTGCAGCCTGTAAACAGGCTGGCGCAGCGGCCGGCTAGGCAACCCCAGTCAGCTGTACCAAGGTCCCCATTTTCCGTAACCCATGTAAAAAAGTTACTACTCATTTTACCGTCCCACGGAGGGTAGAAGGCTGAGTCGACCCAGCAAAAAATAATTAAAATAAATAACCCACATACGTAAATTTATGTTAATTTACTAAATTCCTTGAAGCAAAAGTTTCGGTATTCCGTTAAACTGCGGTTATTTGACAATCGAATGAATTCAAGTAACTAAACTGTAGTTGCCATTCTATCGTTACTGTGAATAAATAATTATTTTGAAGATAGGCTATAGATTTCTATGCTAGAGCTATGACGTCAGTTCTTATTCTTTCCGTAATGTACAGATCCTCTTGCAAGTAATGTCGTAGATGATTATACGTTTAAAATGTGTTTTTAACTTTCTATATTCTATAGGCGGGCCCCTCAAACGTCACGGGACCTGGGGTAACTTACCCCCTTACTCTCCCTCTCGACGGGCCTGAGTGCGTTAATAATGCGTCAATTAATGCGTTAAAAAAATTAACGCTTCAACAGCTCTAGTTTTTTTTGTTATTATGTTCCACGACTGTGTGCCATTTCACGTTTGGTGTTGTTATTAGCTACTTAATACATGTGCTTCCACCAACATACTGTGATGTACGGGAAACATTTGTTGGCATTTTTGCTCTGTATGTTGCGGCTGTCTTATGACATCGACATTTCAGTTCTTTGAAGTGCTTTTGCTATGTTCTATGTGCCTTTGATTCGTTCACGATGTACCACGCTGTATAAATGTTTTGAGTGATTTTTATCTGATTTAATGCTGGCACTTGTCCAGCAGCATTGGCAACTTTTTAGCCGGATTTTCTGAAGAGAACTTAAATTTGTCACTTAGCCATTCACTCTAGCATTAGCCTGTTGTTAAACAGGCTTCGCACTTAAGTTTGGCACGTGAATAAGATGTACATTGTGCAGTTAGGCGTCATAATTTAGTATTGAAACAGTGTGTTATTACGTTTCACAGTTGTATGATATTTCACATTTGGTGTTACTATCAGCCACTTAGGGCCGGTTTCTGGATCTTAACTGGCCGGTCAAGTTAGTGTTAACTGACAGATTTGCATAACTCGCGTTTCCCGTTGCACTAACCAATGGTCAAAATGGCCGAAAATTTAACTGGCCAACATCGGGCAGTTAGCTAACTGTCGATCGTAGTTATCGTATTGAACGCAACTTTTGTACCATTTTGCAAGCAGTTAATTGAAGAATGTGATACTATAAAACGATTTTACCGTATATAGCATTGTCTTCAAAACGCACGAGGAGACATTTGCTGCTACAAATTTTACTAC
>Ga0209367_1003742_pt1 | contig 20796 bp, 13 predicted proteins | sample WorMetLIZISLAND2_FD_187412 | JGI IMG/M metagenome (GOLD analysis project Ga0209367, IMG submission 187412) | Marine gutless worms symbiont microbial communities from Max Planck institute for Marine Microbiology, Germany - Olavius geniculatus... ...
GTGATGGAACGAAAACTACAGTTTAGTTACTCGAATTCATTCGATTGTCAAATAACCGCAGTTTAACGGAATATTTCAACTTTTGCTTCACAAAATTTAGTAAATTAACATAAATTTACGTATGTGCGTTATTTTTTTTAAAGCGCTTTAATTTTTTTAACATGCGTTAATTTATTAACGCAATAATGCGTTAATTAATGCGTCAATTGTGACAGCTCTAAATATTTTTCAACGAAATTTGGTACTGGCTTCAGCAATTTACTGGGGATTAAGTATACAGAATTTTATTCAGATTCGCTGGGATTTGATATTTCTATTGTACAATGTTTAGGGGTTTACTTTTTTACGGGACACAGTGTATAACCATTGTTTCAAGTTATCTGAGCAGATAGGAAGAATAAATGTAATGACCACTGCTAAACGTACCATTATGCAGCTCTAGTGTGTTTTTAGTTACAATACACACACAAATATACTAAAGAAACACTAAATGCGTCTTACTGCATAAGCTGCATCATATGCATGGCATAATTACCTATGGCGACCACCACCAACCATTAGCAGCACAATGATATGCACACCAGCCATCTACGCTGAGATTACATCATGTCATGCAGGTTCAAAAGACTCAGAATATACACACTCAGAACATGCAGCGCGGGGCAATAAAAAACCATAAACAAATATCATTATTTTCAGAATAGTTCAAAAAATTTTTCACAAAATTTTCAAAAATTATTCCCTGACACAATTTGCCACTATGGTTGCAGATTTTATCATCTCACCTTCCATCATGCAGAAGTAGCACGACTTTGAGTATAAAAGATGATTTGATAATAAAAAACCGGACTACAACCAAATTTCAGCAGTATTTTAATCACTTGGCACGTCTGAAAGACAAAAAGAAGTTACTTGTAGTTAAAAACAGAAATATCAGTCGCCAAACTTAGTAAAATCGTGCTGGACTGTTAGCCTAAATGGTCTGTCTTTTGCACTGAATCAACAAACAGATGCCTGCAGAAACTGACTGTTGACTTTCTGGTCGCTTTTTGCATCAGCTTGTCCCATACCATCAACAATTTGCTGCAAAGCAGATGATTATTTGTATGACAGATTGGCATATGATGTCATTATAAAGCTAATACATGGCTGTTATGCAGACAACAGGCTCACTTATACTGGTCACAGAGGTGCATTTACTTGAAAAACAACACACTAAAAATAAATGTTATGCTATTAATGCAAACCTTCATAATATTGCATGAAACATTTTCTTTCTGTAGCAAATTTTCTCCTTAACTGCTAAAAATTTCACACAAAATTCTTACATATTTTTGAAGATAAGTTCCGCAGAGTCTCTTTATTGCCCCACACTGTACATCACAATCTTCGCGGTACCAACACAAACCAACATGAACTAATAACTCGAAATACCTGCTGCAAACTTTAAGTTGACATTATGTAACAGAATGAAACAGTGAACAACAAGAACATAACGCCAAGTTTTCCTATAATAATAATCAACAAAAATGACCAAACACGACTGTACACTGCACTGCCATCAGTCACAACTTATAAACCAATAACTACGCTGTTAAGCAAAAACATCAGCCTACAAGCATATAAACATGCACACTCATCGCTACAGATGAAATGAGATGCCTTGTCACCAGAATGTGCTACACACAGCACATGACAAGCAGCAAATGCCACTACAGATGACACAAGCATTGCAGCTGACATTTCAAATTAAAAACACAACATACAAAATGCCAGAACATTATCAATCCAAAATTCATTTTCCCACTAAAAGCAAAAAGAAGATATTTTGAGTTTAAAATACGCAGATCTGTGCAAAAAATGTGCAGCTGCATGACAGGCATCATGGCTTGCCTGGTATCAAAGGTGGTTTAGATCAGACACATTTCTCTTAGCAGCCGGGTAAGGTACATTATAAGCACAGGCACAAAAGTAAATGGCTATCAAATACCACAGTAAGGCTGCATTCACATAGACACGAGTACAAGTCCGTGTTTCCGTTTATGGCTGTAGAAGCTTCACTCGTAAGAGTGGAACGTTCACGGTCACTTGTACAAGCACATAACTAAACGCGTCTCGGCCATATTGAATCTAATCAAATCAAGGAAATGCTTCGCAAATAAACAACAATATTTCATCACATTGCTAATAATTTTACCAACCGCGCACCTCTAACGATGAATAATTTTACAATGACGTCAGTTCTGACGTCAAATATGTGCCACAGCTTTTGTACATTATATTATTGTTATTTACGGGTAACGGGTAGTTTACTTCGCACGGGTTGGATAAAAACACGACCTGTACAGAAACTACTCGTATGAGTGAAATTTACAGGTAACCCGTATTCGCATGTATGTGAACGGCCGCCATTGCATACACGCAAACTTGTGTTTGCCGGAACTCGTACAAGGGAACCCGTATAGCGCCAGACACGTACTCATGTCTATGTGAACGCAGCATAACCCAGGAAACGTGTCATGTTATCAATAAACAGAATAATTGGAGCTAATGTTGGCAAGGTGACAGAAGTATACACAAAATTAATAACTACCAGCCTTCTAATGAGAAAATGCAAAAAAAGCGACACGTTATCATAAAAACAGTACCACTGGTGCAAAGAATTATGATAGCACATGTATCAGAAGCAATAGGGTTAAAGGCTTACATGCTGCATATTACTGCTTAGTTATTATAAACAACTGAACATTGTGCTCAAGCCTATTTGAACACAAGAAAATAAGACATAGAACTGAAGCAATTTTAGCCAGATGTGTATCTGATGCCAGTCATGTTACGTCAGTAGGAATCAAACCAAGGCTGCCCAAGTGTAAATCTACAGTTATAACCACACCTGTTCATTTGTTGAACATTATATCATTTCAACATTCTACCACTAACGTGCATGCTGAAGGTTCAACTGTTACCTTTCAGATAATACCACAAACTGTTGTTCTACATTTAACTAATAGCAAACACTACACTGTATATATAAGACAGAGCTTGATGAGGCCTAGAATTACCTATTAAAATATAAGCACTTGAACAATGAATCATACTCAAATGGTAATGATAATAAAAAATTAAATTGAACACCGAGAATGATGAGGCTAGCTGACATAATTCAATTGCCGACAATCAGCCGATCATATAACGATGGTTTACTGTTGACAATCGCTGCTTAATAGTTATATAACAGACAGACACAAATGTTATGCATTCTGGTAATGCTGTAAAATTACTGAATGTTGTCAGCAGTATTCAGACTTTCAAATACTATACAATTTACACCAGATGGGTAACAGCTAACCCTACAGTCAGCTGTATGTAAAGTGAGAATTTACTTATTGCTTCATAACTGTAATACACACAATAAACTTAATTAACTAACTAAAGCTGTCGAAGTGTTACTTTTTTTATATGCATTAACACCCTGGGTTAATTTCTGAATGCATTATTAGTGCCCATCGAGAGGGAGACTAAAGGGGTAAGTTACCCCAGGCCCCGCAACGTTGGGCCCCAGCGACGTTTGGGGGCCCCGCCTGTAGAATATAGAAAGTTAGAAACACGTTTTAAACGTATAATCGACAACAACTGACGTCATAACTAGCATAAAAATCTATTAGCCTGTCGTAAGAATAATTATTTATTTACAGTAGAGATGGAACAGTAACTACAGTTTAGCTACTTGAATTCATTTGATTGTCAAATAACCACAGTTTAAAGGAGTACTAGAACTTTTGCCTCACAGAATTTAGTAAATGAACATAAATTTACGTATGAGTGTTAATTTTTTTAAACCGCATTAATTTTTTTACACACATTAATTCATTAATTAATGTGTTAATTTGAGAGTTCTATAATTAACTAAACATCAAATATGAATAGCTTGATTGTCATAAATGCAAGTGGCTAATGCATCTGATCGATGCTGTTCCGTATGCCAGGCCCTATGAATGGCTAACTGTCTTTGGACCGGTAAGCTATCTCAGTACATAACTGAACAGCAAGGTCAACTCAACTCAGAGCCCCATCCCTCCTGGACAAGCAAATCAAGTACTGGGCTGCTTGGCTTGAGTTAAGGTGCGACACATTCACCTGTGTCGGGTGGCAGGTAACAGCGTGAAATATTTTAACCCTTTAATGTGATGAAGCTAAGCTGTGAAAAGCTCAGGATTGCTCCACTTAGAAAATGCACTTATTGCTTGAAAAATGTTTACAACTAATAAAATATTCTAGTTTACAAGTGCACAGTTTGAGGTATTTACTTTTATCCATGAACTTTGGTATGAAACTGGGTATCCATTTTAACTAAATTATTATCTGTTGTAATTCAGGCACTCAGGTAATAGGTACTGACTTGTGTGTACACCTAGACAGCTGGGTACAAGTTCTTCTGACCATAAGCTGACAATACATCCATAGTCATAAGCTTACAAAATGTTGTTGCAGTCAGCTGCATCTACAGGGTGGTCCAAAAAATGGCACAAAGTTTATGGCACCATAATTTTGCAACCGTACGTCACAGAGTCATGCGGTTTTCAGCAAAATGTTCTGGAAGAAATTCTTTACATGATTAAAGTCAGTGTTTAAATGCAACAATTAAATATTCTTTGTTTTTTGCTGCTGACAAGTGAACTATTGAAAAACAGTATTACCTTCAATGTACCTTGGTCCATAAAAACATGCCACTATTATTTTTTCAATAGCTCCATGAATAAACCCGTAAGCGACTCACCAGCCGTTTTCTCGCTCGCTAGTAGGTAAATCTCGCTCGCTTTTCTCGCTCAGCGAGAAAAGCAAGAAATTGCAAAGTTCTTAGGTTCCATCCAAAACTTTTAAGTCGTTTTTTAAAGTTTTGCAAAATACGACAGGGGATTACTTTTCTGTCGCACCCTGTATATAGATTGAGTAGCTTTTTTTATAATTTTCTAAATAATGCATGTGATCTCCATTGCATGGAAGTCGATTCCTTTAAATTTAAGTGCGTGATGATATTCAAGGTGGAAGTGATTGAGGACTTTGATGTCCCTCTGAATAGGCCTATCGGCGGTCAAAAGTTCGATCGAAACTTTAACTGCCAAAATTTAGGTTTAATGCTGATTGTCTTCCCCACCGTGGTCAGCCACCTTGCCATGGTGGTGAGGCTGTGCACCGATGACCCGAAAGATTTATAAAATCTGGAGGGTAGAAGCTAACTAACAGCTGACCAAACCCGTGAGAGCAGATTGCTACACGTTACCAGTGCTTTTGTGCTGGTTTCGGCTTTACAACCGACTACGGCTTTATAGCCGCTACCTGTAACCTTCTGGTTACATTCGGGGACGCGCATTGGGCCGAGCTGATACGGCCTCAGCGCTGGGCAGGTGTAAGAGCCTGTCCACCTGGGAGGTAAGGTAAGCTGATTGTCTTTGTCTATATTTCCAGCCATTTCGGCGCAATTCACTTTTTGAATGTGCGCCGTAACCTGAAATGCAAAAAATCACTAATAAATCCTTTATTCTTGGTTTCAAGGTTGTTCAAGGTCGCTGATTTTGGTGTCGAACGAAAAGACTTATGATTAATAGTAACCTTAGCTCTATCTCGCACCCTTTCTAAGATCCTGAAACTATATAGAGTCTAATTCGTGGCAGCCGACAGTGAAGATTTCGTGATCATAGCTTGCAGCGTTTTGGTACAATCGCAGAGTGTAACTGACGGACGAACAGACAGACGGACAGACGCCTCGTAGATAACTAAGGCGCGCGTAAAAAATCACGTGCCGTATTAAATTTCGCTTGCTTCGACTCGCTCGTATATATTGTTGCTCGCTCACGGGAAAAATCTTGCTCGCTCTCGCTCGTCCCATTTCTCGCTCACTACCACTCACTCTCGCTCTCACTTACAGGTCTATCCATGAAACATTCATTGATTTCAATAATTTCTGGCATGCGACATTAAGAAGAAACTTGACGCAAAGGTCTGTAGTTTTGTCCACCTCACCTTAAGGCTGTCGCTACACTACCTTGCGAAATACAGAAGTCGCAGTTTGGCCATTGACAACAATGAATTCCTACCGGGTAGTGTATGCGTCGGTTCAGAAATTATTAAATGAATAGCAACAAATGCAATTGGCAATTATTATCACTCAAAAAGTCACACGTGACACAACACATCATCTTCATTTCAGCATGTTTCAAAATGTCCTCCTGCAGCACAAACGCAAGCAGCAGACGTTGACACCACTTGCCGACAGCACGTTCAATAATTGCATGGCTCAGAGCGGCCCACTCGCTAAAGGTAAAGATTGTCAATTTGTATAGCGCATCGTCGCTTATACAGTTTGTCGATTTACAACTTTACAATGAAGATAAAGTAACAGATTTTCAATGAGTTTGAGGTATTAGTAATTTTCTGAGCTGACGAATGCACTACCCAGTATGAATTCATTATTGTCAATGGTCAAACTACGACTTCTGCATTTCACAAAGTAGTGTAGCAACAACCTTAGAGCGAGGTGGCCAAAAGTAAAGACATTTGTGTCTAGTTTCTATTTAATGTCGCTTGCCAAAAATTATTAAAATCGGCCAATGTTTCACGGAGCTATTGAAAAATAAAAGTGGCACGTTTTTATGGACATCGGTGTCGAGGGTACTACTATTTTTGCATAGGTCAACTGCCAGCCGCAATAACAAAGAATATTTAACTGCTGTATTCAAATACTGATTTTAGTCGTAAAAAATTTGTTTTGGAACATTTTGCTGAAAACCACACCACTCTATGATGTACGGTTGCAAAATTATGGTGTCATTAACTTTGTGCCGTTTTTTTGGACCACCCTGTATTTGTAATTGTTACACCCAACAAGATGCTACGTACGGGAAGAAACGGTGCATATGTGAAAACAACTATAAGCATATATTACAATCACAACGCCTCTATGCAAGATGGACCAATACTGGTTGTATGGCACAGCAGTGTGATGACTAGCAGCCAAAGTCGCTCCTCTTCATCACTGCATCGGCTCGACATATTGGACATGTACGGTTCACCTGCAGTGTACAGCAGTTCTTTTATATTTCTCACAAATCTGATTAATCATTCAGATCAAAGTTAAACAGTTCTCTCAATGGCAGGGCCAGATTTAAGCCAGATTAAACCCTGTTGGGTAAAAATGTGAGACCCTCACTACTACTGCCTGATCTTCCGTGCTGAGTATAAATGTACAAACACATCAAATGTTACCAAAGTGGACATTTGGTTCTTAAATGTATGCAGAACAAAACATGCTATGTTTTCTGAAAACCAACTAAAATGTCCAAATTTTTAAACAGTCTGATAAAACAGCAACAAATAAATGCTCATGGGTCATTTCGCCAATTTTTTAGATTTTGGACGTAGTAATATGTGAAAAAGGAAGTACAGAAAAAGGTATAAAACCACATATTTTCTGTATCTATATTTACTGCAAAACAATAATTTATGAATTTCCCTGCATGACTCCTTGCAGAACATTTTTTGCAGCAAGATTTAGACAGCGCAGTTTAAATTTTTCTCATTACTGTCACACGTGTTTGGGCAGCAAAGAATGAATGCTTTTGCAATCAGAAACTACATATTACAAGAAATTTGAGCTAATGCTCACGAGATGCGCGAAAGCCTATAGCAGTTCCGGTTCAGTAGTTTAGCTAAAAATCGGGGTGTTCACACTAAGTTAATATACAAATACCAAATTCTCTATCTGGCAGCGCATAACGATAGTTCCGTGCACCACCTTGTGAATGATATAGACTTGTGTTGCAGCCGGAAATTGCTAAAAAAATCCATAAAACCCCCTATTTTGGCATTCAAGGTCAATAAATTCGGCGCCAATCGAGAGCCAGTGTATGACTTTTTATTAGTGATCAATAGTAACCTAGGCCCTATCTCGCACCGTTACTGAGACACAGCGACTTATTGGCCAAAAATAGCAAATTTTGCCCACCAAATTTCGCCCACCCCCTCTCACTTAGCATCCTCGTTCAGGGTGACTGCCTTCGAATTTATGGAAAAGCTTTACGGTTCCTAAAACTAGAGTCTTCCGGACAGCCGACAGTAAAGATTTCGTAATCCTAGCTTGCACCGTTTTTGACTGATCCACCCGTGTGACAGACAGATGGACGGACAGAATTGCGATGGCTAAGACGTGCTGAAAGCAGTAGCTGCTTTCGCACTTAAAAATGATAAAAGACTAAGGTCCAGTTTTTCCATCTCCAATCAAATCAAATTTGATCTCCGATTTACTGATCTTCGATTAACTTGATGTTCAGAATTGATCGTCGATCAACTGTGTTTCGTTTTTCCATGCATTTTCGATCTCCAGTTACGTGATCGGCAATTAGTTGATCGGCTGTCAACTGAGCCTACTTTATGCCAATCTGACTGGCTGACACTGACCTCAGTTTGCGGTGTTGTGCTAATGGGCATGCACTGCGAGTGGACGCTACAGGCAGTAAACGTCGTCATAGCAATGATATCAACGATACGTCTGCTCTCAAAAATCTGCTCTACTGCAAATCAAATTATACGGGAGCGTCTATCCATTTTATTTCTCCACAAAACACTATGCACATGCCTGGAACTTTATTTTAATGCATGAATTGCCGTTCTGAGCAGCGAAGTGAAGCGATGTTTCTGGTGCGAATAAGCAACGAACTGCAGATCGCCACGTTTAATCGTCAATTATCTGACTTGATCCGCCAATATTCGGCCATCAACTTGATGGGAGATTTGATGGACGATCAGTCGCTAATTGGCGATGGAAAAACGGTTATTGAGATGATCTCAGATCAAGTACCGAAGATGATCAGAGATCGTTTTGATCGGCCATCAAATGTGCATGGAAAAACCGGACCTAAATGTGTGACCATTTGATATTTTGCTTATTGAGTAAGATGTAAATTTAAAAGCAATCCATGTTTATAGTGAATTGAAATTCACAAAAAGTAATACTTAGTTATTTCATGAGTCCAGCTGACTCGAACAGCAAAGCGTATGAAAAAGGACTATCGTAGCTTTAATAAATTGCATCATCGGCGTTATTGGTGACAAAAATGAAATTCGTGTGCATCTCCAAACATGAAAAATACAGACTGGGATGCGAGACTGTAATGAGATTTGACATGTATGGAGGGTTGAAGAAAATCAGAAATGAACACTTTTGTCTGTTAGCAGTAGTGCAATTTGTTTGGCCGTTTACTGCAAACATTCCGTGCCAGCCGAGCTGTAAAAATGTGGCCGTAACTGTTCAAGGACCCAAAATCTAAAAAAATTGGCGAAATGACCCTCATGTATAATACTGAGTCTCGCTAAGTTGGTACATAAAGCAGAATACAAAGTGTGTGTCAAGTCATACCTTCAGCCACTGATCAACACACTTGGCGTGGAACTCGTGGGCACATGGCAGCACACGGACCAGCTGATGCGCATCAAAGTCATACATGCAGACCACACACAGAGTCTGTGCGTCGCCCTCCGAGTGCTCATTGAAGCTGTACGACAGCAGCTGGTCAATGTCACACTGCGCCAGTCCGTGCGGCGTGTCCCCGAGACTCTCGGCAAGGTTCAGCAAAGCCTGCCAACAGTCACCAATAACCATCTCACAGTCTGCAAACCCTATCATGCATACAACAGTACTGGCAGCAAGGCGTGGAGTTAATACATTGTCTTCTATTAGTCAAGTTAACTACGCTGGGCCAAGTTAGTATCAGGCAAGTAAACCATCCCAGTATATAACCAGTAACTTGAGTAGATTTTTGAGCTACTTTCTACTTTTCATTACAAAAAGTAGAAAAACACACTGTTAAGTTTTTAAAGATAGACTACCTTCTACTTGAGTAAAAAAATTTCTACTTCTACTTAAGTGGTTTTATGTTGGGCTACTTTTTCTTAAGTAGACTTTGGAGGTCACTACTTCTACTCAAGCAAAGTTTTTGACTACTTTATCCAACACCGCCAATGACCCACATGAGTGACATGGTTAGAGCATGAAAGTATTAAATAAAAAACAATATCGTTCTTGTTGCACCGTCCACAGACAATTATCACAGTCAGTTTTTCATTACTGGGTCTATTTTCCACAGGCTGATCCAAGTTATGAGGGTGCCAAGAAAACTCTTTGGGGGCTGCTGCAGTAAATTTGCTGTTTTCCTTTCAGGATGTTTTCAAATAGTGTAAATATTTTATTAAAACACAACTCGAGTACCTCGTAATTTTCAACTTCTGGTGCATTGGAATTTACGTCACGAACAGCACCGGCTGACGGTGGTGGATTGCCAAGCATAGCCCTGCAACGTACAAGTATTTATCATCAGTCACAGTCAACGAAGTAGTTGCACACAATAATCATTTGTACCGGCAAGGACAGAATAAACAATAAGCAGTTATCACTACACAAGCAAAGGAACAAAGCCTGGTCAGCAGACAAACTGGGAGGTAATTCATTAGCAAAAACAGCAAATCTGTGTCACAGGAACTGCATCGATTAAACCTGCACACTCATGGCCATCATGCCTCGGTCATTACTCATGACTCAAGAGCTACATTACGTGTCTCTGCAGATGTTATCCTGTGCCACCAACAAATGCTGAGAATACTATTCATGCAGTGGATATGGCAGGCTTCAAGTATCTTGATACGTCGACCATACCACGCAGTGCAAATACCAATACAAGCAGATATTCCACACACAGACATCATCACCATCAGCGACTTCTATCCCTATACCTCGTGGGTGCAGCTTGCACCCAGTGAAAAATAAGAAAGAAAGTGTTGATAAGGTTGTAGATCAAAAATTCCCCCTATTTTTCACTGGGCAAAGTAAGTTAAGTACCTTTAACAAAACTTCCCCCCTATTTTTACTTCCCTCTATTTTCCATTTTCCCTCTAGCAAAATTTTCCCTCTATTATTCAACCTACACCATTAACAAAACTTTCTCCCTAAAGGGGGAAGAAGCCCAAAATAGAGAGGAAAACTTGAATCAGAAATTGAGGGGACATGAGCCCAAAAATGGGGGGGAAGATGCGCCCGATTTCTATTCCAGATATGGGAAGATAGAAGCCACTGATTACCATTCACCATCATAACTATCACCATTATGACCAATACTGCAATTCTAACTATTACAACATATCTGATAGTATAGGTAAAACGTAAACATCACGTAGTCAACAGCGCTCTTTCAGCTCTCTGTGACGGTAGGGTGGTGCTCATCTCCATTTCCATTGCCCTGAGCCAGAAGTGACTGCAAACAAAGCTCAGTTATATGGGCGGAAGGCCAGTCCTCTCCCATATACCGCCATTATGTTCCTGACATTGAAGCCAGTACCAATTTGTACTGCTTAGCGAGAGAGGCACGTGTGTGTAAACAACTTGCCAAAGATCGTTGCCTGGCTGTGCACTAAGCTGGAATCGAACCGGGGACCTCCGTGTCACCAGTTCAACACGCTTACTGCTACACCACCAAGCCACACATCTGACAGTATATGCTGACATAAATGCAAAGACCTCATTCTTAAAAGTTAACAATGTCAATCAGCACTCACTATACAACAGTCTGATTATCACAGAAATAATACGCAACAACCATCTCCCATGAAAATCTGGGTTATCTGGTTGTCTTTCGACTTTCTGACACATTTAATTATGACTCAAATGAATGCACTCACAAGAACTGGAGAAAGAACTCTGGATATGGCACAGGAGGAGTAGCAGGCGATGCCCTGCGTCTCGATCGACTTCCACAGCTACGACCCTGACTGGCACGAGAACTCTGAAACAAAAGCATGTCACACAAACACACACATGTCATACATACACACAGAGTTACTGCAACATCACAGGCAAATGAGCAACTAACACACAGTACATTAACACTGCCAAACTGTGTACTGATAAACGGTTTTGCTTCCCAGAGCAGCGTGAACTGCTATCACATTTTTCATTTGATATTTCACTCTCAGTGTGTATAAAAAATGCCTGCCAAGTGAATATGGCGCATCCATATTCCACAATCACCAATCAGTATCCGGAAACATCAAACCAATTCAGAAAGCACAGCATATTTGTGAAGCAGACACAAATATCACACATATCAGCACATATTCAAAGGTGACGCTAAGCTGTGCTAGCAGTTCTCAGCAATTGTCTTCACTACTACACAAGCTACAAGCACCATTATACATAGTGTCCTAGGGATAACATCTGTGCAAGCCACTCACCGTTGATGTATCTTGTGATGTCTGCCTGTGTGCTGACGTGCCTCGCAGAGTGTCTCCCGTTCCCGGCAAAACACTCGCTGTGCTGTGCTGACCAAAATGCAGCGGTAACATCATGCCTGGAGCTGGACAGCAGTAGGCCGAACTCCACAATCCGGTAGCTGCATTGGCCTACAAGACAAATAAACAAGACAGCTTGCATCTTAACTTCTACATAATACTAGAATTTTTCATCCATAATTCAAAAAGCTATTTTTTATGTTCTTCTATTCATGATAGTGTGGAAAACATATAGTGACAGATAACAAATAAAATTCGCATTCAAGACGAAATCCTCTCATAGCTCCTCACATTCGGAACACATATAGAAACTGTACTTTCCAACAGAAATTACATGCAAACAACTTCAGCTGCAACTGCTCTTTTGTGCTTTTTGTATTTAATCTTACATCACATCATTTTCAATTTCAGTTCATGTAGACTGTATGGTGTGGTGCTAGTGCATTGTGTACCTGTTTTAGCGGGTGCAGTGCTGCAGCACTCATGTCATGTGAATGCCCCGCAAAGTCTGAAACCTCGGCTGCAGGACGTGGTCGATCACGTGACCATGCAACGTGGGAGAGCGAGAAGCGCACACCTGGTTCTTTGTCAACACATCCTTGTCGCTGGTGTGCGGAGGGCTCTGCCACGTGACTAGCTGATGCACATTCCTGGCGTGCATGAACAACGATGCTGGAGGTGGTTTTTGGTGAGCCTGCCAAACCTCGAGCTGCAGCTGATGCAGCAGCTTCTGCAGCAGCCACATTTGCAGCAAAGCCATGGTAAGCAGCAGCATTCTCACATGGCACGCAAGAACATGGAATAAGCCAGGACTGTGGTCGAGCCATGTCCGACTGGGGATCAAACTGTCGAGAGGCTGGCAGCTGGTGGTGTGCTGACGCTAGGTCTGATATTAGGGCAGGATGTCGACCAATGCTCAGTGGTAATGCTGATGCACGAGGCGCAACCTAAAACAAAGCAGACACAGATTTCTGAACTAACAAACTGAAGCTGCTGCAGCTGCTGCTAACCTACTACTTTACTACTACTGTCATCTAATATATACAGTAACCTCACTGACACAGAAAATGACAGAAGATGATATTCAGTGAAGCGACTGTCTTAACTACCATACTCACTAATGAGACTAACAACACACACACTAAATTCTTACTAATTCTTTATACAAATCAGACAATTAAGACTGCCAGTTGCCTAACTTGCCAATTTTAACACAGCTAGTCAAAACTGAACTTGATAAGAACAACTGGAGCAAGAATTTAACGCCTTTCCATCGTCAAAGCACAAGCAATGCAGTTTTAAGCTGTCAGTTGCTTCCACAATGCCGCAATACAATTGACGACAACCACCACTACCACTATAACAACAATGACTTACTATTACTACTACTACAGTATAATGTAAGACTGACCAGTAGATGGATGAAGACGATAGGTAGTTAGATTAAATATCACACTATTGCTATGACTACAACCACTATAACAAGTGACGGATTCAAGAGAACAGAGTGGGGACAGCCACTCCCCCAATTAACTGGATGCATCTTAAAACAAATGAACAGTTTGCACAAAAATGCATTATTTTTGCGTAAAATTGAAAAAAAATTTCTCCCCACATTCTACCCCCTATCCTCCCCTCCCTATTCCAAAATTCTGGATCTGTCACTGACTATGACTACAACTGTGACTGCTGCTGCTGCTGCTGCTATCAAAATATCAGACCGACCAGCAGTTGGATGAAGCTGACAGACAGTTCCAGTGATGTGACACTACTGCTACAATGACTACTACTATTACTACAATGATATAGGACTGACCAGTGGTTGGGCAGAGTGGACGGCCTGTGGTAGTGGCTGTGACACCTGCTGTTGATGTCGGCGTGAGGATGACGGGCCGGCTGCCGAGCGACGTGAACCGTGCTGAGATGTCTGCGCCATGCCAGGACATGGCGCCACATTCAGCGTCTGACGCCGAGTCATTGGACTGACAACAAACAATCACAAATGCCACATGCAATAAATGGGAACCCATCGCAAAGCCACGAAGCATCACCTGCCATATGCGATCACATATCGTTACCTTTCACCCAACACAGGCGAACGTGCCCTACCTTAACCCCAGACACATAGGCCAGTACTCTATTAACCTACCCTCGAGGGATGGAAGGCTAAGTTGACCTTGGTGTTGGTTACATACCAAGATGGTTTACCTACCCACAAACAGTCAAATGTTATAAAGTCTACACTCTACACTACAAATATCCACACACATTCTCTGCAACTGTTTATCCTCATAAGCCATGTGTGAGTGAGTGACTTGAGTAGGGTTTAACATCCAACCCGACACAGTATACTGTCATTTCGGGGATGGCACATAGAAATGGAACAGTAAGTTTAACCTTTACAAAAACACAAAAACTAAAAAAACAAGCTAAACCTAGAATTGTAAAAACTCCATTATATGCATGCATATGTAATACATAATGGTAGTTCTAGTAATCTTCCTTGTTATACTACAGTCAGTCATCAATCTCATAATGCTGTCTATTGGAGGATAGGGATCACATGTGACTGAGTACACCAACACTCTCCCAATGCATCATTCACAGATAACCAACAGATCTTATCAGTACCAATACAGCATAAGAGAACGTTGTTAGATGTGTCACTTACTCAACCAAAACATACAGTTTAACAAAAGTTCGATTATAAGTACAGCCAAAAGCTGTACAATGAGTATAGATACTGTTGCAACAGGTATTATGTGTGACATCAAATCATATATCAGTACATACATCTATAATTTCTCCAGCAAACCAGACAAAGTCAAATCTGCATCAAAATCTGTGCAACAGGAGCTGGGATTCATTGACGTAAGGTAATGCTGTGAGTAACCTGCGTATAACTGATCCTCTGCGGTTTCTTGCTGAAGTATCTGAACTCACAGATGCCCAGTGCATAGCAAGTGACGGTGGACAGCGTGTGATGTGCGGTGTACCGTCATCAACACTGTCATATTTTGCCACCTGACTTGGAATTTCACTCACATCCGAAGCCATGCGACGCCTCTTTCTGCCAGGGCTGTTCGACTACACACAAAACTCCACTACTAAACTAACTGCAACAATTCTTGACAAAAATATGATTTCTAAAGCAGATCACCACCGGTACATTTAATTTTCTGCTTTGCATTTTGGCTACTGCAAGCAAGCAAGCAAGCAAATAACAGTAGCAGTACCTGGTTCTTTTTTCAACTAAACCCAAGAACATCTTATTGAACATTTTTGAAAGAAATACAAAATTAAACTGCATCTAACCAAAAATTTTAACAAATGTGTTAAGTTATCACCTTAAGTAATGTTGCATCAGTGGTAAGATTGGAGTAGAGCTGAGGCGAGTATGAATGCACGTTCTGAATACTGGCGAAGGCATCTACAACCAGTGTGACGCAAACTGCAATTTCACAGAGTACATCATTAAACTACTTGCATATACTAGGGCTCGAACGATACTAGCATTGGGATATTGGGTAATGTCCAATATTCACTAATACTGGGTTGTATCAGCTCTGTGAGATATTTTTCTTGGCTGTGGTACCCAATACCGGTGCTGCTCACCAAGTTCTAAGTTCTGAGCAGTAATCAGACAGCAGGCGGCGCCACATTATGTGTGCTAATCATTGGCCAACGACCACACATGTAATTGTTGTCTCAGAGGTCAAACAGAGGGCACTGTGCCCATTAAAAAACAAGCACACAACCGTAACAGGAAGAGTAGGAACTGAGGAGCAGAGAAGTGCATGCTATAGACTATTCGGCATGCAGCATGACAGCAATGGCAAATAACCATGATAATCCCTTCTCCTGCTGAAGCCGCAGGTGGGCTGAAAGTGGCCAACTATTACACACAGACTGCAGGTGTGTGAACATGAAAGCCATCAGCGATCTGTCCACTGCAGACAGTGGAGCGGCAGGAGTGGCACATCATCATGAATCCAGAGTTTAATTGCTGGTGTCAGGTTACATAATGCAACAGAGCATGACAGGGCACACTTACACTGAGCTGTTGATAGAATGTTGTTGATTCAATTTCAACACATGGACATGATGTGTCCACCTAGTGTATAGCAGACCTGTCTTGGCTAAACATGGAAATCAAGGCAAGGCTATATGCTACCAACTGCAAAAAGTTCCATTTGAAGTTAACATCTCCCCCGGGCGTAACAGTGTAAGTAGGCTAATGCTGTAATTGCATTGCAGACACACACCGATTGCAGATACATGCCCGTTCCACAGTCGCCGACAACACAGTGCTACTGCGCTGCCTGGCTGATCAAATGTGACTGTCGTCACTGTGACTGTACAGTGTGTACATTACAACAGCATAGGGTGAAAGGTAATGGACAGAGTCTAGGGACATTGCATGGTGGAACTGCAGAGAGTGCAGGAGCTGCAGAACAAAGCAAAGAGATCGCTAAGATTGATTACATTAACACAGTTCACACAATGCACTTCACTTACCATGTGTAGCCTTGGCAGCGCAGCACATGGCGGGAGGCCGACTGATATCGGTATTGGTACTGGGTATTGGTATCGGTACTTGGTATTTGTATTGGCAAAACCCAATAATACTGAGCATTGTGTAGCTTTTTTGATATAGTTCTAACCCTAACACATACTTTTGTAACCAGCTCAGAACATTTACAAAATACTCTTTGTCTGACTTAACACACTTCAAGCAAGTCTAATAACCTTCACACAGAAGATGTCTGCATATATTCCTTACCATATAAACTGCTTTGCCGCCTTGTCGACTCACGAAGATCGTAGCACGGTGACATAACTTGGATGTCAGACGAGGATGGGCTCAGATTCGGGCTGAGGTTCAGAAGTGGAGGACTGTGTGTGTTGAAGAAGTGCAACGACGAAGCATCGCTGCGAACACTTGCAGGGGACGTTGATACTGGTCGGCGATACTGTACGTTGCTGTTGCTGTCCTGCTGAATGAGCTCACCGTGTCCACTGCTACTGTGTGCATAGGTCGTGCTCAGTTCAGGAGCACAGTAGACTGCATAGCTGCTTGTCTGAGGCACTGACAGTGACAGGGGCCTTGGGGACAACACTTGCACCTGCCCCGGCACCGGAATATCTTTGTATGGTGGCAAAGACACCGGCATTTCTGATCTAGCACAACAATAATACAACAGATAATTCATCAGCATTTCCTAACCACAAGCCCAAATTCTAATGTGTCATGTAAGCATATTCATGCAAATCGGAACTCAGATTTCACTGAAGACACAAAAATAGTGCAAACAGTCAATCACTGGATGCACGGCAAAAACAGTCATGCATTTGGGGTCATCCATAACTGATGTCACACAATTTTAGAAAAAAGATAACCTCCCCCCACCCTTCGTCACATTTTGTCACACTGCTCTAGGCCCCCAAATATGACATCACAAACTTCTACTCCCCCACTCCCCTCTTGCAGTCTGTAGGGTAGCCTTCAGATCTATATGAGGTTTAAACACAACGCGCATTTTTTGTATGATTTGACACATTGCAACAGTAGGCAATGCATAGTATATCAAAGTGCTGATATGTAGAAATGATTTCCTGTAGACTAGCGCTATCATCCACGACTCTCTGATCAAGCCTTGCTGCAGATGTGACATGCATATACGCATCGTCACAATATCGTAAACCCCCTTGCCCCTTAGCGCGTGACGTCATTTATGGATGACCTCTATATCAAAATATCACAACAACAACTGACAACTTACTGCATTTATTGTGGTCCTTAGCTTAACTAAATGTACACACTACTATTTTGTAACTATGAAAAAATTCATACATAAATACTGTGGAACCATTAATCACATTAAGTCTAACAGACTTTCAGAATGCTAAAGAAATGTAATGCGTGGGAAAGGTGTACTTTGCGGAATGCGGAATTTTAAAAAGGTGTATTCTGTGGAATTCAAATTGTGGAAAATGCTCAAGATTGTTGTTGAGCTATGTCAGTTGAATAGGTTACAATCCTACAGAGTGCTTGACCACCGGAGGAGATAGTATGCTAATTTTTATCATTGTTTTGGTAGGCCTACGTTACCTTGATGCTAATAAGTGATCCGCATTGTATTTCTTACATACTCATTTTATCTGTCTTCCTAATGCAAGTATTTCTTATAAAGTTGATAGTTATCGCAGCGGCAACCGTTTTGTAAGTAGACCTATTTGAGCTGAGTTCTTTAGCTGTCTTTGATTGTGCCTTAACGGTAGCCTGTCAGGTAAAATATTGCAGTAGGCCCTGCCCTACTTAATGACCTGAGCAAGCAACTCAGTCTTTGCGCATTACCTAATCCGACAACTTGGCACTCACAACGGCGGTGACCTTTTTCTCAATAGGCTTATTTGAGCTGATTTCTGTAGCCGTCTGTGATCGTGCCTTCATGGCAGTCAGTCGGTCAGATGAAACAACACAGTAGGCTACCTAATCACCTGAGCAAGCGACTCAATCTTTGCACCACATCAGGAATCGTTTGTGGATTAGGCCTAGGCTACTTAAGTTGACATTGCATTCTTGTGTGATATGCCGGCTTACGCTCATGAGTTAACGGACTTCAAGGCATTTCAAAAGTTAAGTTGAAGATGCCAATACATGATTAGTGATTACTTTGCCAATTGTGTGACTGCGCCGTTTGTGGTGTGCCAATGTCTATTCGAGACTTGAATGTAAGCCTAAGCTTATGCGAAGTTCATCATTTCATTTTATTTAAATTTTGCGGATTGCAGAATGCAGAATACGGAATGCAGAAAAACCCTAAGGTGTAATTTGTGGAACATTCCGCAGGTGCAATTTAGCAAAATACACCTTTTCGAAATTCCGCATTCCACAAAGTACACCTTCCCTAATGTGTGCATTCTGCATGTGATGTGTAATACTAACCCTAATTCTCCAAGAACAATTATAACACCAATCGTACTGGATTTTAGTTATTTTAATTGCAACTGAATACGACTACAAGCACTAAACCTAACCCTGTTCCTAACCCTAACCTTAAAACTAACCCTAATTCTACACCTAAGTCTGAAGATCTAAACATGGTTGTTCTTGGTTTTTAGATGCCTGCATGTGTGATGTTGAATAATGTTTGATTACTTAATACATTAATTTTGTACGAAGTTCGTGTTGAAGTTGTTAAAAAGTCTGTCTTACTGTTCCAGAAAGTTAGTGTGTCCTGAACTCAAACGAAACCTCTGACGACAAATATTCATGAAATGTGCAATAAGGTATGCTTACTGCAAGATTTACGAGTAAGTGATCATGTGATTTCGCCGCGAAATCAAGTTCAAATGACAGACGACGGCTTATTCAGCAATCACTGTGATCAATATCAGGCTCAGGAAGCGAAACAAGATTCGCAACGCTGGACTTAATTGCAAAAAAATAGGTATTACACTACGGGACATTCGCAGAAGCAACAACTTATTTCGTATAAAGACTTCACTTCATGTACGCTTTATATTCGCATTAATAACTTATTCTGTCATATCAACACATTCATCAACCATTCGCAGAAGTATTGACGTCGTTGTTACGTGGGCCCATATCTAGTTCATAGGCTACTGCGCAAACCAGCAAAGATAATTTTGGTCCTAAATAGCAGATCGATTAATCAAGCAAAACATATTACACGACGTACTAATTATACGCGTCTTTTAACTTAAAACAAGTGACTTCGCAGCTTATATCACCAAAAGGACTCAACATACCCCTACATAAACTAGGCTGCCTCTCGACCACAGAAATTTCAATCCGTTGTGCGAACCACTCGACATCTGTGTTATTGAGTACCAGCCTGGCAACCATAAATATAGCAGTAAGTAAACAAGGTCAGTGTAACCAGAGTCAGACCACAGACGGCCTTGAATCTGGTAGCGTCGGCGTGTTTCCACGTGTACAAAGCAACAGAAATGAACCGAAGCAGTGGCGTATTTAAGGGGGGAGGACGGTGCGATGCCCCTCCCCCTTTTACCCGACCATGAAATTTTTTTTACAGGCGCCTTTATATCAAAAGGTGCGTTTTTGCCATTTTCCAGCAAGAACTGCAAACCTCAACAATGTTTGATGGTTTTTACGCGCGAAAGCAGCTACTGCTTTCAGCGCGTCTTAGCCATCGCAATTCTGTCTGTCCGTCCGTCCGTCCGTTACCCGGGTGGATCAGTCAAAAACGGTGCAAGCTAGGATCACCAAATCTTCACCATCGGCTGCATGGAAGACTCTAGTTTCAGGAATTGTAAAGCTTTTCAGAAATTCGAAGGAGGTCACCCCGAACGAGGGCCCTAAATGAGAGGGGGGTGGTCAAAATTTGCGACTTTTGGCCAATAACTCGCTGTATCTCAGGAACCGTGCGAGATAAGGCCTAGGTTACTATAAATCACTAATAGAAAATCGTATAC